>Ga0315281_10012123_pt1 | contig 11764 bp, 8 predicted proteins | sample YL17G07_0_MG_FD_204540 | JGI IMG/M metagenome (GOLD analysis project Ga0315281, IMG submission 204540) | Sediment microbial communities from Yellowstone Lake, YNP, Wyoming, USA - YL17G07_0 | ecosystem: Environmental > Aquatic > Freshwater > Lake > Sediment | place: USA: Wyoming | collected... | reverse complement strand
AGCGGCCTGCCGGCGTTCGCGCTGCCGAAGTTCCGCCCTGAGCTGATTCCGATTCTCTTCCGCCCCGCGCTGACCGTCGCGATGCTCGGCGCCATCGAGTCGCTGATGTCCGCCGTCGTCGCGGATCGCATGGGCAACGATCGCCACAACCCGAACGTGGAACTCATCGGACAGGGCATCGCGAACATGGTGTCGCCGTTGTTCGGCGGCCTGCCGGCGACGGGCGCGATCGCGCGCACGGCGACGAACATTCGATCGGGCGCGCGGTCCCCGTTGTCGGGAATGATCCACGCGCTGACATTGCTGATGGTGTTGCTGGTGGCCGCGCCGCTCGCGCGGTTCATCCCGCTGGCCGGCCTCGCGGCAATCCTGCTGGTCGTGTCTTACAACGTCGGCGACTGGGGCGAGATTCCGGAGCTGTTGAAGCTGTCGAAGATGGACATCGCCGTCTGGGTGGTCACGTTCGCCCTGACCGTGTTCGCCGATCTGACGCTCGCGGTCGAGACCGGCATGATCCTCGCGATGCTGCTCTTCATCCGCAAGGTGTCGCAGACGACGACCGTCTCGCTGGTGACGAAGGACTACGTGGAAGCCGGCCGCGCCCACATCCTCCAGGACAAGCACATCCCGGACTACGTCAGCGTCTTCCGCATCCACGGACCGCTGCTGTTCGGCGCGACGGACAAGATCATGCGCATCACGGATCGCGCCGAGCTCGCGCCGATCGTGATCATCCGGCTGCGGAACATGACGGCGATTGACGCGACCGGACTGCGCGCGCTCGAAGATCTGGCCGATCGGGTGCACGCGTCAGGACGCGCGCTGATTCTGTGCGGGGCGCCGAAGCAGCCGGCGGCGCTGATGCAGCAGTCCGAATTTCACGAGCATGTCGGCGCGGAGAACGTCTGTCCGAACATCAAGGCCGCGCTGGAGAGGGCTGCGGCCATCCACGAGAAACCGGCCGCGTAAGAAGCTGTCAGCGATCAGCCGTCGGCCCTCAGCCCTTAGACCTCAGCCGTTCCTTTTCCTCTCACCCACCAGATCACGAGGACGAACGCGAGCGCGACGAGCGCGGCCATCGATCCGAACAGGATCAGCGCGCGGTAGAGAATCGACTGCGCGTCCATGCGCGCCTCGAGCGTCATCGGCGCACCGTGCATCCGCTCGGCCAGCTGCTGCTCCCAGACGAGGATGTTGCCGCGGCCCACGTCCGTCTTCGTGTTGTGGAACCGGATCTTGCTCGGCACGTGCATGCGGAACGCGGCGAGCTCGCGGCCGGTCCAGCCGGCCGCGGCGGTGTCATGGCTATTGCCGGGCGCGGCGCCGACCGTCTGCCTGTAGAAGAACGCGGCGCCTTCCCGGGTGAACTGATACGCCGACCAGGCAAACGGCGCCGTCTCGCCGAGCGTCTTGATGTCGTCGACGTCCATGCGCACGCTCACGAACCGGCGGCCGCTCCGGCGATACGGGCTGACGCGCGTGACGTGCGTGTGCGGCGTGGTGTAGTAGACGCGGAAGACGTCCCGGTCGGTGCGGCCGTTCGGCGTCGCGTCGAACGACGTCCCGTGGAGCGCGTTGAGGGCGGCGATAGACGAGTTGACGTAGAGCGTCGCGCTGCCGTCGAGCGCGAGGTACATCTCCTCTTCGTACTCGTACTGCTTGAAGAGGCCCGATCCGCTCTGGCCGCCGCCGCATCCCGAAACGCCTAACACGAATAGAACGCAGAGGGCGCAGAGTGGATAGCAGCGAATCCCTTTCTCTGCGGACTCCGCGGTCTCTGCGTTCATTCGTGATCGCGTACGAATCGGCACGAGTGCCAATGATATAGTAAAAATTCCGCCTCCCTGATGACCGCCAAACCGATCGTCTATCTCATCGACGGCAGCTCGCAGATGTACCGCGCGTACCACGCGCCGGTCCGCACCGCGGAGGGCGGGCTGCTCCGCAACGCGCAGGGCGCGCCGACCAACGCGGTCTACATCTTCGTCAACATGCTGCGCAAGCTGATGAACGAGCATACGCCGCAGTTCATCGCGGCGTCGTTCGATCTCCCCGGCCGCACGTTTCGCGACGACCTCGTCGACAACTACAAGGCCAACCGCGCGCCGATGCCGGACGAGCTCGCGCAGCAGATCCCGATGGTGCACGCGGCCTGCGAGGCGCTCGGCGTGCCGATCCTCACCTCCGAGCGCTACGAAGCCGACGATGTGATCGGCACGTTGACGATGAAGGCGACCGAGGCCGGATTCGACGTGGCGATCGTCACCATGGACAAGGACTTCTACCAGCTCGTCGGCGATCACGTCCGCGTGTTCAATCCGCGCGATGACGGCGCCTGGTACGACGCCGCAGGCGTGAAGGAGAAATTCGGCGTCGCTCCGGATCACGTCGTCGACGTGCTCGCGCTGATGGGCGACACGATCGACAACATCAAGGGCGTCCCCGGGATCGGCGAAAAAGGGGCGCACGAGCTGATCGGGCAATACGGATCCCTCGACAACCTGCTCGCGCGCGCGTCCGAGGTGAAGAACAAGCGCTACCGCGAGGGCCTGCTGGCCAACGTCGACAACGCGCGGCAGAGCAAGGAGCTCGCCCGCATCCGCACGGACGTGCCGGTCGAGTTCAACGCGGAGGATCTGCGGTATCGCGGCGGATCGCGCGAGCGCAGCTTTCAGATCTTCAACGAGCTCGGGTTTCGCGGCCTCGCCAAGGAATACGCGCCCACCGCCGACACGATCGTCAAGCACTACCGCATCGTGAACACCGCCGAGGGCGTGCGGGCGCTGGCGGATCGGCTTCGCGCCGCCGGACGCATCGGGTTCCGCGTCCTTCCCGATCGGGCGTCGGCGATGCGGGCATCGATCGTTGGTTTCTCGTTCTCGATCTCGACACGCGACGGCGACTACGTGCCTACAGGCCACCGGTCGCTCGACAACACCGAGAGCCTGCCGCTCGCGGTCGCGCTCGACGCGTTGAAGCCGATCTTCGAAGACGAGGCGCTCAGCAAAGAAGGGCACGATCTGAAGTTCGACGCGATCGTGCTCGCGCGTCATGGCGTCACCTTGCGCGGACTCGACACCGACACGATGCTGGCGAGCTACCTGCTCGACGCGACGCGATCGGCGCACCTCCTCGAGGAGCTGGCGGTCGAGCACACGAGCTACAGAGCGCTGTCGGAAGAAGACGTCTGCGGCAAGGGCGTCAAGGCCCTGTCGCTCGCCGACGTGCCCGTCGGCGCGGCGGTCACCTACGCCTGCGAGCGCGCCGACCTCGCCGGCCAGCTGGCGCCCGTGCTGCGCGATCTGCTCGCGAAGGAACAGCTCGACGAGGTGTACCGCACGCTGGAACTCCCGCTCGTCCCGGCGCTGATCGCGATCGAGCGTGCGGGGATCCGCGTGGACACCGCCGCGCTGGCGGCGCAGTCGATCACGGTCGATCGCGAGCTGGCGCAGCGCTCGGCCGCGATCTTCGAGATGGCCGGCGGTGAGTTCAACATCAATTCGCCGAAGCAGCTTGCCGACGTGCTGTTCGACAAGCTGCAGTTGCCCGTGCTGAAGCGGACCGGCACGTCAAAGGCGCCGTCGACGGCTGTCGAGGTCCTCGAAGAGCTGGCGCTGACGCACGACATCCCGCGGCAGATCCTCGAGTGGCGCGGGCTCATGAAGCTGAAAGGCACGTACATCGACGCGCTGCCGCAGCTCGTCAACCCGGATACAGGCCGCGTCCACACCTGTTTCAACCAGGCCGTCGCCGCGACCGGCCGCCTGAGCAGCAGCGATCCGAACCTGCAGAACATCCCGATCCGCACGCCGCTCGGCCGCGAGATCCGGCGCGCGTTCATCGCCGATCCCGGCAACGTCCTGATCTCGGCCGACTACTCGCAGATCGAATTCCGCGTCCTGGCGCATCTCTCCGACGATCCGGTCCTCATCGACGCGTTCCGCGAGGGCGCGGACTTTCACGAACGCACGGCCCTCAAGATCTTCGGATCCGACAGCGGCAAGGACCCGCACGAGCTCCGCAGTCTGGCCAAGATGGTCAACTACGCGCTGCTCTACGGGAAGACGGCGTTCACGCTGTCCAAAGACATCGGCGTCACGCCGCAGGCCGCGCAGGAGTTCATCGACGCCTACTTCGCCGGCTTCCCGCGCGTCCGCGCGTTCATCGATCGCACGCTCGAAGAGGCCCGCGTCACCGGCGTGGTGAAGACGATGTACGGGCGCAGGCGGCTGGTGCCGGAGTTGAACAGCCGCGACTTCCAGCGGCGGTCATCGGCCGAGCGCGAAGCGGTGAACATGCCGATTCAGGGCAGCGCGGCCGACATCCTGAAGCGCGCCATGATCGACGTGCACGCGGCGCTGGTTCCGCATCCGGACGCCCGCATGATCCTGACCGTGCACGACGAATTGCTCTTTGAAGTACCTAAACACGCGGCCGAGGAGATGGCAGCCCTCGTGCGGGATAAGATGCAGTCGGCGGCGACTTTGAAAGTCCCGCTTACCGTTGACGTGGGCATCGGTGATAATTGGCGCGACGCGAAACACTGACGACGAATTGGGTGCTTGAGTAAGTGGGCAAGTCATGCAGATTTCCGAACGCACGGTCGGCGACGTCACGGTCCTCGATCTCTCGGGCCGGCTCATCCTCGATGACGGCTTCGAGCCGCTGCGCGTGGTGCTGAACCGCGTGATCGGCGAGGAGCGCCGGAAGCTTCTGCTGAACATGGACGGGGTGACCTACCTGGACAGCGCCGGCGTCGGCCTCATCGCGTGCAAGTACGTCACGATGTGCCGGCACCGCGGGCACCTGAAGCTCTGCAATCTCCATCCGCGCAGCCACGACGTCCTGCGAATCACGAAGCTGTTGACGGTGTTCGAGGCGTTCGCGTCAGAGGCTGACGCGCTGAAGAGTTTTTGACGCTCGGCTGAAGCCTCGCGCCATGTTTACCGGGCCCAGCGTTCCTTGAACTGATCCCACTGCGCCTGCAGCACCTGCGGCGGTTGCGCGAGCGCTTTGGCCCGCTCGGGCACGATCGCGCGCTGCATCAGCTGATCGAGATCCGCGCGTAACGCGACGCCGCCGTCACTCGCGAGCGGGGCGCGCACCCACCCCGCCTGCGCCGCTTCCCACGCCCCTCGCAGGTCGCCCTCCGCGCGCGCGGCGGCGACGAGCCAGTACGCCGCAGCGCCGCTCGCGGGATGCGTCGCGAGCTCCTCGATCATCCGCGCGCGAATGCGCGCGTAGACGGCCCGCCGCTCCGCGTCCGGCCGCGGCCGCGCGTCCCGATCGATCGCCGTCGCCCACCAGTCGACGACGCGCCCGCGCGCAGCGTCGACGAGCAGATCGCCGCCGAGGAGGACCGTCTCGAAGACGCTCGCCGCGGCGCCGTACGCCTCGTCGACGTACAGCGTCTCGCCGAGGCCGACGATGAATTCCGTCCGTTCGCGCGCGGGAAATCGCCGCGGATCGAGGCGGCGCAGGCGCAGGCGCGCGCCGTTGAGGTCGTCCGGCGCTGCGCCGGCCCGAAACCGCTCGAGATACACGCGCGCGGCGACGAGATCCGCCGCGTCGGCGAGCGCGGGCGTCCGCCGGGCCTGGTCGGCGGCCTGCAGCGCGTTGTCGAACTGGCCCTGGTTGTAGAGCTGGCGGGCGCGCGCCAGCGGCGCGTCGTCCACCTGGGCGGCCCCCAGCAGCGCGGTCGACGCCGCAATCGTCGTGGCGAGGGCAATCGACGCCGGAATCAGGCGATTCACGCGGGGATCGTAGCACGGGCGTTCGGGACGCCTTTGGTACAATGCCACCATGCCGGCCGATGGTTGAGCCCCGGATCATTCCGCGCGAAGCGCACCCGCTGTCGCGCCGCGACATGGATCCCGATGCATTGAAGGTCCTGTACCGCCTGCGGCAGGGCGATCACGTCGCGTATCTGGTCGGCGGCAGCGTCCGCGATCTCCTCCTCGGCCGGCGGCCGAAGGATTTCGACATCGGCACGTCGGCGCATCCCTCGCAGGTCAAGAAACTCTTCCGCAACTGCTGGATCATCGGCCGCCGCTTTCGGCTCGCGCACGTCAAGTTCGGGCTGAAGGTGATTGAGGTCGCGACGTTCCGGCGGCAGGTCGCCGCGGGCGAAGAGATCGTCCAGGACGGCGTGCCGGCGCCCGATCGGTCCACACCCGAGGGCGAGCACACCATTCATCACGACCATGCGCACCACGACAACACGTTCGGCACCCCCGAGGAAGACGCGCTCCGCCGCGACTTCACGATCAACGCGCTCTTCTACGACATCGCGACGTTCTCGGTCATCGATTACGTCGGCGGCCTCGAGGATCTGCGCGCCGGCGTCGTGCGATCGATCGGCGAGCCCGGCGTGCGCATCGTGGAAGATCCCGTGCGCATGCTGCGCGCGATCGCCATCGCGGCGCGCCTCGACTTCACCATCGAGCCGGCGCTGCTGCAGGCGATTCGCACGCACCGGCACGAGATCGCCAAGAGCTCGCCTCCGCGCATGATCGAGGAGTACTACAAGATCCTGCGCGCGGGCTCGTCCGAGAAGACGTTTCGCGGGCTCGCGGACGTGGGGCTGCTCGAACCAATCGCGAAGGAGCTGCACCGCGGCGCGAACGACACGTTGTGGCGATCGCTCGCCGCGCTGGATGCGTATCGCCAGCAGTTCGAGTCGACGCCCGAGACGCTGACCAACGCGATCCTGCTCGGTAGCTTGATCATCCCGCTGGGGATCTCGTTGCATCCGCCGAGAGAGGGCCGGGGGGCGCACCCCCCGGTGGGGCAGGCAGGGCGGGTGGGGCAGGTAGGGGAAGAAGAACAAGAAGGCGCGGCTGCTGCTGAACACGAGCGCGCGCGGCGGCGACCGCCGGGATTGAAGCTCGGCGAACTGCCGCTCGCGCGGCGCGACGTCGAGCGGCTGGGCCTCATCATCCAGATGCAACGCCGCCTGCGGGACCTTGGCGCCAACCCGCGCGCGCAGCACGCGCTCGTCCATCGGCACATCTTCCGCGAAGCGTTCACCTGGCTCGAGATCCACGGCGGCCCGCCGGATCTCGTCGAGCACTGGAGGGCCATCGCCGAAGAAGTCGCCGAGGAAATCGCCGCGGCTCCGCCGTCTCCAGACGCGCCGCCCGGCGACGCTCCGCCACCCGGCGGCCAGCGCAAACGCCGGCGCCGGCGCCGCGGCCGGCGCGGCGGCGGAGGAGGTTCTTAGGCGGCGACTTCTTCGATCGTCTTGTAGGGCTTGGCGAGCTTCAGCGCGATGAGCAGCTTGATGATCGGCCACGCCGGATCGATCTCGCTGGCTTTGAAGCTGAACTTGGGACTGCGCGGAAAGCCGTGGTGATTGTTGTGCAGGCCTTCACCGCCGGTGATGAGCGCGAGCGTGCGGATGTTGGTCGCCGTGTTGTCGAAGTTCTTGTAGCCGGCGTGGTGGCAAAGTCCGTTGATGGACGAGGTCAGGAAGAAGACGTACGTCACGGCGTGAATGCCGGCCGCGAGTAATCCCCACCCCAGCCCGAGCACCAGGCACAGCAGCGTCGTCCCGACCCCGAGTCCGAGCAGGCCGTAGTGAAACACGTGCGTGTCCCACCAGCCCTCCTTGATGTCACGCGCGTAGCGTTCGACGACATCCGTCTTCTTGATCTCGCGGACGTAATAGAACACGTTGCCGAGCTGAACGTGCCAGAAGCCGACCATCTTCGGGCTGTGCGGATCGCCTTCTTCATCCGTGAACGCGTGGTGCTTCCGGTGGACCGCCACCCACTCCTTCGTCACCTGCCCCGTCGTCAGCCACAGCGAGAACTTGAACGCCCACTCGACCGCGGGATGGAGGCTCAGCGCGCGATGCGTCGCCGTGCGATGCAAGAAGATCGTGGTGCCGAACACCGCCACCTGAATGACGGCGACCGCGGCGACGAGCGTCCAGATGAGGTGAGCAGGCACTCAACTACCCTCCGAAATTCACCGTAACTGATGACTAGTAAGACCTTGCGGGTCCGATTGCGGGAGATGCGTGATCGTATCACGGAACCGCGCCCTGCCCGCCGCGGCGATGGCGTCGCTCGTTACCCGCGAGTGCGCTCGAATTCACGCATGAACGCCACCAGCGCCTCGACGCCCGGTTCCGGGAACGCGTTGTAGATGGACGCGCGCATGCCGCCGACCGAGCGATGGCCCTTGAGTCCGTCGAGACCGGCGGCGGTCGACTCCTTGATGAACTGCTTTTCGAGATCCTCGGTCGCCAGCCGGACGGTGACGTTCATCAGCGACCGGCAGTCCTTGTGCGCGGTGCCGCGATAGAAGCCGGTGCGATCGATTTCCGCGTACAGCATCGCCGCTTTGCGCGCGTTGACCTTCGCGATCGCGGCAAGGCCGCCCTGCCCGATCAGCCACTTCATGACGAGACCGAGCGCGTAGACCGCGAACGCCGGCGGCGTGTTGTACATCGATCCATTTTCCGCGTGCACCGCGTAGTTGAGCATCGCCGGCAGCGTCTTGGCCGATCGCTGCAGCAGATCCTCGCGGATGATGACGATGGTCACGCCGGCCGGGCCCATGTTCTTCTGCGCGCCTGAATAGATGAGCGCGTGGCGCGAGACGTCGATCGGATGGCTGAACATGTCGGACGAGGTATCGCTGACGAGCGGGACATCACCGACGGCCGGCAGATCCTTGTACTCGGTGCCTTCGATGGTGTTGTTCGACGTCATGTGCACGTACGCGGCGCCCGGCGTCAGCGCCAGCTCGGCCTGCGCCGGAATGCGCGAGTAGTTCCCGGCCTTCGTGCTGGCCGCGACGTTGACAATACCGATCTTCTTCGCTTCCTTGATCGCTTTGTCGGCCCACGAGCCGCCGTCGATGTAATCGGCCGTCGCGCCCGGCGGGAGCAGGTTCATCGGCACCATCGAGAACTGCAGGCTGGCGCCGCCCTGCAGAAAGAGCACTTTGTAGTTCGCCGGAATGTTCGCCAGCGACCGGATGTCCGCCTCGGCCCGGGCGAGGATGGCCTCGAACGGTTTCGAGCGGTGGCTGATTTCGAGAATCGACATGCCCGCGCCAGGCAGCGAAATCAAATCGCGCTGGATTTCCTCGAGCACCGACAGCGGCAGCACCGCGGGACCTGCAGAAAAGTTGTGGATACGCTGGATGCTCATGCCCGTTCTTTCCCTCGTTGCGTTGTGGTCTTCGTGATCTGTGCGGTTTCTTCTTCGTGTTTTCGTGTCTTCGTGGCCATCTACAAGGGTACGACATGCAGATCGAGGATGTCGCTGTTGCCGCGGTAGATCGTCTTCAGCAGCGCGCCCGACGGCTCGCCGTCGAGGTTGATGCGGGCCAGCGCGGCCTGCGCGCCTTCAAAGATGATGTTCTCGGTCTCCTGCACGTTGATGTTCTCGTCGCGCAGCTTGTCGAACACGTGCGCGAGGACGCCGGGGCGATCGCGGTGCCGGACGACGAGCATGTGCGTGCCCGGCGTCTTCTTCGCCAGGTTGACGACGTTCGGCACCTTGCCGTTGTGCTTGTACGTGGCGACGATGCGCACGGTTTCGGCCGCGATCGCTTCCTGCGCCTGATCGGTCGACGCGCCGATGTGGTGGGTGCCGTAGACGTTCTGGAGCGACGCGAGCGCGTCCGAGAACTCACCGGTCGCCGCCGTGGGCTCGGTGGCGAACACATCGAGCGCGACGCGGATATTCTTCTCGCGCGCGACCTTCTCGAGGGCCGTGTAGTCGACCACTTCGGCGCGCGCGGTGTTGATGAAGAACGACCCGGGCTTCAGCTTGTCGAGGACGGCGGCGTTCACCAGGCCTCTGGTCTCGGCGTTCAACGCGAGGTGGACGCTGAGGATGTCGCAACGCCCGGCGAGCTCGCCCGGCGTCGAGGCGATCTGTATCGGGACCCCCTGATCGGCGGGACTCGCCGTGCCGTTCGTGAAGCGGCGGCTCCAGACGACAATCGGCATGCCGAACGCATGCGCGCGTTTCGCCATCTCCTGGCCGATATTGCCGTAGCCGAGCAACCCGAGCGTGCGGCCGAACACGCCGCGGGCTTTCGAGTACTCCTTCTTGTTCCACTTCCCCGCCCGGAGATCGGCGACGTTGTCCGGCACTCGCCGATCCGTCGCGAGCAGCAGCGCAAACGCGAGCTCGGCGACGGCGATGGCGTTCTTGCCCGGGCAGTTCGCCACGTAAATGCCGCGCTTGGACGCCGCAGCGACGTCGATCGTGTTGTAGCCGGCGCCGGCGCGCACGACGAGCGAGAGCGCGCCCTCCTCGAGCATCGCGCTTGTCACACCCGTGCTGCGGACGATGAGCACGTCAGCGGCGGTGTCGCGGATCGCATCGGCGAGCGTCTGATCCGTGAGATCCGGCCGGTAAACGACGTCACAGCCGGCGGATTTCAGGCCGTCGAGCCCGCTCTGTTCGAATTTGTCGGCGATTAGAACCTTCATGGCCCAATTTGAGGATGTGAGGATCTGAGCATGTGAGGAAGTGAAGAGCCGTTCACGTTCTCACGTTCTTCAGATTCTCACATCCTCACATCCTCACATCCTCAGATCCTCAGATCCTCAGATCACGTGGATCAGCAAGCCATCGCGTAGTTTCGGTTCGAACCAGGTCGACTTGGGCGGCATGATCGCGCCGGCGTCGGAAACCGAGATCAAGTCGGCCACGCTGACCGGGAACAGCGAGAACGCCACAGCAGCCTTGCCCGAATCGACCAGCGTCTGCAGCGCGGCCGTCCCGCGCGCGCCGCCCACGAAGTCGATGCGCTTGTCCGTCCGCACGTCCGCAATCTTCAGCACCGGCGCGAGCAATCCGTCCTGCAACACGCTCACGTCGAGCGCACCAATCGGATCGCCGGGGTCCGGTCGCTTCTTCGATCGGAGCGTGTGCCACGCGCCGCCGAAGTACATCGCGATGTCTCCGCGCTTCGATGGTGCGGCCGGACCCGCCTGCACGTCGAACCGCTCCCGGACCAATTGCAAGAAGCCGTCCGGCGTCAGCCCGCCGAGATCCTTCACGATCCGGTTGTACGAAAGGACCTGCACCTGGTTATGCGGGAAGGCGACCGCCAGGACTGACGAATAGTCGGCACCGTCGCCCAGCGACGTGCCCGCCAGGCCGCGCTCGCGGAACTCGGCCCGCGTGCGCGCGGCGCTGGCGGCTCGATGGTGGCCGTCGGCGATGTAAAGCGACGGAATCCGGCCGAACGCCGTTACCAGCGCATCGCGATCCGCACCGCCGACCCGCCAGAGCGTGTGCTGCACGCCGTCCGGGGCCGCGAAGTCGATCAGCGGCGGCCCAGACGTTCCAGTCACGCGATCGGCGATCCGATCGACCTCGTCCGCCGCCTTGTACGTCAGAAACACCGGACCGGTCTGCGCGCCGAGCGCGATCATGTGCACCGTGCGGTCGTCCTCCTTGTCGCGCCGCGTGCGCTCGTGCTTCTTGATGATGTCGCGGTCGTACTCGTCGATCGAGAAGCACGCCGCAAGCCCCGTCTGCACGTGCGCGCCCATCCGGAGCCGGTAGAAGTACACGCTCGCCTCGTCTTCGACGACGAGCGACGACTGCTTCAGCGCCTCGAAATTCGTCGCGGCCCGTTGATACACATTCTCGGCGTACGGATCGGCGCCGGGCGGGAGCTCGAGCTCCGCGCGCGACACGCGAAGAAAACTGATCGGGTTGCCGTCGGCAAGCGCGCGCGCCTCGTCTGTGTTCACGACGTCGTAGGGGACGGCGGCGATGCGGGC
>Ga0315281_10012122_pt1 | contig 11764 bp, 9 predicted proteins | sample YL17G07_0_MG_FD_204540 | JGI IMG/M metagenome (GOLD analysis project Ga0315281, IMG submission 204540) | Sediment microbial communities from Yellowstone Lake, YNP, Wyoming, USA - YL17G07_0 | ecosystem: Environmental > Aquatic > Freshwater > Lake > Sediment | place: USA: Wyoming | collected... | reverse complement strand
TCTGCGAAAATCTAAACATTCACTTATGTAATCAAAATGTAGCGTAGGCGCCCTCGCCTGCGCCTATATAGCGTATGACACCCGAGGGCGGGTGTCCCACATTTAGATTTTGGCAGAGGTCTCAAGTCGGTCATCGAGCCAGCCTTTTGGGCGCGTCGTTCTTTGGCCTCAGATGCGTCGGGTGAGTAAATCCCGGGCCGCCTCCCCGGTTTTGACCAGAAAGATGGGGCCGCCCACCAGCAAGAACCAATAAAAGGTATAAGTCCGAAACACCAGGATAGTAAACGCCAGGGCTTCCGTGCCCAGATAAGGACTCAAAAGCGCCGCGTAACCCGCCTCCACTCCCCCGCCCCCTCCGGGCAGGACAAAAAGCTGACCCCCCAGGTTCATCAGACCCTGGACCACAAACAGGTAGGCCAGGGGGACGCTTTTGCCGATCAAGTAAATCACGGCCACCAGCACCAGGTAGCGAGGCAGCCAGAAGCCGATGGTAACCAGGAAAATCAGGAACAGCCTTCCTGCACCCATGGACCCCAGAGTGCGAAGGGCGTGGACGAATTCCACCGTCCCCCGGGCCAGGCGGAAGCGCCGTTTGGCCAGCCAGGGGACCCTCGCCATGCGGCGGGACAAAAAGTTATAGAACTCCCGGTAATAACGGTACAGGGCCCCCAAGACCGCCGCCCCCCCGGCGACGATCAGGAGGATAAGCCCCACCAGCTTGAGGGAGCCGTGTGGTGAGGCCTCAAATATCAGGCCGAAGGCGGCCAAGGGCATCAAGGTGCCAAAAAAGGCCAGATCAGTGACGACAATGCTGGCTACCAAACCGAAGGCCTTGCCCAGGGTCATGCCCATTTCATTGAGCAGAAAGGCATAGGTGGCGGCCATGCCCACCGCCCCGGGGGTGGAGACGCCGGCGAACTCGGCCGACATGGTGATCAGGGCGCTGTCCCGAACCCCTAAACTCATTCCCATGCCGCTCAGCAACAGCTTGAGGCGCGTGGCATTAAAAGCCCAACTGGCGCAGACCAACAGGGTGAGCAGAAGGGCGGCCGTCCAGGGGAGGCGCTGGAGTAAGTTGAATTGCTTCAGCCCGCCCAGCGCCAGGGGCACCGCCAGACTCAAGCAGATGCTGGCCACCAGCAGGAGCAGGTATTTGTTGAGGCGCGCGGGGGGCTTTTCCCGGGCGGCGATTTCGGCCGCGGCCGCTCCGGCCGGCTGCCCGGGCCCCACCGCTTCGGCCTCGGGAACTCCCCCCGTAAGATTCAGGCGGTATTTGGGTTCTGCAAGACTCATGCGGCCATTTTCACTTGGAGCGCCAAACCATGCGGTCTACCTATTGCCAAGGTATCGATTCCCATCGGTGAAAGGACTGATTTTCTGGTTTTCAGGGCTCCTGGTCTGAAAAATTGAGGTGTAGGGTGCGTTTTACGCACCAAGAATGGCGCGTCGAACGCGCCCTACATTGGCGATTGCTGTGTACCTCCATACCGCGTGGCGGCGGGCGAGGACGCCCGCCCTACGAACTTCTCATGGTTTATGGATGGGTCGAAGGCCCATGAATGACTGCCCCCAAGAAATCGAAGGACACTTGGGTCCTCAGCTGAAAACCCTCCCGGAGATTCTGTCTTAAAACTTGCCGAACTCGTAATGCACATTTTCCCGGCGAATTTCTGTAAAAAAAGCCCGATACATCTCCATCACGAAGAACTTCCAGAGCAGCCGGGCCCGCCCTTCCTTATCGAAGCGCCGAGTGGAGAAGCGGACCCTGGGGTGGCGCAGATATCTGAATTTGCCGTGCCTGGCGGCCCGGACCACATAATCGTGATCCTCGGCCATCCAGACCTCTTCATTGAAGCCCCCGATCCGGTCATGCAAAGTCTTTCGGGCGGCGATATAGAAACCCGAAGCATGGGGGCTCACCAGCTGCAGCAGAAAGTGATACCAGTTGCTCAGAAACAACAGCACATGGTCCACCGGCCTGCGGCTGTCCGGAATGATGAAGCCGGAAGCCACCGCCAGTTGCTTTTGCTCCATGTTCCCCAGCAAATCCTCAATAAAGGTCGGCGGCACCGTCACATCGGCGTCGAGAAACAAGAGGTATTGGCCCTGGGCCAGCCCGGCGCCGTGGTTGCGGCCCTGGGCCGGCCTGCCGCCGGGAGCGAGCACGCAATCCCACTGTCTGACCACTTCCAGGGTCCCGTCCTGAGAGGCCGCGTCCGCAACAATGACTTCGAAATCCGTAACTGTCTGCCAGTTCAGCGATTCCAGCAAGCGCGGCAAATACTTCTCTTCATTGAGGGTGGGAACGACAATGGAAACTATCACCCCTTCTCCCATGGCCACTTTCCTTTCGACTATCTGCAGGGGCGCTTCTAGGATTATCGAGCGGGCAGAAACTGCAGACCTGGTTATATACCGCTTAAATCGTCAAACCGAGCATACACAGACTGAGCAAGGCCAGGGGATAATAGCTGGCCTGGTTAAAAAGCAGGGAAGCCTGCGATCGGGCTCCGCCCCGGTAAAGCCGCCAAGCCGGAAGGCAACACAGATAGAGCCCCGCCCCCAGACCCAAAGCCAGCCAGGGTAGGGAGAACCCCGCCGGGGAAAGTCGGAGCACCACACCGCTCAAGGCCACGCTGAGGGCCAGGCAGACCAGGATGACGGCGCCGGCCCTCCGGGGCCCGAACTGCACGGGAATGGTTTTCGCCTGGAGGCGCCCGTCGGCCTCGAGATCATGCCAATCGGCCGGGATATTCTGGCCGCCGATCTCCCAGAAAAACAGCCACAGAAACAGAACCAGTAAAAACGCCGGCGAAGGGCTGGGATCCACCGCCAGGACCGCGGCGATGCCCCCCAGCGTCTTGACCACCCCGCTCACCAGGGTGCGCAGGCTGGTTACCTCCAGCATCAGGCAATAAATGGCCTCAATGAGGCAGCCGGCCAGGAAGATGAGAGCGCAAATCGGGTTGAGCCAATATGCCCCCAGCAGGGCCACCAGGGCCCAGGCCCCGGTCCACAGCAGCCCTTCCTGGTAACTGAGCAAGCCCTGGGCCATGGGGTGCCGGACGTACGCCGCGTCCAGGTACTCGCCGTCCTCCACTTTTCCCTGGCTCAACTTCTCCCGGTCCGCCCGGTAGTCCACCACGTCGTTTAAGGCATAGACCGCGGTATAGCCGGCGAAGACGGTGATCAAGCCTAGAACCGTCACCGACAAGGGGGGCAGGCCCCCCAGCCAGAGCAGCGCTGCCAAGGCCGGGGTGGCCAGGTCCAGAAGGCAGTGGGGAGTTCGGGAAAGGGCTATAAAAAGCCGCAGGCGGGAAAAGAGCGCAGAACTTGCCGCCGGCGCGGCGTTAACGATTTTTTCTCCAGCGGTATCAGGCATCTCCGCGGTGAACTCCCTGCCAGTCGCCCCGCAGAACGAAACCGCAGTCCCGGCCATGGCAATCCGGCATTTTCCCCTAAAAATAAGGCCGCCCCTGGCGGTGTCAAGAACCGCAATCTCTCTTACTCTTTTGATTTCTGCCGATAATATGGCGTCGTCGGGGGGAAGAGGGGGCAAAGGGGGGGAGTAGCCCCTAGGCCTTCGGCACGCCCATGAATCATGAAAAGGCCGGTAGGGCGGGCCTCCCTGCCCGCCACCAGCCAAATTCTTGTAGGGGCGCACCCATGGGTGCGCCCACAGGGGGCGGACACGCGGGTCCGCCCCTACGGCTAGTCGGGCGCCTCACGCGCCATTTTCGCTGCGTAAGACCTACCCGATGCTGTAAATTTTCAGACCAGACCAATTCCAGGGAATTACCCTGGTTGCCGGCAGGATCAGCGGACCATCGGCCGCGATAACTAGTCAATATTAATTGAATATGCCAGGGAACCATCCGTTGACAGGTCGCCAGTCGGTTCTTAGCTTTCGTCTAAAGCTTGGCGGCATTTAGTCCGGATCGAGGCCGGAGCGCGAAGAAATCTTTCTGCAGAAGGGGGGCCGCGGGCTTAAGCCCCTTTCCCGAAACCGGAAGCCTGGCCAGGGTTTGGGGAACGGCTGGGAACCCTTGCCTGCATCCCGCCTGTAAACCTTCTTTTATGGAACTGGAAGCCTTTAGCGGCAGCATCTCCCCCTGGCAGCCGGGACTGCTGAGCATCGGTCTTTTTACCTTCATGGTCCTGGGGTTGCTGGCGATCCTCCTGTTCCTGACCAGCTGGCTGGGAGAGAAAAAGCCGTCCCCGGAAAAGGCAGTTCCCTATGAATGCGGCGTGATCCCCACCGGTTCGGCGCGCTTTCGCTATCCCTTGCCTTTCTACCTGGTCGCCGTGTTTTTTTTGATCTTCGATATGGAGGCGGCCTATGTTTTTGCCTGGGCGGTGGCCGTGAAGGACCTCAGCTGGCCCGGCTGGTTCCAGATCTCCTTTTTCATCATCGTGCTTCTCCTCAGCCTCTTTTACCTCTGGAAAAAAGGAGGACTTGATTGGCGGCCGGTAACTTCAAAAAGCCCGACCAGTCAGAAAAGGTAATTCTGCGCGGGCTGGACCACCTGATTAACTGGTGCCGGAAATACAGCCTCTGGCCCATGTTCTTCGGGCTGTCCTGCTGTTTTGTGGAAGAAGCCACGGCCTGGACCCCCAGGTACGACATCGCCAGGTTTGGGGCGGAGGTGCTGCGGGGCTCTCCCCGCCAGTCGGACGTCTTGATCGTTTCCGGTACGGTCTTCAAAAAGGTCGCCCCGGTGGTGTTGCGGCTGTACGAACAGATGGCCGAACCCAAGTGGGTGATCTCCATGGGCTCCTGCTCCAACTGCGGCGGCATGTACGACGTCTACAGCGTGGTCCAGGGGGTGGACCAGATCATCCCGGTGGATGTCTATATCCCCGGCTGCCCGCCCCGGCCCGAGGCCGTGCTGCAGAGCATTGTGCTCCTCCAGGAGAAAATCATGTCGGAGCGGCCCAGCCGGTCAGTCTTCCACCTGGCCGGGGGCAGCCAGGGGACCACCAAGCCGGTGCTGGTGGATGGCCTGAGCAAGTCCCGGGACTCCCGGGGGCCCGGCCACTACGGCACGGCGCTCAGGGGCGCCGCGGTGACGCCTCCCCAATTTTGGGAAACCCGCTCTGAGGTGATGTGGACGCCCCCGCCCCACTGGATCGAGTTGAGCCAACCGGACCAATCCCTGGCGCAGGCGCTAACCGAAAAATTCGGGGACGCGGTCCGGCAAGCTCCGCAAATCACGGACATGGCAACCTTCGAGGTGGCGGCCCCCCAGGTCAAGGAAGTGCTGCGCTTCCTCAAAAACGCGGCCGCCCCCCGGTTTGAGCGTCTGGACGACCTCACCGCCATCGATGAATCGGCCCGGCGCGAGCCGCAGGCCTACCCGGATTACACCCTGGTCTATCAACTCCTGTCTTTTGAGGCCGCCAGCCGGGTGCGCCTCAAGGTGCCGCTGGCCGGGCCGGACCCGGAAGCCCAAAGCATCACCGACCTCTGGCCCTCCGCCGACTGGTACGAACGGGAAGTCTTCGATATGTTCGGTATCGGGTTCGCCGGCCACCCGCGTCTCCGGCGCATCCTGATGCCCCACGACTGGGAGGGCCACCCCTTAAGGAAAAGCTATCCCGGCCGGGCCACGGAAATGGCCCCCTATACCACCGCGGACGCCCGCCGGCACCAGCCCCTGGACGCGGGCCTGTATCGTCAGACCCCGGGTGGCGAAGACGAGTTCATACTGAACATCGGTCCCCACCACCTCAGCACCCACGGGCTCTTGCGCTTCATCGCCACCCTGCACGGGGAAGAAATCACCGCATTGGATGCGGATATCGGTTACCACCACCGGGGCGTGGAAAAGATCGGCGAGCGCCAATCCTGGCACCAGTTCATTCCTTACACCGACCGGGTGGATTACCTGAGCGGCCTGGCCAATAACTTCCCTTATGTCTCTGCCGTGGAAAAGCTGGCCGGCATCAAGGTCCCGGACCGGGCCGAGTATATCCGGGTGATGCTGGCCGAGTTCTTTCGCCTGAGCAACCACCTGGTGTTTCTGGGCACCATGGCCCAGGACACCGGGGCCATCACCCCGGCCTTTTACACTTTCCGTGATCGGGAAATGATCATGGACCTGATCGAGACTATCACCGGGGGGCGGCTCCACCCCTCCTGGTTCCGCCTGGGGGGCGTGGCCATGGACCTGCCGGCAGGCTGGCGGGAACTGGTGGACGAGTTCGTCAAGCTCTTCCGGCCCCGGATCAAGGAATACGAGGCCCTGCTCAACCGGAGTCCCATCTTTGAGGCCCGGACCCGTGGAGTCGGCTACCTTTCCCGGAAGGAAGCCATGGAATGGGGCGTGACCGGGCCCAACCTCCGGGCCTCGGGGGTGGACTGGGACCTCAGAAAGAAAATGCCGTATTCGGTTTACGAAGCCTTTGATTTTGACGTGCCCACGGCCGCGGCGGGGGACAGCTACGCCCGCTACCTCATGCGGGTGGAAGAGATGCGCCAGAGCGTCAGGATCATCGAGCAGGCAGCCAGAGACATGCCGCCGGGGCGCTACGTCACCGACGACTACCGTTACGTCATCCCGGCCAAGGAAGACACCCTGCAGGACATCGAAAGCCTGATTCACCATTTTATCAACGTCACCCGGGGGCCCAAGATTCCCCGGGGGGAGGCCTACGCCGCGGTGGAGCTGCCCCGGGGCGAACAGGGTTACTACGTGGTGAGCGACGGCCTGAGCTTTGCCTACCGCATGCGCATCCGCGCCCCGGGCTTTGCCAACGTCCAGGCCTTGCCCCTGGCCGCGGTGGGGGTCACCCTGTCGGACCTTGTCGCCATCATCGGCTCCTGGGATTACATCCTGCCGGATATCGACCGGTGAGGAGTGGGGTCAGGGGTCAGGGGTCAGGGGCCAGGGATCAGAAGAACTATAAGGCGGAGCCCGCGGCCGCCAATAACAATCGGCATGCATTGCACGTGTTACAGGCTTTATCAACTGTTGACCGACAACTAATTAACTGGCCCCTGGCCCCTGGCCCCTGAAAAAACATGCTGCCGGAAGAACTGAAGGAAAGCCTGCGACAAAAAATCGCCGGGGCCGAATCCCCTCGGGAACAGGCCATCAACGTCATGTACGTGGTGCAGAAGCATTACGGTTACCTGAGCGATGAAGGGCTGATGGAGGCGGCTGAACTCCTGGGCATGACCCCCCTGGAACTGGAAGAACTGGCCACCTTCTATGACTTCATTTACCGCCAACCAGTGGGCAAATTCGTCATCCACGTGTGCGACGGCGTGGTCTGTTGGATGTTCCACGAAAACTCGGTCTTCGCCTATCTGTGCCAGCGGCTGGGGGTCTGCGCCGGGGAGGTCACGGCGGACGGGATGTTCACGGTGCTGCCCAGCGCCTGCATCGGTTATTGCGACCACGCCCCGGCCATGCTGGTTAACGGTAAATTTTACGGCCCCCTGACCCCGGAAAAGATTGACGAGCTCCTGACCAAGCTGAAAACCGAGTATTGCGAGATCGTTATCTGCAAGTGAGAAGCCATGGCTGAAGAAGTCCAGGTGCTCTTTGCCAATCGCCGGCCCGGCCGCCCCGCCACCATTGATGAATATCGGCAAAGCGGCGGCTACCGGGCCCTGGCCGAGGCGTTGAGCAAACGCACCCCCCAGGAAGTGCAAAAACTGGTGCTGGACTCGGGACTCCGGGGCCGGGGCGGCGCGGGCTACCCCACCGGCCGCAAATGGGCCGGCGTGCGGGAACACGCCCCCTTTCCACGCTACGTGGTGCCCAATACCGACGAAATGGAACCGGGGACCTTTAAAGACCGCTGGCTGGTCAACATCGACCCCCACCTGGTCATCGAAGGCATCATCCTGTCCGGCTATGCGGTCGGGGCGGAAACCGGGTTTTTTTTCATCCGCCCTTCATATGAGATGGACGCCGAACTCATCGAGCGGGAGGTGCAGGTGGCCCGGGCTGCGGGTTTCCTGGGGAAAAACCTCCTGGGAAGCGGCTTTTCCTTCGACCTGATCGTCCACCGCAGCGCCGGGCGTTACATCTGCGGGGAGGCTTCGGCCCAGGTCAACGCCCTCATGGGCAACCGGGCCCACCCCATGAAAGAGAAACACATGGCCGCAGACGGCCTCTGGGGCCGGCCCACGATCGTCAACAATACGGAAACCCTGGCCAGCGTGCCCCACATCCTGAGGAACGGCCCCGAGTGGTTCAAGGGGCTGGCCAGGACCAAGACCGGGGCCGGCACCAAGCTTTATTGCGTCACCGGCAAGGTCAACCAACCCGGCTGCTATGAGCTGCCCATCGGCACGCCTCTGAGCGAAATCATCGACGGCCCGGCCGGGGGCATGCTGCCGGGGTCCCAGTTCAAGGCCTGCCAGCCCGGCGGCGCTTCCACCGCCTACATGCCGAAAAAGTACTATGAAGTGGAGATGGACTTCGACCCCCTCCAGGCCGTGGGCCATCGCCTGGGCACCGGCGCCATCATGGTCTTCGACCAGAATACCTGCCTGGTGGGCGCCACCCTGAACCTGATGGAATATTTCGCCCGGGAATCCTGCGGCTTCTGCACCCCTTGCCGGGAGGGGCTGCCCTATATCAGGGACCTGCTCTGGCGGATTGAGGCCGGGGAAGGCAAAGAAGCATTCATCCCCATGCTGGACCAGATGGCCAACCACATGGGCAAAGCTTACTGCGGCTTCGCGCCGGGGGCGGCGGAGTCGGTCCAGGGCTTGCTCAAATATTTCCTGGAGGAAGTGCGGGAGCACATCAGCCAACGGGGCTGCCCCTTCAAGGAAGCGGATAAACCCTTCCGACAACTCTGGTATCCGCCGGAGTAGGGCCGGCGCCCTCGCCGGCCGGAATAGGGCCGACTCAGAAGAGCCGGCTTTTACAGAGGGATTAGAGGCCATGACGATTTTCCATAAAAGCGTCCAGATTGAAGGGCTGGACATCTTCTTCCGGGAGGCGGGGTCAAGAGATAACCCGGCCATTTTGCTGCTCCACGGGTTCCCTTCTTCCTCCCGCATGTTCCGGAACCTGATGCGCGCCCTGGCGGACCAGTTTTTCCTGGTGGCTCCCGACTATCCCGGCTTTGGGAACAGTTCCATGCCGCTGCCCGACCAATTCGTCTATACCTTCGATCATCTGGCCGCAGTGTTAGAAGACTTTTTACGGCAGATCGGCTTGAAGCGGTTCAGCCTGTATGTCATGGACTACGGCGCCCCCGTGGGTTACCGCCTGGCTGTCCGGCGACCGGAAATGATCCAGGCCCTCATCGTCCAGAACGGTAACGCTTACGAGGAGGGTTTGGGGGAGTTCTGGAAACCCCTTAAGGCTTATTGGGCCAACCGCTCCCAAGAAACCGAGGGTGAAATCCGCAAGTTTCTGACTCTGGAGTCCACCCGCTGGCAATACATCCATGGGACTCGAAATAGGGCGTCCATCAGCCCCGATAACTGGCTGGTGGACTCGTACTTGCTGGACCGCCCGGGAAACAAGGAAATTCAACTCGAGCTCTTCTATGACTACCGCACCAACCCGGAGCATTATCCCGCCTGGCAGGCTTATTTCAAGCAACAGCAGCCCCCGACGCTGGTGGTTTGGGGGAGAAACGACCCGATTTTTCCGGCCGCGGGCGCCTATCCGTACCTGCGGGACCTGGGAAATATTGAGTTCCATTTGCTGGACACCGGACATTTCGCCCTGGAGGAGGACGGCGACCTGATTGCCTACCTGATACGCCGCTTCCTGTCTGCCCGGCTGAAACAGGAGACCCCGAAGCTAGACCGGACCTAGGAAACTGTCTCAAAACGGTTTTTTTGTCATCCTGAAAGAAGTGAAGGATCTAGAACTCCTTGATATGACTAGATTCTTCGCTTCGCTCAGAATGACATGGCCTCGTTATGCCAGGTTTTGAGACAGGTTCCTATGGGCGCCCCGGCGGGTCGCCCGGCAGGAAGTTTTGACATAAGATGCCCAAGCTGATCATCGACAACCTGGAGATTGAAGTCCCGGAAGGCACCAAGGTGATCGAGGCCGCGGAGCGCCTGGGGATTATGATCCCCCGCTTCTGCTACCACCCCGGCCTGGGGTCCTTCGGCGCCTGCCGCATGTGCGCCGTGGCCTTCTTGGCAGGACCGGTCAAAGGCGTGGACATGAGCTGCATGGTGGCGGCCCAAGACGGCATGGTGGTCTCCACCACTCACCCGGAAGCCGTGGAGTTCCGCCAATATGTCATCGAATGGCTGATGCTGCACCACCCGCACGACTGCCCGGTGTGCGACGAAGGCGGCCACTGCCTGCTCCAGGACGAGACCGTTTCGGGGGGGCACGGGCTCAGGCGTTACCTGGGCCCCAAACGCACTTACCACGATCAGGATTTGGGGGTGTTCATCCAGCACGAAATGAACCGCTGCATCCAATGCTGGCGGTGCCGCAATTTCTACCAGGGCTTTGCCGGCTACCGGGATTACGGGGTCATGCAAATCGCCAACCGCACTTACTTCGGCCGCTTTACCGACGGTCCCCTGGAAAGCCCCTTTTCCGGCAACATCATTGACCTGTGCCCCACCGGGGTGCTCACCGATAAACCGGCCCGCTTCAAGGGGCGGCGCTGGCACTTCGAGAGGGGGCCGACCCTGTGCCTCCATTGCTCCCTGGGCTGCAACCTCACCGGCAGCGCCTTGAACCGGGAAGTGGTGCGCCAGGAAGGCCGGTTCAACGATAAGGTGAACGGCTATTTCATCTGTGACCGGGGCCGGTTCGGCTTTTACTTTGAGAGCCACCCCGAACGCCCCCGCCGGGCCCGGGTGGAAAGACAGGAAGTCCCCTGGCAAGAGGCGGTGCAGGCCGCGGCGGCAAGATTGACCGGGATTTTGGCAAAATCCGGGCCCGGCGCCATCGCCGCCCTGGGCTCGCCCCGGAGCAGCCTGGAGACCCAGACCGGCCTGCTGCGCTTTTGCCGCACCCAGGGCCTCTCCGACCCCCATTACTTCCTGGACCAGGCCCTGGGCCGCAAGGTGCAGCGGGCGGTGCGGCGCCTGGACGAGCGGTTGGCCGTCTCCCTGCGGGAACTGGAAGACGCGGATTTCCTCCTGGCCGTGGGCGCCGACCCGATCAACGAAGCCCCCATGCTGGCCCTGGCCATGCGGCAGGCCTACCGCCGCGGCGTTGGCGTCGCTCTCCTGGACCCCCGGCCCATCTTCCTTCCCTGCGAGTACGTGCACCTGCCGGTGGCCCCCCGGGACCTGGATTTATATTTCCAAGCCCTCATCAAAAGAGCCCTGGGCGACGCTCCTCCGGAAGGGCTCAATTCCCAGGGCACGCGCTTTTACGAGAGCCTCCCCGACCAACTGCCCGACCATCCCGAGATGCAGGAGCGCCTGGCCTACCTGGCCCAAAAATTGGCCGAAAGCCGGAAACCGGTCATCATCTGCGGCACCGACATCACCCGGCAAACCACCCCGGACCTGGCCGCGGACTGCACCCTGCTGCTCCGGGCCGCGGGCAAACAGGCCCGCCTCTTCTACCTCCTCCCCGGCCCCAACGCCTTCGGGGCCGGGTTGATGGGTTTTGGGGAAGGGGGCCAGGGGCCGGCGGCCCCTGCCCCCTCCCCCAAGCCCCCACCCCCAACCCCTTACAGGGGGTTGGGAGGGGAGCTTGAGGGGAGGGCGGGGGATCTGCGATCCCCCGGCCCTCCCCTCACCCCCACATAAGGAGACAACACCTTGGCACATAAGAAAGCAGGAGGCAGCTCCCGCAACGGT
>Ga0315281_10012121_pt1 | contig 11765 bp, 9 predicted proteins | sample YL17G07_0_MG_FD_204540 | JGI IMG/M metagenome (GOLD analysis project Ga0315281, IMG submission 204540) | Sediment microbial communities from Yellowstone Lake, YNP, Wyoming, USA - YL17G07_0 | ecosystem: Environmental > Aquatic > Freshwater > Lake > Sediment | place: USA: Wyoming | collected... | reverse complement strand
GGAATGTAGCCAGACGAGCGGGAGCAGTGATGCCGAGTGGAGGACAGCAGAAGGCGGAGGAATGGGATTCCCCGGTGAAGTTTGCCGTGGTGTTGGAGACGGCCAGCCTGAGTGAAGAAGCACTGGCCACGTACTGCCGGAGCAAGGGTCTGTACGTGGAGCAGGTGCGCGTGTGGCGCGCGGCCTGCGAGCAGGCCAATGCGCGTCGCGATGTGGACGCGGCGACCCACGCACAGCGGCACAAGACGGACAAGCGGCGCATCCTGGAGTTGGAGCGCGAGCTGCATCGCAAGGAGAAGGCACTGGCGGAGGCGGCGACCTTGCTGGTGCTGGCAAAAAAATATCGGGCGTTCCCACAACAGGACGAGGACATCTGACTGCACTGTCGGAGCGCCGAACGATGATCGAAGACATTGGCAAGGCACGCGGTGAAGGTGCGCGCCTGGTAGCGGCGTGTGAGGTAGTCGGCATCAACCTACGCACGTATCGACGCTGGACGCGGGGGGATGAGGTGAAGGCCGACGGTCGTCCGACGGCAGTGCGTTCGCCACCGGCGCATCAGTTGAGTGAGGCGGAGTGCGCCGAGGTACTGCGCGTGTGCGCTGAGCCGCGCTTTGCCAGCCTGCCACCGTCGCAGATCGTGCCGAGGCTGGCAGATGAGGGTGTTTACCTGGCCTCGGAGTCGAGCTTCTATCGGATGCTGCACGCGGCGGGTCAGCAGCAGCACCGGGGCCGCGCCGATGCGCCAAGCCGCAAGGTACCCACCAGTCATGAGGCCACGGGGCCGAATCAGGTGTGGTGTTGGGATATCACGTATTTACCGAGCGGGGTCCGGGGACTGTACTTTTATCTGTATCTGATCCTGGATCTGTACAGTCGGAAGATCGTCGGGTGGGAGGTGCAGGCGACGGAGTCCGGCGAACATGCCGCGACCTTGCTGCGGCGCACCGCGCTCGGCGAGGCGATCCAGACTTGGCGGGCACCGCTGGTGCTGCACGCGGACAACGGCTCACCGATGAAGTCGGCGACTCTACTGGCCACGATGCAGTGGCTGGGCGTGACGCCTTCGCACAGCCGGCCGCGCGTGTCGAACGACAATGCCTATGCGGAGAGCGTGTTCCGGACCTGCAAGTATCGGCCGGAATACTCAAGCGAAGGCTTTGCCACACTGGACAAGGCCCGCGCCTGGGTGCTGCGCTTCGCGGCGTGGTACAACACGGAGCACCGGCACAGCGGGCTGAACTTCGTGACACCGGAACAGCGCCACACCGCGCAAGCAGAGGACATCATGAAACAGCGCATTGAAGTCTATGAGGCGGCGCGCGCACGCAACCCGCGCCGCTGGAGTGGTGACAGCCGGGACTGGTCACTGCCACAGAGTGTTTGGCTCAACCCGGAAAAAACGGCTGGCCCACAGGCTCAGGCCGCATGAAAGTCAGACCGCATGAAAGAAACAGTGACAACTAGCTTGAAAACCGCCGCGACGTTGTAATCAACGCCGCCGGACTATATTTTCCTGGCTCTATTCTGCCACCGAACTGGTTTGGTCCAGTGACTGGGGACTCGACGGGTCATAATTTCATTGGGTCCTATATTGGAACCAATAGTCCTCAATTCGGAGGAACCATCGGTCTACGGGACCATATTCGCGCCGATATTGTGGCGCAAACATCGACTGTAGCGAACAGTGGTTGCCCGCTAGACTGCGCGCCACATACTCTAGGGCCTTCGACGAGTAGTATTGGCGGGACTTATGACTTTGGTAAAATAAAACGCACGGTGAAGGTCCGTTTCACAATCAGTGGTCAGGGTGGACAAGGGGGCGTTACTGCATATAACGCTTCAAACACAACTTTAGCGGCAACTCCACTAAACAGTACATATCAAACTGGATGCGCAGCAAGCGGTACTTACACGTACACATTTGCATATGATCCGGCGGTATTGGGCACCACCCAACTATCCGTAGGTGGAGATGGATGCGGAAATGCTAATGCTTTACCAGCTGGCAAAGTCAGTATCTGTATTGACTGTGTGGATCCTACAACTGGAGCGTCTAGTTGCGATTGATCAGGAGAATTATTGATAAGGAAGTCCCGCTTCGGCGGGTCTTTTTTTAGTTATGACTGGCAGGCGGGACTGGTGGGGTTGTTGCGGAAGAGCTTCGAACTGGCAGTTCCAGCATTCTATGGAGGACTCCTGGAGTTAGGATCGCTCAACCAGATGCCGGTGAGAGTTGCCCGCAAGGTGTGCTCCTTCTTGAATGTGGTGTGCATACTTGCTCGTCGCATGACGTAGCCATTGGTGTTACGTTTTTGGTAGATTACAACGGTGCATTTAGTCAAAGCGCCAGCGAAGTAATGGCACACGTAACGACCAAGCTCGCAGCAAGCACAAATGCTGCTGCAATCTTACCTATGGCTTCGCCCTCACAGCCTGTTAATTTCTTCGCTATCTTGTAAGCACGTGCGGTGTATTGGATGTTCGTATCCAGATACCACGAACGTCCGCTCTTGGGGAAAAGTGCGTGACCGGTATTGGCCGGGTTGAGACATAACCTCCACAACAGACGCTTGTCACCCACACCGGAAGTAGGCTCAGTCATTGGCAGTGGTTCCAATGACCAAGTGAAAAATGCGCAGGATGATATGTCCTGTGCGCTCTTGTGGTGATCAAATTCTTCTTCACTGCTCGATGAGCATGCGCGTGTGCCAGATTTGTGCCAGAGCCAAACCCGCCACAACCAAGAATCAACGACTTACATCGGACACAACAAATCGGCAAGCGTCGTAAGTGGCTGTTTAAGTTAGAACTACAATCAAGCCCCCACGACTTTTAACCAGTTGGTCGCGTGTTCGAATCACGCACGGCCCACCATTCATTCAAAGAGTTACAGCACACTTTCTCTTCGATCTGTTCGTGAGCGTAGCTAGATCGTAGCCACAACCTTCTCTTTTTCCACTTCGACGACGCGCAAGCCCCCGGACATCCGGTCCACGTACCCGGCCAGGTGTTCACTGGAAAGATGCGCATACCGCCGCACCATCTCCACCGACTCCCAGCCACCCAGCTCTTGCAACACCTGAAGCGGTGTCCCGGCCTGCACATGCCACGAGGCCCAGGTGTGACGCAGATCGTGCCAGCGAAAATCTTTTATGCCGGCACGCTTCAACGCCTGTCTCCAGGCCTTGGTGTTCACCTGCCTGACGGGCTTGCCCCGGTACGTAAACACCGACTGCGGGTGCTTGCCCAGCTGCTCGCGCAGGATAATCACCGCGGTACTGGAAAGCGGTACCCCAATCGCCTTCCGCGCCTTGGCCTGATCCGGATGCACCCAGGCCATGCGCCGGGGAAGGTCCACCTGCGACCACTGTAGGCCCGTCACGTTCGCCTGGCGCAGTCCCGTCTCCAGACTGAACCTGGCCATGGCCGCCAGATGCGCCGGCAGTTCGGAAGCGAGCGTCTCCGCCTCCTGCCGGGTGATCCAGCGTATCCGCCGCTTCGGTTCCCGCAGAAGTCGCACCCGCGGGGCCTTGTCCAGCCAGTCCCACTCGTGTGCCGCCTTCCGCAAAATTGCCCGGACGATCTCCAGGAGCCGATTGACCGTGGCATTGGACACCCCGTCCGCCAGACGATCCGCCATGATGCGATCCAGAACATCCCGGTTGATTGTCTGAAGCCCAACCCCGTTCAAGTGCTTATCCAGCCTGCGAAGATGCGACTTGTCATCGTGCTGGGAAGCCTTGTGCGTGGTTTCGGAAAGATACCGCACCACCGCCTCGTTCCAGGTGTGCTCAAGCTTTACCCCGAGCTTTTCCTGATCCCACAGGGAGGCTTTCAGCTTGTCGTGGTATTCCTGGGCTTTACGCTTATCGGAAATCCCAGTGCTTTGCTGTAGGCATCCGTGTCCGTGGGACATCTTGACCCACCAATGGGGTGAGTCTTTGCGTTGGTAGAGTGACATAATTTCACCTCCTGCTGGTCACCCTGCAACGCCCGCAGGCAGGGAGAATAGAGCGAGCGCAGATACCGGGCAAGGTCTTCTTCCAGGAACACCCAAACCTTGCCTGGCTTGGCCCCTGGAATGATGCCGGCCCGTGCGCGTTGCGCCACCGTGACCGGGTGCAGGTGCAGGAACAGGGCGGCTTCCGCCAGCGTTAAAGTCTTCATCGACGTCACCGAGAACACTGCCTGCATCTGCATCCGCACCCATCCCGTCCCAATACAACGCCACGCCGTGTATGAGACGGATCAACGTGCGAGCGTGTCAGTGATGGCGGGTGCATGCAGCCATTCTTGGAAACGCCACCCACTGCGTCAATGGGGCGCGGAATTCAACGAACAGAAATGAGGGGTGATATTTCGAAGAAGAAAAAACACAATCAGAAAAACAACAGCGAATTGTGCAGCACGTTCAATATTTTCACGCATCAGGAAAAACACGGGCTCTATTTTTACGGATGACACGAAATGCCACAGCCTGATTTGAGATGTGGAGGGCGCCGCAGAGCGATGTGTTCACGGTTTCATCAAGGCGTTCCGGATCGGTTCCGCATCGGCTCCGGTCGGTTCCGGTCGGTTCCCCTATGCATTCCCCATATGTTCCCCGCGGTTCCCCGGCGTTCCCCAGGCTTCCCTGTCGGTTGTTTCGTGAAGGAATCCCCGGGTGTCCCTGAAGGTGTCCTCTGAAGGTGTCTCTGAAGGTGTCTCTGAAGGTTTCCCGCAAGACGTACAGCAAGAGACATGAACAGAACACCGGGGACTTCAAGATACCGGCTGGCTTCCCGGTCGCACAGAGGGAAGTGCGACTTTCCCCCTGCGGGGGCGACCATGCGCAAAGCCTTTGGCCGGGCGGGAAGGGGAATGGTGGGCGATTATTTCGGTTCTGACCACTGCACTTTGCCGGACCATATTATAAGGAAGGCCGGCTTGCCCGGGGTTTGGCCCGATCAGGCGATCCTTGTTCCAGGGATGTGGGCGGTGAATCTGTTGGCCATGTGCTGGCGGCAAGGCATGCTTACTCTTGGATTGGGGGCATCATTTTGATGTGTTGCGGGATGGGGCGCTTCCGACCTGAGCGGTCATACACCATTTATTTTAGACTCAGTTTGGCCAAACTTAGCCCGTTGGCCAGCAGTCGAACTCAGTGACTGGTTTTTTTAGAGACCCCACAGCCGCATATCGACCCTGCCCATTATTGCGGACCTTCGCGACAAGTGAACCAGTCAGGGAGATTCTCTGGGTCGCTAGTACCAGTATTTCGGATAGCGACGCTGGTCTGGAAGATTATTGAAACCAACCGTAATAAGCACCAGCAACAACGAGCCCACAAGCGTCGGCATGATCAAGAAACTCCAACCCGGTTGGGACAGCATGACGATGACAGGATTCGGCCCGGCAGCGGGCCTTGGCATCCATCAGCATCTCGATTTCCTTGAGCGCTGCCTGATAGTCGGCTTTCGTCTTGATGGGTTCAATGCCCATGGTTACCAGTGCCCGTGACCTTCCATAAACTGCAGGCAACCTGTGATTAAGCGTGCAAGTGTTTCATTACTCGCGAATGGACCACTCTTGTCATTGGGATGCTCATGGAGCTTGACAGCGCCTGTAAATTTTTGTAATGCTGCCCACGCAATGGAGATTACAGTGCGCCACGGGGCCACTGTGATTCGATAACAATAAGGCGTGGGAGCACAGCTGCTGCAAAATAATCTTAAAAGAAGATGCCGAAGCTTCGCTGCGGGTAGGCGGAGTTAACAACAATAATGAATTAAGTGGCAGCAGGATGAGCAGGGAGGCGCGTAGCAATGTGCGGTCAATTCCAGTCTTTGCCTCGTCTCCCGCGATTCTGCAAGGACCGCTCACCGGGCGCGACTGCCTCGTGCAAATTTTATAAATCGGATTCGCTGCGAATCTGGTGCCAGCGTGGCATGATCGCGATCGCCGTTGTGGCGGCATTCAGTGCCGACGCGGCGACCACGCAGCAGCTCGACTACGCGCAAACGCATGGCCTCGCCTGGCTCCTCAAAACCCAAGACGGCGATGGCAATTGGATCGGTGGTCCCGGGATGGATGTCATTGGGACCGCCACGGCGCTCGATTCCCTGAAACGCGCCGGCATCACGGGATACCCCTACACCAAAGGCACCACCTGGCTTGCCAATACGAATTCCGCTAGCACCGACGCACTTGCGCGCCAGATTTCCACTCTGGCGAGCGCTGGAATGGATGTTTCGATACTTTCGGGTCTCCTGTCCAGCCGGTCGAACAAGGCAGGGACCTGGGGCTCATACAAAAAATACTCCGGTAGTTTTCCGGACACGTCCTTGGCGGTGATGGCCCAGTTATCGGCCGGCATGCTCCCAGTCTTTTCTGGTACGCCCATCAGTGCGATTACCGCGTCACAGAACAGCGATGGTGGGTGGCCGTACATGCCATACGCAAGCAACTACACCAATCTCAATGCCACTTGGCCGCAAAGCAAGATTCTGCCCACGGCCTACAACATCTTGGTCCTGAATCGCTGCAAAGGAGCGTTCTCCACTGTCCAGACCAACCTCAATTCGGCCATCACCTGGCTCAAGGCCCAGCAACAGACGGGCGGCGGGTTCGGTGAGGGTACCGGCACGGCATTGGAAACAGCGGTCGCGCTTCAAGCGATTGCCGCCGAGAAGGGTATGAACGACAGCGCGGTGATCGTTGCTCAGACTTTTCTGGTTGGTACGCAAGCGGCGGATGGTAGTTGGGGAGCCGATCCGTTGACCACCGCCGCCGTGTTAATGACGTTTAGTCCGACCACAATGGTCGATACTGACAAAGACGGCATCCCCGACAAGATCGAAGCCATTCTTGGCACCAATCCGCTGGTGGCCGACAGCCGCTGGCTCGCGAGTGGCAACGGCAACAGCGTTCCCGGCGTGACGGTTCCCACCGTTCTCAATGCGACCTCGTCCGCGGTGAACCAGGCATTCAGCTTTACCATAGCGGCCAATGGCACGGGTCCATTTACCTGGAAGATTTCCGCCGGCTTCCTGCCGCCTGGCCTCATACTCAACACCACAACGGGCGTGATCAGCGGCACCCCCACGGCATCCGGCAACTACAGCATTGAATTCACGGCCACGGATGCCAACGGTACAACCACCAATGTGATTGCCCAGATTCAGATTGGCGTGTTGCCCTCGGCCGGTGGGCATGATGGCGATCTCAATGGTGATGGGGTTGTGGACGTGGCCGATGTGTGGCTTGCCCAGCAGATGGCCATGGGCCTCATGGTCCCGACCGCCTCCCAGCTGACGCACGGCGATATCAACGGCAATGGCCAGATCGATGCAAGCGATGTGCAGCGCATCGAAGCCAAGGCTGTGAGTGCAGCGAGCTTCTGACCGTAATGTGATCAAGGCATCGAACTTAAAAGTGATTGAGCGCATGACCCCGAGATTCCTAAAGAGAAAGGTGGCCCTTATGAACAGCCTCAAGATATGGCTTATCTGTTTGATGTTCGTGAGCGTCGCGCTGGAAGGGTGCGTGATGACGCAGACCTTTGGCACGGTGGCGCGGCAAGGTGACACCGTCACCGTTGGACTCGGTTACCAGACCAGCCTCAGTCGCCAGAATGCCACTGTCACGATCACCGATGCGGCTGGTACGAAGACGACCTATGCCCCGAATGACACGCACGTCCGCGCCATCGTCAATCTGTATCCCGATCCCGTCTCACGCGCGGTCGTGGGCGGCATGACCAATCAGGATCTCGGCTACAACGCCACCGCTACGAAATACCTCATTAACACCTATGTGACACTGGGGGACAACGACTGGTACCAGACGATGATGGTGCTCGACCTGCCGGCAGCCATGGCTGCCGGTGCTGCCACGATCTCGGTTTCCAACGGCGTGTCGAGTTTTTCGCCCATCACCGTGAATGTCTTGCCCGGCACCGGTATTTCGAATCTTTTCTCGATCTATAACATAGTGGGCAACCCCATGGACCTTTTGGCACCGACGGCGTACCCGCAGCTGTTGGCGACGATGGAGCGCGCCGACCGCTACACGGTGACCTTCACCAACACGTCCAGCATCGCGATAACCGCAATACAGGTGGCATTGGTTCACTCGCCAGGGGTGGGCATAGCTTGGGTGGCAAATCCCCGTGGCGATCTGAAAAACGTCGTCTGGCATGATGACGGGTCCAATCTGAATGTGATGTTGACACCCACTCAGGGAACGTTGCTCGGGGCCAAGAACTCCAAGTTCTACGTCGCCGGTGGAATCACGGGCCTTTCGGTAATCAGCGTTTCGGCCTACGACAGCAGTGGCCAGTCGATTGTCGGGGTGACGGCTTCAGTCCAGTAACCCGCTCTCGCGGGGGGTGTGCTCCAATACAAGGAACACAAGTTCGGAATAACGAAAAATAGGGAAGTGGAGGGGACGATGTCTGGACGTGTTCTCGGTGCTAGCCTCGCGGCACTCGCTATATTGTTCTGTGCGACGGTGTCGGCCGAGCATCGCGATGTGGCGCCGATCCCTGACGATGTCGCACAAAAGCTGCTCACGTCCTTCCAGATCGGAAAACCCAGCCCGTTGTCCGAGACCCTGAGTCGCAGCCTCGACAACGCGTCACGGCTGCTCACCCAGGTCACCGAGTCGGACCAGAACAAGAAGAGCCAATCCTGGGCGTCGCAGCGCATGTTGCTCGACGCCACCATCCAGGAAATCAAAACCCTGCGTACCGAAGTGCGCGTGCACCTGCCGGGCGCGGTCGGCCCGCCCGCCCCGTCATCGCGTGATCACGCCTCGTTCAATTTCTTGGATCTGGTTGAAGAACGGTTCAATCGGGTGATTCAGTCACTGGAGGCGGTCCGGGACAGCGAGAAGACATCGGCTCGTGCCAAGGCGCTCGCCCGTGCCAAGGGTGTCTTGACCGATCTGCATGAGGCCCCCCGTGCGCAGCACGAGTCCCGCAATGTCGGGCCGACACCGACGTTCACCCATCGCAAGCCCACCTACACCGGACCGGATCACCTCGAGCCGGCGCCCGAACCGCAGTACCTGTCGCGGCAGCATATCGCCCCCGACAATCTTTATGCGTTCAACGGCAACATCCTGCTCGCGGCCCTGCCCAGTCCCACGCCGGCCGGCGCGCAGGCGTGCAACTACACCGCTGCCGATCTCGGGCAAAGTTCAGAAATCCAGATAACCCAGGAGATCAAGGATCTCGCCGCCAGTCTCGGCTACTCACCGGTCAAGATCTTTCAGTACGTGGCCAACGAGATCGGCTACGAGCCGTACTTTGGCTCGCTCAAGGGCGCCATGGGAACGCTCTATGCCAAGGCCGGCAATCCCACTGACCAGGCGTCCCTGCTGATCGCCTTGCTGCGTGCGTCCAATATTCCCGCGCGCTATGTGCTTGGCACTATCCAGTTCGACAACGATCCGCGGGTGCTGCGCTGGCTCGGCGCCAAGGACTACCCCGGTGCCCAGGCCATCCTGCAAGAAGGGTTCGTGAACCCGGTGAACATCAACACCTCTGCGAAACACATCGACTTCCCCCATGTCTGGGTGGAAGCCTGCGTGCCGTATGGCAATTATCGCGGCAGCGAACTCGATACCACCGGCAACCGCTGGATCCCGCTCGACCCGAGCTTCAAGGACAACACCTACCAGGCGGGCATCGCGGTCAATGTGGCGTTTGACTACACAACCCACATGGCCAAGCGCACCAATGGCCCGGACAGCCTGCCGCAGGAGGCGTACGCGAAGGCGGTCGATGCGGCGGTGAAGACGTTGCCCCCGAACTACGCCAACAACACCGTCGAGGACGTGGGGTATGTCGGCACCCTCGTGCCGCTCAAGGCGGACATCCTGCCGGCATCACTGCCGTACACGGTGCAATCCTTTAACCCCTGGGATACCGGGCTTACGGCTGAAACCGCGGAAGTACCCGATGCACATCGGTTAAAGTTCGTGATCGGGTCGACCGGGTTCTCGACCACGAGTCCGCCGACATTCTCGATGCCGGACATTATCTTGAAGCGCGTGACGCTGTCCTATCGGGGTGTCACAAGCGCGGATCAATCTCTCTATGAAACGTTGTTGAAGGATGGAATAACGCAGAGTAACACTACTTTGTATGTTCAATGCCTAGCCACCATTCCCCCCCATACAGATTTGTTTACCTGCACGGTCACTCCGATCAACTTGGTTCCCGTAATCAAGCTCGATGGAGTCGAGAGATATGTCGGTAGTAGCATGAACTACTGGAATGTTACATCTATCACTTGTTCATCTAGTACTGGAGTGTGCAACCCAACAATAGCCCCGGTTATCAATAGCTCGCAGTTGGCGGTGACACTGAATGGTTACGCGGTAAATCAGGCGGACTTTACAAAGAAAATTAATATGCTGGATGTCTATGCGTTACAGGCGTATGGATTTCAGGCCTCGGATCGCTTGATCACAGAGCGGGCGCAACGCCTGCTCAATAGTGTGAGAACCATAACCGATCCGAACACCAATCGCGATGACACGCTCGGAGAGTTTCTGCATATCGTCGGTCTCAAGTACATGCGCTATCTCACCGATGCGATGAAGCGTATCGGAACCCTGGACGGTGGCTCCGGGTGGAGTAGCAATCACATCGGCCAGGTCTCTTCGGATTCGAAACTCCAGTACCTGTTCGACTTGCCATTTGCCGTTGAGGCCCCAAAGTGGAATCTGCTGGTCGACGTTCCCGGCGGGCGCTCGCGCAGCGTAGACCTCACGACCGGGCAATTGGTATGGAAATCCTTCTTGCTGGCGGGATATGCCGGCTCTGCCTACGAATCCTATTTATGGCAGGAGAATGCGCGTCTCGATGCCGTAAGCACGGTGCGTGGTGTTCAGTTCGCTAACGAAACCGGCATCCCGATGTTGACGATCACGACTGCCAATCAGGCAACGGAACTGCCCAAGCTCACCAGCAATACCGACAGCACCTTGAATTACTCTCCGGGAGAGGTATCGGCGATTCAAGCCAAGCTCACTGCTGGCTACACCATTAAACTCCCGCGTAGTCACATCAATTACCAGAACTGGAAAGGCGCGGTGTGGTTGACCGAACGAAACACCCCCACTCAAATGGATGCGGGTTTCAATATCGGCGGCGGTTATGCCGGGGGCTACACGGTCGGTTCAATTCTGGGTAATACGTATGATTCGTCTCTGAACTCAGGGTTTATCAACCAGACCACTCCTCTCGATTGGAGCAATTTGGTTACCACACCGGCAACGGTCAATTCCTGGGTGGGATTGGGTCTCACACCCGGCAACACCTTCGCGGGCGACCCGGTGAACCTCGTCACCGGTAACGTGTATCACGACGAAAAGGATATTGAGATCAAGGGACGCGGCAACATGCCGATTGTCTTCAAGCGTAGCTACAACAGCCGCGCTACTGAGAACGGGCCCTTTGGTATCGGTTGGACACACAGCCTCAATCAGTATCTCGATTTCAAGGACGATAACGCCAATGGCGTCGACGAAACATTTGGATTAGGCGAAGATAACGATGGATATACGTCCTCGGTCGTGTGGACCGACGGCACCGGCAATCAGAAGACGATTCAAGTATCCTACCAGTCCTACTTCGGAATAGCCATCGGTAGCACGTTTACGCCGCCGAAGGGCTATTTCTTCAAGATGACGCGCGAGGCGGACGGCACCTACCATATCCGCGAGAAGAATGGTCTTACGTATATCTTCGAGAACGTCTCGGGAGTAATAGA
>Ga0315281_10012120_pt1 | contig 11766 bp, 10 predicted proteins | sample YL17G07_0_MG_FD_204540 | JGI IMG/M metagenome (GOLD analysis project Ga0315281, IMG submission 204540) | Sediment microbial communities from Yellowstone Lake, YNP, Wyoming, USA - YL17G07_0 | ecosystem: Environmental > Aquatic > Freshwater > Lake > Sediment | place: USA: Wyoming | collected... | reverse complement strand
GCGCCTTGCAGGGCTTGCTGGCGCCGGGTGGCGTTCTGGTGCTGACGGTGCCGGCCTTTCAGTTTCTGTGGAGCCCGCACGACGAGGAGCATCACCACAAGCGCCGCTATCGGGCCGCCGGGCTGAGCGGGGTCATCAGGAGTGCCGGCTTGCGGCTTTCCTACCTGAGCTATTTCAATGCCTGGCTGTTCCCCATGATCGCGGCGGTGCGTCTGGTGCGCAAAGCTTTCCCCGCGAATGATGTAGGCCGCGACGTGCAACTGCCGGGGCCGGCGCTGAACGCCATGCTGCGCGCAGTGTTCGGCAGCGAGCGGCGCTGGATAGGCAGGCTCAGGATGCCGTTCGGCGTGTCGCTGCTGGCAGTGGCGCGCAAGGCATGAGTGTGCGCTCACCCCTCCTCGACCTGGGTTTCGTGCGCTTCGGCATCGTCGGCGTTGCTGCCACGTTCATCCATGTGGCGGTGTTCAGCCTGCTGGTGGAGGTGTTCGGTGTTGCTCCGGTTGCCGCCTCGGTTCCGGCTTTCGTGACCGCGATGTTCGCGTCCTATGGCGTGAATCACCGCTGGACCTTCGGCGCACAAGGTTCGCACCGGGTGCATCTTCCCCGCTATGCCGTGGTTGCCTTGACCGGCCTGGGCTTGAACGTGCTGATCACCTATGTCGTGGTCAATTTGCTGGGATACTGGTACGGACTGGCGCTGGCTGTTGTGGTCACCGTGGTGCCGGCAGCAACATTTCTGCTGAACCGGAACTGGGCCTTTAAAATCGCTCCTGCTTCTGCAAAACCGGGAACACACCAATGACGATAGCGAATGACATGGAACAGCCCCCACCACCAGAGCGGCACGGCGCCGGGGCGTTGCTGTCGGTTGTTGTCCCGGCATACAACGAGGCGGAAGTACTGCCCGCATTTCACGGCCGCCTCGCTGCGGTCCTGGGCAGGCTTGGGCTGACGGCGGAAATCGTTTACGTGAACGACGGCAGCTCCGACGAAACACTGAAGATCATGGAATCCCTGCGTGCCGCCGACCCGCGCGTGGCGATCCTGGACCTGAGCCGCAATTTCGGCAAGGAAATCGCTCTCAGCGCCGGGCTGGACCATGCCAAAGGGGGCGCCGTGGTGGTGATCGATGCGGACCTGCAGGACCCGCCGGAGCTGATTCCGGAACTGGTCAAGCACTGGCTGGACGGCTACGACAACGTCTACGCCAAGCGCACCGCGCGCGATGGCGAAACACTGTTCAAGAAGGCCACCGCGAGCGCCTTTTACCGGCTGATCCAAGGCGTAAGCCGGGTCAGAATCCCGGAGGATACCGGGGATTTCCGCCTGCTCAGCCGGCGCGCGGTCGATTCGCTCAAGCAGTTGCGCGAGCAGCATCGTTTCATGAAGGGCCTGTTCGCCTGGATCGGCTACCCGGGAATAGGGGTGCCCTATCGGCGCGACCCGCGCTTCGCCGGGGAGACCAAATGGAACTACTGGCATCTGTGGAATTTTGCGCTGGAGGGCATCACCTCCTTCACCATCGCGCCGCTCAAGATCGCCACCTACCTCGGCCTGCTGACCGCCATCGGGGCCTTCGGTTTCGGCGCCGTGATCATCTACCGTACGATCGCCTATGGCGACCCGGTGCGCGGCTATCCGTCGCTGATGGTGGCGGTGCTGTTTCTTGGCGGCGTGCAACTCATCGGCATGGGCATCATCGGCGAATACCTCGGGCGCATGTTCGATGAAACCAAGCAGCGGCCGCTGTATTTCCTGAACGCCTACCGGCCGGCCGCTCTAACGGAAAACACCGGCAACCCAGCGAGAGAAGCAGAGAGCCAGCCATCGCCTACAGGCCTGTGATGCACGTTCACTCGCTCACTCCCTGCCTATCCGGTTTGTTGCCAAAGAATGTAGGTTGGGCTGAGGCATGAAGCCCAACAGACCCAATCCTCATTCAAAACAACGGTGTTGATGTTTTTGGTTTGTTGGGCTTCGCGATAAAACCACTCAGCCCAACCTACGTTTTCTAGTTTGGCAACAAACCGGATAGGCAAGGTTCACTCATATCGCCGGAACGGTTGGTGAAACGCCGATCCAATCGTGAAACGTCTGGCTTGGGTGTCGCGATTAATCGATGACTACGAGATGCCCGGGCAATGCCCCAGCAACGGCATCAAGGGGAATGCCCCGATCCAGGGTGACAAAACGCCCACCTTGCTGGACGGCAAGTGCCAACAGATAGGCATCGGTTACATGCCGGGAACTCAGAATCCGCTCCCACACCATGCAACCAGGTTGCAATAAACTGATGGTGTCAGCCCAGAATGCGTGAGAAGGGTGCCGGGTCGCTTCTGCAAGCCGCCCGGCCACCTGCGTGGCGGGAACCGGATTGGGATAACCTGGTTGAGAAAGTATGCGAATGCACCCGTTCTGAGTGATTGGACTCGAGGCCCAGCCCTCATCAATGCTGCTGGCAAGCCAGCCGGTTACCCGGTCATGATGTATGTGGCTGCCATCCAGCAAGGCGATCAAGACGTTTACATCCAGCAAAGCGCGCATTACACGCCTTCAGCTTCGCGCAGGCGGTTTACCGCTTCGTTCGTTACGACAGCCCTGCCCGCCGGGAAAGGACGAAACCCAGCAACAGATCGAGACCCGGAACCCACAGCATCTGATGCAGTGGGTTGCCCAGCCTGCCCAGTCAGCACCTTCCGCAGCATCTGAGACACCATCTGCCCAGCCGACAAATTCTGACGCTTGGCGAGCTCCTTTGCCGCCATCAGCACGTCTTCGTCGATATCCAACGTTGTTCTCATGCCACACTCCTTATAAAGGATGCGTTGATGCTACAACATCAATCATCAAAACACAACAACAGCCCCACCCCCTGCCGCACCTCTGCGGTAGAGGGAGTTATCTCATTTCATGATCAAAAAGAAGCAAATACGCGAACACGATTTGCTATAATTCGTAATACAAAATTCCCATCGATAGGAAAGCGTATGCAGATTGTGACTGTTTCTCCAAAATTTCAGGTGGTTATTCCACGCGAAATCCGTAAAGCGTTGGGACTGCAACCCGGGCAAAAAATTCAAGCGATCCAATATCAGAATCGCATCGAATTGATCCCCATCGAACCCATGGCGACGGCTCGTGGCTTTCTGAAGGGTATTGATACTTCAATCCAGCGTGAGCCAGACCGCGTATGAATGTAGTGGATTCATCAGGCTGGCTTGAGTATTTCGCAGACGGGCCAAATGCTGCACACTTTAGCGCCCCGATTGAAAACACGGTTGAGCTGATCGTGCCTGCGATCAGCCTTTTTGAGGTGCTCAAACGTGTTCTACAACAGCGCACCGAAGGGGAAGCGCTGAAGGCTGTCGCGTTGATGCAGCAGGGACACGTCATTGAACTTGATGCATCCCTTGCGTTGAGCGCTGCCAAGCTTTCTTGCGAACTCAAACTGCCGATGGCAGACAGCATCATTCTTGCATCCGCACGTGTGCACAATGCGGTGCTATGGACTCAGGATGTTGATTTTGCAGGACTCGATGGCGTCCGCTACTTCCCGAAAAATAACGCCTGACCCGGGCCTGCAACTGAATCTCATGAGCTTTTTGGCCGCCCCACCCCAACTACCGGGTGCTGCGGGTAAGTAACCCTCAGCACTTCGCGTCTCATCACAACCCCAGCCCAATGGACAATTTTGGATTAAAGCACTGCTGCGGCGCCAGTTTGGTAGCGATCATGCTCGTGTTCGGCCTCCCAACTTGTGCCGCCGTCAAAGAGGCCGGTCCGGAGGGATACCGGCAAGCACTCAGAACGCTGCAGCCCGGAGATACCCTGCGCCTGCAAGCCGGTGTGTATCGCGAGGGGTTGCCGCTGCACCGTCTCTCGGGCACGGCAGACGCTCCCATCGTCATAGAAGGGCCCGCGGATGGCCCGGCGGCGGTCTTCCTGGCGCGGGCCGGGCACAACACCGTCAGCATCGTGGACGCGCGCCATGTCACCGTGCGCAACCTGGAGCTGGATGGCGCGAACCTGCCGGTGGACGGCGTCAAGTGCGAGGGGCACGCGGCGTGGGCGCATCACATTACGCTTGAGAATCTGACCATCCACGGCCACGGCAACAACCAGCAGACGGTGGGTATCTCCACCAAATGCCCGGCTTGGAACTGGGTGATCCGGGATAGCCGCATCGTCGGGGCGGGAACGGGCATCTACCTGGGCAATTCCGATGGCAGCGCGCCCTTTGTCGCGGGGCTGATCGAGCACAACCTGATCGTGGATACGCAGGGCTACAACCTGCAGATCAAGCACCAGAAGCCGCGGCCGGAACTGCCCGGCATGCCGGATGAACCCGGCACGACCATCATCCGCCACAATGTCTTCAGCAAGGAACATGGCGAACCGGGCGGCCCGATGGCACGCCCGAACGTGTTGTTGGGGCACTGGCCCTTGGCTGGTCCAGGCAGGGACGACTACTATCAGGTCTATGGCAACTTTTTCTACGACAACCCGACCGAGGCGCTGTTTCAAGGGGAAGGCAACATCGCGCTGCACCACAATGTGTTTTGGAACCCCCATGGCGATGCCGTCCGCATCCAGCCCCACAACGACGTGCCGAAAGAGATCGTGGCGGCTTACAATACCGTGCTTGCCAAGGGTGCCGGCCGCGGTGCGCAACCGGGAAGGGCGGGCACAGCACACGCAAATCGCGGCAGCCAACGCGGTGTTCGCTGCATCACCCATCGCGGGAATCAGGGAAGACAGCAACGTGAGCGCATCCCTCGCCCAAGCCGAGGCTTCTCTGACCAGGCCGTTCGCACCGCCGGGGACATTCGACCCACGGCCGCTGCCGGGCCGGCTGAATCTGCGCAAGGACGTCCGCGCCGCTTTGCCACCCTGGCCTGAGCTTGACCTCGATTTCGACGGACAACACCGCCTCCCCGTCGCGGGAGCCTATGGCAGCGCGGGGGAGGTGCCAGTTTGGCTGCCGCGCATGGAAATGAAACCGCGATGACGGTACCCGGAAGACTTTCCATGTCCGATCCAGAAACCGGGGGCGAGGCATTTCCACGCTCCGCGCTCGCCTGGGCGAGCTTCGGTTATCTGGCCTTCGTCATCTACGGCAGCCTGGTTCCGCTGGACTTTCATCCACAATCCTGGGATCAGGCATGGGAGATGTTCCAGCACATCAGGCTACTCAACGTCGGAACCCAAGGGCGTGCCGACTGGGTGGCGAATGGCGTGCTCTATGTGCCCGTCGGCTTCCTCACCGTCACCCTGTTTGCGCGTTTCAAGACACGTCGCACACTTGCACTGGCGTTTATCGGTTCGCTGCTGTTTTCGTTCACCCTGGCCGTGACAGTTGAATTTGCGCAACTATTTTTCCCGCCCCGAACGGTATCCATCAACGATGTCATTGCCGAGTTTCTCGGCAGCATCCTGGGAGCAGTTTTTGCCGCGCGTTGGTCAGATCGGTTCCGGTCGTTCCTCTCCACGCTTATGGGAAACCCGGATCGTTTGGTTGCCCACCTGCTGAAAGCATACGCTGTGGGCTACGTCGCGTTCAGCCTGTTTCCCTACGATTTCCTGGTATCGGCATCTGAACTCGAATGGAAGCTTCACTCGGATGCCTGGGGATGGCTGGTAGCGACGGATCCCATGCGCGGCAGCATCGCGCTTTCTCTTGCCAAGCTGTTCGCAGAAGCCTTGGCCGTCGTGCCCCTGGGTTTGATACTCTGCCAACTGACCGCCGGGCGACGACCGTGGTCTCCCACACATACCCTCCTCTCCGGCGCGGCCCTTGGGCTGATTATCGAGATTGCCCAATTTTTCATCGTTTCCGGCATCAGCCAAGGGCTTTCCGTGCTTACGCGCGCGACGGGAATGTTTCTGGGCGCACTGTTTTGGCACCACCGTACAAATTTGCACCCGCCACGGCTGGCGTCCGGACTAAGGCGATTCGGCCTACCCGTGAGTCTCCTTTATCTGATTGCCTTGGCTGCGGTAAATGGCTGGTTCGAGCACCGCTGGATAGGCACCGCCGCCATGAACGCCTTCAATGACATTCATTTTCTCCCCTTCTATTACCACTACTACACTACGGAACAGGCTGCGCTGTTAAGTCTGGCATCCGTATGCCTGATGTATGCACCCATTGGGATTTTGACCTGGGCATCCTGGATGCCTCCCAGACTGGCGATGTTGATGGCAACGCTGATAGCCGGATTCATGGAAACGAGCAAGCTGTTCCTTGAGCGCCTCCACCCCGACCCCACCAACCTGCTCATCGCTGGTTTTTCTGCCTGGGCAACGGCGAAACTGGCCAGACGGCTTGCCTCGGCCCCTGCAATGTCCGCCGAGGCCCCGAAGCGCGATGACACGCCGATGACTACGACGTCAACCCGCCGCATGCGCCGCCGCCCCGACGGCAGTGAAACCGGGTCCTCCAGGGCCACGGCGCCCGCAATAAGTGACCAGACGCTGGCCGCGACAGCGTCGGCGGTGCCGCTTGCCATGCTCAAAAGGCCGTCTTGGATGGGTTGCGCCGTATTGATTGCGGGCTTGGCGGGTGTCGGCTGGGGTGTGGTGACCTTTCCCATCCAACCAGGCCTTCTCGGCCTGCTTCTAGCCGGATATGCGACTCTGATCTGGTACCGGCCACAGTTTCTGCTCATCGTCATTCCAGCCGCTCTGGCTCTTTTCGACCTCGCCCCCTGGAGTGGACGCTTCTATTTCGACGAGTTTGATTTTCTGCTCTTGACCAGCGTCGCCGTCGGTTATGCCCGATTGCCACCCGCGCCGCGTCATTCGAAACGCGACCGGCTGTTCCTCTCCCTCGCTGTCTTGCTGGGTCTTTCCTATGCAATAGGCACCCTCCGTGGCTTGTTGCCTTGGCAGATGCCAGAGGCAAACGCATTCACCAACTACTACAGTCCCTATAACGCACTACGCATCGCCAAGGGTGCATTGTGGGCATTCCTGCTATATGGCCTGTTCGGGCGCCTCGCGTCCACCGGACAGGACGTTCGCCGCCATTTCGCCTGGGGCATGGTTGCCGGGCTGGCAGGTACGGTGGCTGTGATCGTCTGGGAACGTTTTGCCTTCCCGGGATTATTCAACTTCACCGATGGTTACCGGGTGACCGGGACCTTCTCCCAAATGCATACCGGCGGCGCCGATATCGAGACTTGCCTGACGATATCGACGCCATTCCTGGCGATGCTGCTATTTGAAAAACGGAGCTGGGTAACAAGGCTGGCCGGTACAGCATTGCTGCTTGGCGCCACCTATGGGGTGATGGTCACCTTCTCGCGCGTTGGATACGCTGCCTATGGTATCGCGCTGACGCTCGCCCTGCTGGCGGCAACGGCAAAATCAGGTAATCAGGTGCAAACCGGGACTCTCAAGCGCGGCATGGCGGCCTTCACACTTGCAACGCTGGCTCTGGCGGTGGCGGTGCCGATCCTCAAAGGCCCGTTCACACAGGCTCGCATGTCCCAGGCGGGAACCGATCTGGGAATACGTATGGCCCATTGGGCCGACGCCTTGCAGATGCGCGATCCGGGCTGGCCCACGGCACTGTTCGGGATGGGGCTTGGCCGTTACCCGGAAACCCATTATTGGCGTAGCGAAGAAAGCCGGGCCGCCACTTACGGGCTAGGCTCCGAAACTGGCAACACCTTCCTGCGGCTGGGATCGGGCAGCCCGCTCTACATGGAGCAGTTCGTCACGACAAAACCGCAGCACGACTATTCGCTCAGCCTGAACGCCCGCAGCGATCAGCCTGACACCCAAGTATCCGTATCGATCTGCGAAAAGTGGCTGCTCACCTCAGCGCGCTGCACCTTCAAGTCCATTGATGTCACAGGAAGCGGACGCTGGCAGCCAGTCCAGACCCACATGCAATCGGGTGACGTGGGAAGCGGCCCCTGGTATGCAGCCCGCCCCATCAAACTGTCGATCTACAGTTCCAATGCCCATGCCGTGGTGGATGTGGACAACTTGCGCTTGCAGGCGACGGACGGGGGCGATCTGCTGGTCAATGGGGACTTTTCGCGGGGGCTGGACCGGTGGTTCTTCACCGTCGACAACGACAGGCCATGGCATATCTGGAGCCTGCCAACTCAAGTCCAGTTCGACCAGGGCTGGCTGGGAGTGGCCGCCCTGACCCTTTTCGTCGCCGTCGGCTTGTGGCGCGCCGGTCGCGATGCCTGGCACGGCGACGCGATGGCGGGTGCGTTGCTGGCGTCCAGCGCCGGCTTCCTCGTGATTGGAACCCTCGACAGCCTGGTGGACAGTCCGCGCCTCCTCATGCTGTTACTGCTGCTTATCTGGTTCTGCGGGCGGCCCGGCAGAGGGGAGCGGCCCGTCCCGAACACGCCCAAGGAATACCTGACAAAGTAAACGCCATGCGAGAGATTGCGGGCAGATTCGTGGGCTGGCGACAATTGCACCGGGAAATCGCCAGCACCGCTACCCAAGCCGAAAATCCCGCTTCCAGCTTCTTTGCTGAGGCAGTCGCTGCTGCCTCAGGGAGGACAATTGGCGGCTGTCTGGAAGGTGGCGCCACTTACAACTACGGAACCACCAGGCGCTGTGCAGAAGCTATACGTGCCGCCATCGTTATAAACGCTGTATGTATAGCCAGGGCCGCCCGTATAGACGTACTTAACAGTGTTTGCGACTGTATCGATACTCCAGTTTCCGACCTGCTTCGTTGGATCGACTGGATCGGTTGGACCCTTCTTGTAATCCGAAAGGGTACCGCCAACCTGATGCTGTTCCTGCCACTTGTCGGTACCCTGCGTAGCACAGACCGTCCTGCCTGAGATCAGTGTTGTAAGCGCGGTGCCTGTAACTTGGGTAGCTGGAGCAGTGCAGGCAGCCATTGCCTCTCCAGAAATCCCTGCGAGCAAAATGATACTTGCAACCATCAGACGATTCATAACCGCTTCTCCTTTCAAGTGAATAATGTTGATATCAATTTGTTGCCTGTAAACAAGCCTTGTTGGCAAATCGATTGATGGCCTGAATTAACTTTAGCAATTTTCGAACCACTTGTAATTTCCCTCTTCCCATCAATGAGATATTTCTCAACTCTGCTCAACCGGAGTTGCAAGTGTAAGCTTTCTCGACAAATGCCAGCCTCTTCCAATATGAAATGAGTCCGTGCGGCTGACGGTTCTGGATCGGCCATGATGCAAGGCATGGGGATCGCCATGAGGATGGAGCACGCCTTCCTGGTGTTCGGCGACAGCATTGTCCCAATGCGGCATCAAGGCGCGCCGACAACGGATCGCCACCATCCAGAAATAGCCGTATCCTTTGCCCGCGAGGCTATGCCCCGTGACGCAAAATCCCTATTGCCCCGATCTGGCATGCCGCGTGACCAGGCCGCGCAATCCCAGGTACGCCAGCGCCAGGAACGGCCAGACCACCGATGTGACGTAAGCCAGGCCAGTGATGTTGAACAGGCTGCCGCTCGATGGCGGCCATTCGGAAGCCTGCGGCTCCGTCGCCTGAGTCCACGCCCAATAGAGCACCCTGGCCAGAACAAACACGACCAGGGCGCCGCTGGCCTTCGCGTAGAGCCGTTCCCTGCCCTTGGGCATCACGAGGAATAACAGCAGGAACCCCAACCCCAACCCCAGCAGCGCCTCCAGCGAGAACAGCCGGGCCAGTACCGAAAGTTTGAGCAGCACGGCCGCAGCCAGCATCTTGAAGAGGAGCACTACGGCCATCATCGCCCAGAGGAACGGAGCACGCCGCAGCCCGGGCTTGACCAGCGTCGCGGCGAACAGGCCCAGGGCCACGACTTCCGCAACATAAATAAGCGCATGCCAGAGATTGAAACGGGACCAGTCGGCGGGGAGTTCCCAAAAGGGGATGAAACCGGTGTGCAGCCGGCCTGCAACCAGCGAGGGCAGCTGCAGGCTGAACTGCGACAGCGCCCACAGGCCAAGAAGTGCTACGCCCACGTTCACCAGCCAGCCGGGCAGGAACCAGCGCTGCCGCCAGGCGATCAACATCCTTCCGGGCCAGGCGTCGGCTTTGACCAGTCCGGCCGCCACTGCGCCGATCAGGGTTCCCAGCCCGTTGGCCAGAATATCGAGGTTGGAAGAAACCCTGCCCGGCACGAACATCTGCAACACTTCCATGACCAGACTCAGCGATATTCCGGTCACGGTGGCGAGCAGCACGGCGCGCAGCGGGCGTACCCGGTAACTCAGGGCGCGTGCCAGCATCAGGCCGAACGGCAGGTAAGCCAGGATGTTGGTGGTCGTGTCGGTGCGCGTTATGTAGGACGGCGGCGGCTGCAGCAGGAACAGCAGCGCATCCACGTCCGGCACGCGCCAGCTGGCAAAGGGGTAGAGGCTGCCGTAGCCGATCAGCAGGGCATAGCCCGCCAATGCGAGATACAGGCCGAGCTGCCGCCACAAGCTGCCGGATCGGAATTGTCGCGCAGGAGGGGTTGCCGTCATTGCCGCCATGCTGTCGAGGATAAGTCCAGGATGTTACCTGTTTTCTGCCGCTTGCCGCCACACTGGACCGCTCGTGTACAATTCCAGCGATCACGATTCGACCTGAGGTTGCACCATGCATTTTGATGTTTTCAACGGCGACGCCGACGGTATCTGCGCCCTGCACCAGCTGCGGCTCGCCGAGCCGCTGGAGAGCGTGCTGGTCACCGGCGTGAAGCGGGACATTGCCCTGCTGGACGGGATCTCCGCCGGCGCCGGCGACCGTGTGACCGTGCTCGACATCGCCTTGGGCAAGAATCGGCAGGGGCTGGATCGCGCACTGGCGGCGGGGGCCGAGGTGCTTTATTTCGACCACCACAATCCGGGCGAGGTGCCGCATCACCCCAGACTGACCGCTTTCATCGACACCTCCGCCGAGGTATGCACCAGCCTGCTGGTCAATCGCTACCTGCAGGACCGGCACCTGATCTGGGCGGTGGTGGCTGCCTTCGGCGACAATCTCCACGAAGCTGCGCGGCAGGCTGCCGCACCGCTCGGCCTGGAGGCGCATCAACTCGATCTGCTGCGCGAACTGGGCGAATGTTTGAACTACAATGCTTACGGGGAATCGGTGGAAGACTTGTATTTCCACCCTGCCGAGCTCTACCGCCTGCTCCATCGGCATGCCGACCCGTTCGCCTTCATCCGCGAAGAACCCGCATTCCGTACGCTGCAAGCGGGCTATGCCGCGGATATGGAACGTGCCAGGGCGACGTCGCCACAGTTCGAGCAGGCTGCCGGCGCCATCTACGTCCTGCCCGACATGCCCTGGAGCCGGCGCGTTTCGGGCGTATTCGGCAACCATCTGGCCAGCGCTTCGCCACAGCGGGCGCATGCGGTGCTGACCCGGCACAGCGGCGGCGGCTTCGTGGTGAGCGTGCGCGCGCCGCTCGCCACCAAAGCCGGCGCTGACGAGTTGTGCCGGCAGTTCGACACCGGCGGCGGCCGCAAGGGTGCTGCGGGCATCAACAATCTGCCCGACGATCAACTGGAACGGTTCGTGGCGCTGTTCGACTCAACATTCGGCACATCCACAAAGGCATAGCATGGACAACCTGATCACCCCCTACGGCGGCCAGCTGGCCGATCCGATGGCCTCCGCGGAACGCGCCGATGCGCTGCGGCGCGAGGCGCTGTCCCTTCCCTCCATCGACCTGTCGCATGGCCAGCTGCCCGACCTGGAACTGCTGCTCAACGGCGGCTATTCGCCGCTCGCCGGCTACATGGGACGTGCGGACTACGATGCGGTGCT
>Ga0315281_10012118_pt1 | contig 11769 bp, 7 predicted proteins | sample YL17G07_0_MG_FD_204540 | JGI IMG/M metagenome (GOLD analysis project Ga0315281, IMG submission 204540) | Sediment microbial communities from Yellowstone Lake, YNP, Wyoming, USA - YL17G07_0 | ecosystem: Environmental > Aquatic > Freshwater > Lake > Sediment | place: USA: Wyoming | collected... | reverse complement strand
CTGCTGGCCGCTGCGGAAAAATGGATCAGGACGCTCGATGACGAACCCAAGGACGGCGTCGGCGCGAGCATTCACGTCTATTCGATCGCCAACAGCAATGCGCTGCACATCGCCAATATCCTGCGCCAGATTTACGGTGGCGCCCCGATCTCGAGCGCCGCCGGCGATCCCACGCGGGTCGTGGTAAGAGGCGCCGTTCCGCCGGCGGCCGCGACTGGCGCCACGACTGCCGGCACCGGCCTGTCCGGATCGGTGCAGATCATCCCCGACGAGGCGACCAACGTCCTGGTGATCAAGGCCAGCCCGCAGGACTATCTGCAGATCAAGAGAGTGATCGAGCGCATCGACACCATCCCGCGCCAGGTGATGATTCAGGTGATGGTGGCCGAGGTCACGCTCACCGAGCAACTGCAGTATGGCGTGGAGTGGTGGCTCAAGAACCGGACCGCATCGGCCGGGCTCGATGCCGGCCTGGTCGCACCGGCCGGCAATCCGGTAACGTCGGTGCCGGCCGGTGGCGTCATTGGCGGACTGAATTTTCTTCTTTTCAACAAGGCCGGCGACATTACGGGCCTGTTCAACCTGCTCGCCACCAATACCGATGTCAACATCCTGTCGGCGCCGCACGTTCTGGCCAGCGACGGCAAGGTGGCGAAAATCGAGGTCGGCAGCGAGGAGCCTGTGGTCACACAGACGGTGTCGGCGCCGACCACCACGGCCGGCGGCACCCTCTCGACCTCGAACTCGGTGCAGTACCGGCCGACCGGCATCCTGCTCGAAGTCAAGCCCAGCATCAACGCTTCCGGCCTGGTCACCCTGACCGTGACGCAGGAAGTCAGTGCCCGCGGCGGTGACGTCGGCGTGGGTGGTTCGGTCTACCCGTCGTTCACGAAACGCAAAGTGTCGACCGAGGTAACCCTTGAAGAAGGGCGCACGCTGATGATTGCGGGACTGATACAGGACAAGGGCAACAAGACTTCGCAGGGCTTGCCCAGCCTCAAGGACATTCCCCTGATCGGCGTTCTGTTCGGCACCAAGAACCGCGTCAGCGACAAGACCGAGTTGATGATGACCATCACGCCCTACATCGTGCGCAACAAGGACGAAGGCGAACAGCTTACCCAGTCCTTCCAGGACAGCGTCGCGAAACTGAAGGGACTCATGCAGCAGAACCCGCGGCCCGCGCTCGCCGAGCCGCGCGCGGCGCGTTGAGGCGCCGTGTTCGCCCGGAGTCCCGCCTTGCCCCCGGCCCACACGCCGATGCGTCCCCAAGACCCGTTCATCGCAAGCAGGCGATTACGTGCCCTTGCACTCGGCCTGGCGGCCGGCGTCTGGTCGTGCACGGCAGCCGCAGTGGACTATCGCGCGATCGCCGAGCAGAACCTGTTCGATCCGCAACGCAAGCCCTGGCCAGAGCCTGCGGCGGCGTCCGCGGTAACACCGTTTGGGCCGGAAGACATCCAGGTACAGGGAGTCGTCGTGATCGGCGGGGTCAAGCGCGCCATCGTCAAGTTCGGTGGCCGCCTGCGCCAGATTGCGCCCGGCGGCGCAGCGGGACGTCTCACTGCCGTCCTGAGCGAAGGACAGTCGCTCGGCGGCTACACACTGGAGTCGATCGAGGCAAGGCAATTGGTGTTCGCCAGCGGAGGCAACCGGCTGGCCGTCGCCTTCACGAGAAACGCGCCGCGCGAGATGTCCCCGGCGTCCCAGGTGCTGCCGGTGATTCAATCGGCGACGCTGCCGGTGGCTGAACCGGTCACGGTCCCGGTCGCCCAGCCGGCACCCGGAATGGCCACGGCGCCGGCGCAGTTTCCTTCGCCCGCGCCCTCGCCCACGCCCTCGTCCACATTCACGGCGCAGCCGGCGCCACAACCGCCCATTCCATTCCCGGCGCCAGCGGCAGGACTGATCCCAGGCGGACAGCCGGCCGCGCAGCAACCAGGCGCTACCGCGGCTGCGCCCGCATCGCCCGACGTGCCTGCGTCGCCCGCAGGCGGCATGACATTGCTGCAGGCGATCCAGGCTGCCGAGGCGGCGCGCAGGTCCGGTCAGCTTCCGGCGGCGCCAGCCTTCAATCCGTTTCAGCCCAGACCGCAACCTTGATGCCGCAGCAATGCCGGGGCGCTCGCCTATCATGGTTGGCTGCTGCCCTAGTAGGGGTACGGGTGCTGGCGCTGCTGTCCCGGCTGTCCCTGCTGTCCCTGCTGTCCCTGCTATCTGTAGCGAGTGGCGCCCTCGCGGCGCCATCCAACGAACGCGTTCCACGCGAACTCATCGTCCATTTCAAGGAGGGCGCGCACGCCGAGATGGCTGCTGCCGGCGGGCGCCGGGTGCGGCCGGGAGTGCGCGTGGTCGCCGTCGACAGTGATGATCGCGCCGATCGCGCCGACCACGCCGACCACGCCGACCACGAGGAAAGGCGGCGCCGCTTGCACCAGAGCATGGAAAGCTGGCGCGGACGGGCCGGCGTACGACTCGTCGAACCCAATCATTACGGCCGCTTCGAAGCGGTGCCCGAAGCAGCGCCACCCAACGATCCGGAGTTTGCCAACCAGTGGTGGCTGCGCACCGTCGGCGCGTTGGGCCTGTGGCCGATTGGCCAGGGCCGGGGCATCAAAGTCGCGTTGGTCGATTCCGGGGTCAGCCTGACACATCCAGATCTGGCGGCCAACCTGGAAAGCGATGGCTATGATTTCGGCGACGACGATCCCGATCCAAACGACCGGATCGGCCATGGCACGGGCGTCGCAGGCGTGCTCGCGGCGCTGACCAACAACGGCATCGGCGTGGCCGGGCTGGCGCCGGCAGTGCGCGTATTGCCGATCAAGATCAGCGTCGCCGGCACAGCCGAGTTCAGCTCAGCCACCGTTGCGCAGGCCGTGGACTATGCGGTGGCCAAGGGCGCGCGGGTCATCAACCTCAGTCTGGTTTTCGATCAACCAACCGAACTGCTGCGCGAGTCGATCCAGTCGGCCATCGATCGCGGTGTCGCCGTGATCGCCGCGGCCGGCAACAGTGGCGGGCCGGTCGCGTTCCCCGCCAGCATCGCCGGCGTGATCGCCGTTGCGGCCACCGATCGCCAGGGCCACCTCTATACGACGTCCAACCGCGGCCCGGAAGTGGCGATTGCCGCACCGGGCGCCGACATCCTCACCACGAAGCTGAGCGGGGGCTATGCGAGCCAGAGCGGAACCTCCTTCGCCGCCCCGATGGTGGCGGGCGCCATGGCCGCACTGCTGTCGATCAACGGTTCACTTCCGGTGGCGACGCTGGCAACGCTGTTGCGCTCGGTGGCCACGCCGCTCGCCGGCCCGTCGTTCGGCCAATCATTCGGCCAGCTACAGGCGGGGCTGGCCGCGGCGAGCCTGCTGCCGGCCATCACGCTGGCCGCCGGCACATGGGCATCATCGCAGCGATCGTTCGAAGCCGCATACCGCTTGCCGCCCTTCGGCTCGCCGGCGGACCTGTATCTGGCCGTCACCACGCCCGTGGGAGAGTTCATGCTGCTGCCGGATTGCAGCTGGGCCGATGTCGCCGCGGCCGGCTACAAGCCCTTTGCGCGCGGTTACAGTGCCGCCGCGCCGACCTCCGGAGTCGCCTTCGGGCAAGGCGGCGTGTGCGCCCCCATACCGCTTGCCGGGCTTCCAGCGGGCGCCTACATCTGGCGCGTTGCCGCGACCGATGCCGCCGCAGGCAGCCTCATCGGCGCGGTCAACAGCGAAGCCATGGAAATCGTGCCCTAGGCACTTACGACTGGACTGTTGACGATTCCGGCAAAGAATTTGGTTTTGTATACTTCTCGTGTTTTCGTGAAGTTGCAACGCCGCAACTGAACTTCGCAACTGCGCGAAAAAATCGAGACTGAAAACGGCCAAACCGGCCGGTTCCGGCTAGGCCGGCTTAGGACATGGGGTTCTTCGATCATGAGTAAAGTCGGCCGCAACGATCCATGCCCATGCGGCAGCGGCAGGAAATACAAGCAGTGTTGCCAGAGGTCCCCGGTCGGTCAGGTGGCAACGACGCACCCGCTCGATGCATCGCTTCCCAATGCCCTCCAGGCCGGGCTGGAGCACCACCAGGCGGGGCGTTTGCCGCAGGCGGAAACCATCTACCAGCGAATACTCAAGGTAGCGCCGAACCACCCGGATGCGCTGCATTTGTCGGGATTGATCGCAAGCCAGACAGGGGACAGCGGGACGGCGGTCGATCTCATCAACAAGGCAATCAGCGCTAATCCATACGATCCATTTTTTTACAACAACCTGGGGAATGCGCTCAAGGCTCAAGGCAAGCTGGACGAAGCGGTCGAGAACTACCGCAAGGCCCTCTCGCTCAAGCCGGACTATTTTGAGGCGCACTACAACCTGGGGATCGCGCTTCAGGCTCAATACAAGCTGGACGAGGCGATCGCCAGTTACCGCAAGGCGATCTCGCTCAATCCTGATTCTGCATTGGCGCACAACAACCTGGGAAATGCGCTGCAAAGTGGGGGCAAGCTGGACGAGGCGGTCGAGAGCTACCGCAAGGCGCTATCGCTCGACCCGGATTATGCAGAGGCGCGTTACAACCTGGGAAACGCGCTTCAGAGCCAGGGCAGGCTGGACGAGGTGGTTGCATGTTACGAGTTGGCACAATCACTGGAGCCGACGCGCTCCGAGTGGGCACTTCGCCAGCTTGGTGTAATGCCACTGCTGGCCGATTCACGCGCCGACATAGCAAAAATGCGTTCCCGTCTGTCAAACGATACCGACCGCTTGCTGGCGCAACCAGGCTCGGTAGGCAAATTGGAAAACGCCCAATTCACTCTATTCAGCTTGGCTTACCACGGCGCTGCGGACAAACCTCTGATGGAAAACGTCGCAAGACTGGTTCGCGCCAAGGCGCCTGCATTGACCAGATCGCTGGTGCATCGTCCGCCGCCGGTACTTGGTGACGGGCGGATCCGGGTGGGTTTTCTGTCAAGTTTTCTTCACAACCACACCGTGGGCAAACTGACCCAGGGCTATATCCGGAATCTGGATCGCAAGCGTTTTCATGTGACGGTGATTCATACTTCCGGTGCTAAGATCGACGACGTGCATATCCGCATGAACAGCATGGCCGATGCTGTGGTGCGATTGTCCTCCGGCCTTGAATCCGCGCAGCGGGAAGTGGCGGCGCTGTCTCTGGATGTCCTGCAGTATCCGGATATCGGCATGTCGTCTTTCACTTATTTCCTGGCCTATGCCCGGTTGGCTCCCGTGCAGACAGTCTCCTGGGGGCATCCGGTTACCACGGGTCTTGATTCCATCGATTACTTTCTGTCCTTCGGTGCTGCAGAACCGCAAGAGGCGGAAACGCACTACACGGAAACCCTGCTGCGGCTCGACCGGGCGCCCGCGTATTACGAACCTATTGACGTACCTCCACAAGTTGCTTCAAGAGCTGCACTGGGGTTGCCAGACAGAGGAAATCTCTATGGCTGCCTGCAGTCTCTTTTCAAGTTTCATCCGGACTTCGATGCCGTGCTTGCCGGTATCATTGAACGCGATCCGCAGGGCTGGATAATCGTGATTGAGGGTAACAGGGCGCATTTGCGCGACCAGCTTCGAAATCGCTGGGCTGTGAGTTACCCGGCCTTGCTCGAGCGCGTGATCTTCATGCCGCGAAGACCACAGGATGCTTTCATGATGCTGCTCGCCCAGATGGATGTCTTGCTCGATACACCGCATTTCGGGAGCGGCAATACGCTGTATGAATCGATGGCTTTCGGCGTTCCCACCATCACCTGGCCGGGTGAATTCATGCGCGGGCGTCTGGTCGCAGGGATGTATCGATGGCTCGGCATCATCGATGCGCCGGTTGCTTCAGCGCTGGATGCTTATGTCCCGTTGGCAGTGGCTTATGCAACCGACCGTGATCGGCGTGAGGCACTGAAGCAGCAGTTGATGGAGAGAGCCCCGGCTATTTATCAGGATGACCTGGCTGTGCGTGAACTGGAAGCTTTTCTTGAGCAGGCTGTCGCCGCGGCCCGGCGCGATGAACAACTCAGCCACTGGTCAGCTGGCCTGCCATGGCCAGCGCAGTCGCCTGTCGATCGCCAAGTATCCGCATCATGACGACTACCCCCGAGTTGAAGAGTGCAGTGTGCCCGATATGCGGGCATTCCGTCGCCGCCAGTTTCTTCAACGCAGGGGAACAGACCCTTGCCACCCTGGCATGGCCGGCTTCTGCTGAAGCCGCCCAGGCGCTGCCACGTTATCCGCTGGATTTCGTTCAGTGCCCCGCATGCACGCATGTCTGGAACCGTGCATTCGATTACGACCCGATTCCTTACCGGAGCAATCCCAACCGGATGTTCAACAATGGGGTCCTCTGGAAGGGACATCTGGCCGAAACGCGGGATGCCCTGCTGGCACTCCTGCCGGCAGCATCCGCAGTCATCGAAATCGGCTGCGGCGAGGGACATTTCCTGCGGGGATTGGCAGCGGTTCGCCACGCCGGGCGGTTTGTGGGCTTTGACCCCAACGCGAGTCCGGAAACGGGCCAAGGCGTCGAATTCTGCGCCCGGCTGTTCGATCCATTGATCGATATGCCCGCATTCGCGCCTGACGCGGTCGTGATCCGCCATGTGCTGGAACATCTGCTTGAACCGGCGCTGCTGGAGCGGCTGGCGTGGGGAGCAGTGAATCTCGGCAAGCCCTGTTGGTTGTTTGCGGAGGTGCCCTGCATTGACCGCGTGTTCGAGACAGGCAGACTGGTGGATTTCTATTACGAGCACGTCTCGCACTTCACGACCCAATCTTTTCGCACGCTCATCGCGCGGGCCGGTGAAGTCGTGTCGCTGGCTCACGGATACGGCGGCGAGGTCGTGTATGCCTTCGTCAAGCTCGGTGTTTCTGAGGACAGGAAGGCTCAAGCAGAGCATGCTCACTCCTTTGCAGAGCGCGCGATTGAGAGCCGAAAGACCATCGCCGGGCAACTGGCCGAACTGGCAGCGTCTGGAAAGCGGGTGGCCATATGGGGAGGCACCGGCAAGGCAGCCGCTTTCATTCATTACTTTGGCGCCGACGCGGCACGTTTTCCATTGGTCGTGGATTCCGATCCGGACAAGGCCGGCACCTACGTTCCAGGCATGGGCCAACGCATCGAATTTCGCGATGCGCTCAAAGCCAGTCCGGTAGACGTGGTGATCATTCCCACCCAGTGGCGGGCACGCGACATCGTCGCAGAAATGGCGAGAGAGGGGATCGACGCAGGGATGGTGCTCATCGAACATGGCGGGAGGCTGGTGGATTTCTTGGCGGGACAGCACCCTTATCGATGAGGACGCAAGAGGCCGATGCACCGCCCGCAGCGCCGTTTGCTTGCAGGTACCAGAGCCCTATTTGACTGCTTCAAGGTTGAGGCTCATCAGCCTGCCGTCCTCTTTACGCAGGTGCGGTATGTAGGCCTGTGAATAGTCATCGATGCCGGAATGTTCGGTTTCCCGCCATTCCCAACGCCGCACTTCCCGGAAGCCGGTCTCGAGGAGAGTGCTGCTGAGCAGAGCCTCGTCGAAGATCATCTTGTGGTAGTCGTGCTCGTTCCGCTGGCCACCGACGATCAGGCCGACCAGGCCGCTAAGGCCATCTGCCAGGCCCATCTCGTAGTAAATCGCCGCGCACGCGGCAAAGTCCGGAACCGCCAGACGCAGCACGCCGCCGGGTCGCAGCACGCGAAACCATTCCGCGAGCACCTCCTTGTAGGCATACCGGCCGAAGTGCTCCAGAATATGGCTGGCGTAGATCAGGGAAACGCTTGCATCATCCATTGGCAGCCGCTCTACCGGCCCGACGATATCCACGTGGGGAGCCGGCTGGGCATCCACATGGATAAACCCGGGTATATAGCGCGAGCCGCAACCCAGGTGCAGTTTCATCCTCACACCGTCCCTTCGAGCCAGCTGCCTGGCCGCGAAAATCCGGCTGTTTCGCGCAGCGGACGGGCCTCGGTCTTGCGCCCACAAGCAATCAGTCGTCCATTCTCGCGCCGGAAAACGCACACGGACGCCGCATCGAATCCGGCATCCACCAGCCAGCGGCCGAGAGCCGTTTCATTGGGCGCATACCAGTTCCATCCCTTCTCGAGCGTGCCTGAATAGCTGCATGCGCTTCCGGCGCCAGTGGTTGCCTTGGTTTCGAGAAATACATCCCCTCCTGGTTTGAGATATGCAAACAGGATTCGCAGCAACAACATCGGATCCGTGACGTGATAGATCACACCGGAGCAATAAGCGTAATCAAACCGCCCCGCCCACTCCTTCTTGTCAGCATACAAACTTGTTTCCACCACCGGCGCTGCCATCCCCAACAGATCAACCAGCCGCCGCGCTGCTCTGGCGGCAATAGGATGCTCTTCAATCGCAGTGACCTGGCCGCCGAGGCCCGCCAACACCAGCAGATCCCCTCCGGACCAGCACCCTACATCCAGAACCTGCTTGCCTGACAGGCTAACCGGCAGCATTCCGAAATGCAGCGCCTCGGCGGTAATCTCAATGTGGCGAGGGCCCATGGCGCCGGCGCGAGAGATTCCAAAACCGAAATCGTGGTCGTGTCCCCAGACGAAGAAATCTCTGAAGGCCCCGGAAGACTCGGAGTGCCAGAAATCGTCGGGAGCTGCCTGGTCAGGAAATTCCTGCTCCAGCGCAGCCGCGACCCGGTGAGCTCCTTCCGGCGTTGTCGATTGCCACTTGGCAAGCGCGACGGCAACAATTTTGTCCGCCGCTACGCGAGACATGACCGGCTGCGGTGCAGGAAAAGTTTGGGGATCGTCGGGATCCCGAACACGAATATTCTGGGTCAATGGGCTGTTTCCTAATTGTTCAATTACTGTGTATTCCGTCATTCTATCTGGGTTGGTCCCTGCGCCAGGCAGACACGTAGTCCGGATTTCATGCAGGCCCCATATTACAAATCGCGGTTTGCTCTGCGTCCCTTCTACGCCATGTTACGCAGGTCGCGGTTGGACTTGTTTAGACCATCCCTGAATGCGTCATGGGTGCTTGCTGATGTGGTCTTGCCAGCCAGCGTCCATACATTTCTAAGTATGCATTTTCCAGACTCCGGGCCAGGCCCGGCCCATCGCACAGGGGGCTTTGCGCCATCTGCGTGCGCTGGATGAGGCGAAGGGCCTTGCGGTGCTGCACGTCGCCTGCCAGGGCCGCGACCTTGTCTACATAGTCTGCTTCGGATTGGGCAATCCATTCCCGATGGCCCATGGCGCCCAGCATCGAGGCGGTCATGCTTGAGGCCATGCGGTCGCCGATCAAAGTCACAACGGGCACCGCCATCCACAGCGCGTCGCAGGTGGTGGTGCCACCACCCACACCGCCCACAGGATCCAACGCAATGTCCAGCCGGTTGTAATAGGCCATGTGGGCCGGCCAGTCGGGGGTGACACTACGGTCTTGGAGTTCGATGCGATGCGGCGCAATGCCATGGGCCGCCATGTCATCCAGAATGCGCCGGCGATTGCCCGCATCGGCCAGGTCCTTGGTCTTGAGCAGCAGCCGTCCTTGCGGCAGTGCATGGAGCACCTTCGCCCACAGGGCCAGCGTCGCGGGGGTCAGTTTGCCCAGGCCATTAAAACTTCCCACCCAAATGGTGCCATCGGCCGCAGGCGCCCAAGTCGGTGCCGGCGCATCGGCCTTGCCATCGTAGCTCACCCACACCCGGGGCAGGCGCCACACCTGTTCGCGAAAGTGGCTATCGGTCTGCGGAGGGGTCAGGATTGCGTCGCCAATCCAGTAGTCCATCTCCGTCAGCCCGGTGCTGCCCATAAAGCCCAGATAGTGGGCCTGCACCGGCGCGGCACGGCGGGCAAACACTCCCAGGCGGTTGTGCGCCGTGTGGCCTGACAGGTCAATGAGCACGTCTATGCCGTCCGCCTCGATCCGATCCCGGACCGTGGCGTCGGAAACCCCGATGGCGGGAACCCAGTGATCCACCAACGCCTGCAGCCGCGCTGTGATCGCATCCTGCTCACTGTGGGTTGTATAGGCGTACACCTCTATTCGTTGCCGGTCGTGGTAGGCGAACAGCTGTTCCACATAGTAGCTCACCGCGTGCTGGCGATAATCTCCCGATACGTAGCCCACCCTCAGCCGTCGCCCGGCGAGCGGTGAGCGCTGGAACGTTCTGCTGCGCGCCGCTTGCCGGTCCTGCACAGGCACGCAAGCCTGTTCCCAGCCGCAGGCCAGGGACAGATACGCCTCAGGATCGAGCAACGCGTGGTAGCCGTAAAGAAACAGCAGGTTCCCGTACGCATCGGCATAATCGGGCCGGAGCGCGAGCGCCCTGCGGTAACTCTCCACTGCCGCATCGAGCTTGCCTTGAGCCTGGAACGCATTACCCAAATTGACGTGCGCCCCGACCAAATCAGGCTTGAGCGCGACCGCCTTGCGGTAACGCTCGACCGATTCATCGAGCTTGCCAAGTTCTCTGAGCGCATTCCCCAGATTGACGTGCGCCTCGACCAAATCCGGCTTGAGCGCGAGCGCCGCACGGTACCTCTCGACCGCCTCGACGACCTGGCCTCGATCCCTGAGCACAAGCCCAAAGTTGCTGTGCGCCTCGGCATAATTGGGCTTGAGCGCGAGCGCCTTGCCGTAACATTCGATCGCCTCATCGCGCTTGCCCAGTTCTCTGAGTGCAGTTCCCAGGTTACTGTGCACCTCGGCATAATCGGGCTTGAGCGAGAGCGCCTTGCCGTAGCTCTCGACCGCCTCGTCGAGCTTGCCCAGATCCCGGAGTGCATTGCCCAGATTGCAGTGAGCACCGACCAAATCCGGCTTGAGCGCGAGCGCCTTGCGGAAACTCTCGATTGCTTCATCGGGGTGGCCCAGATCCCTGAGTGCGTTCCCCAGATTGTTGTGCGCCTCGGCATAATCGGGCCTGAGCGCAAGGGCCTTGCGGCAGTTGTCTGCTGCCTCATCGAGCTGACCGAGGTCCCTGAGTGCATTCCCCAGGTTGTTGTGCGCCTCGGCGTAATCAGGCTGGAGCGCGAGCGCCTTGCGGTAGCTCTCGACTGCCTCATTGAGCTTACCGAGATCCTTCAGCGCATTCCCCAGGTTGTTATGCGCATCGGCATAATCGGGCTGGAGCGCGAGCGCCTTGCGGTAACTCGTTACTGCCTCTTCCAGCCTGCCTTGAGCCTGAAGTGCATTACCCAGGTTGCTGTAATAAGCCGGATCGGATGGATTCGCGCTGATGGCCCTGGTGATGAGCTCAACAGCCATCCCGAATTGCCCCACCTGGTAGGCAATCGTCCCCAACAAATGCAGCGCGTCCGGGTGGTTGGGTGCGGCCTGCAGTATCTGCCGATAGATGGCTTCCGCCTGCGGCAGACGCCCGGCCAGATGGTGTGCCACTGCCGCCTGGAGGGCGCTCGGGATTTGCAGCGCTGCTGCCGTTGCCACGGCAGGCCCGCCTGCAGCTTGCACCTGTTGCCCACAACAGTGCTTGTATTTCTTGCCGCTGCCACAGGGACACGGATCGTTGCGCCCGACTCGTTTCATCATCACCGGGCAATAGCGTGGTGCGACGGGTCACGCAGTGCCAGCCAGCGTCCATACATTTCTAAGTATGCATTTTCCAGACTCCGGGCCAGGCCCGGCCCATCGCACAGGGGGCTTTGCGCCATCTGCGTGCGCTGGATGAGGCGAAGGGCCTTGCGGTGCTGCACGTCGCCTGCCAGGGCCGCGACATTGTCTACATAGTCTGCTTCGGATTGGGCAATCCATTCCCGATG
>Ga0315281_10012117_pt1 | contig 11770 bp, 7 predicted proteins | sample YL17G07_0_MG_FD_204540 | JGI IMG/M metagenome (GOLD analysis project Ga0315281, IMG submission 204540) | Sediment microbial communities from Yellowstone Lake, YNP, Wyoming, USA - YL17G07_0 | ecosystem: Environmental > Aquatic > Freshwater > Lake > Sediment | place: USA: Wyoming | collected... | reverse complement strand
CCTTCTATCCCCGTGGGACCATAGCTCAGTTGGTTAGAGCGTCTGCCTTACACGCAGAATGTCGCAGGTTCGAGTCCTGCTGGTCCCACCATGCCCGCAATGCCGGGTAGGCACCTCCACGCTGTTCTCCCCAAACTGCATTTCCTCCTGGCCTCCGCGCGCAAAGAACCGCTCGCGGTTCGCCTCGTCCATGATCCCGCTATTATAGGAAAAAGTCCCTGTCCTCTCCGTCTCGAAATTCGGAGACGTCATTGAAAAGCGGTATGACCGCCGCGCGCGAAGCAATTCACAGGCCACTGTGGAGACGAGAACAACGCCTGGTCCCTATCAGAGCGGCGAAGTTTTACACATCGTCTCCTGCTTCTGCGTTACTCTACCGCCTGGAGGCAATCATGGCTCGTTTCAATCGAACACTTCGCATCCTCAGAAACCAGCGCGCCGCTGCCCAGGCGACCATCGACCGGCTCGACCGGGCGATTCAGGCGTTGGATGAACTGGACGGCAAGGCGCCTGGTCGCCGGGGCGGCCCACGCCACATGTCGAAAGCAGCGCGCAAACGGATCGCAGACGCGCAACGGGCCAGATGGGCGAAGATTCGAGGCGAGCGGCAAAAGCGGAACGGCTCCCCGGCCGGTCGCCGCCGCCTCTCAGAATCGGCTCGCGCACGTTGGGCTGCATCTCGGAAGGCTCACGGAGACAGCCTGAGGCCGGTGCGCCTCTTGAGCAAGAAGGAAATTGCGGCGATGCAGGAGAATGCGGCGAAGGCGCCCGCTACGAGAGCTGCCAAGGCAACCGGCGAGTGACCTGCCCGCCGTTTGGGGTGGTATACGCCTCGCCCCGCCGCCTTTCGTTCGCACGTGGGCCAATTGTGCGCGAAGGTCCCACGCCTCTTGGTCGCCTGGCGCGCCAGATGGAGAGTGAGGTGCCCAGGCACCACATGCCGCCGGCCGCCCGCCGGCGGATAACCGTGGATAGTCGCGGCCCAGCAGACGAGCGTGACCGCCCTGTGGTAGAGTTTCTTCATCGCGTGGGACCATAGCTCAGTTGGTTAGAGCGTCTGCCTTACACGCAGAATGTCGCAGGTTCGAGTCCTGCTGGTCCCACCATGCCCGCAACGCCGGGTAGGCACCTTCACGCTGTTCTCCCCAAACTCCATTTCCTCCTGGCCTGCTGGGCGCGCGGGAAAGCAGTGCGGAGTTCGGAATGCGGAATGCGGAATTCAATATGACGACCGCGCGCGCGGGAAAGCAATCGGACCACCAAACCTGGCGGAATCATTGTGGAAACTGCAGGGTCCAAGCTGCCTCCGGGGTGGGTCCAGGCCGGCCTGCTGGGTCCAAACTGGGTCCAAATCGAGTGGTGCTGCTGAGGTGTGCGGAACCTGGGCACCAAGTCTTGGTAAGCCGGGCGCCGGGTCGGCTGTAGAGTTCTGCAATTCTGGTGGAGCACCGCGGAGCGGTGCAGCGAATCATAGCCGGGGGTGAGGGCCGCCCATTTGCGGCCCGAACCCCCGGAGAAGGCAAGAAGAGTAACGCGCCGCGACAGCGGCGCGAGAAGCATTCGGCTTGTCGCGCATGGCTATTGGAGATTCCGCTCGTTGCCGGTTTCTTTCCGCTCGATTCTCCGCGCCCCTGCGGGGCGCGACAACATTTTCGCTCGTACCGGGGGTTGCGGGCCGCAAAACCAGCGGCCCTCACCCCCGGCTATGACTCTGGTCGCCGCTTCGCGGCGCACTGATCAACTGAAGGCCTGGGTTTGAAAAAACTGGTTCGCTACTTTGGCAAAAGTCAGTAACTCTTGTGACTCCTCTCCCAAGAGCGTAACAACTCGCGAAGTGGCGAGAAGATCCAAGCCCGTGCCGGCGGCTTCTCGGTTCCGAATAGGGTTCAGCTTGCCAGGGTCAACACCGCGGCACCCGCAAGTCGCGCTCCTACAGGGCGTTAGCGTCCCGCTGAAGGAAAGGGCCGTGTGCCGGAAAGTGACGTCCGAACTTTATTTCCTTTGTTCGGAATCACTTGCGGCGCGAGAGGGCCGAAAAACTTGACACGCTATGCTATAATGAAATTAGTGGAACCGTGTGGTGATTTCATAGTGTTTCGGCTCCAGCCATTACATAACCATTAAACTAATGGCTACGGTGATGTAACCATAACAAAACAAACGAAGTAGAAATGGATGCAACCGTCCTATAAACCATTAAACCAGCCATTAAAACGCCCGAAAACTGGCAGCCGGCGCCGGGATCGCGGGGCCGGCGGGCGGAGTCCGGACGGGCGGTGGCGCCCGGACCTCGGAAGATGTCGAGGAGCAAGCGCCCGTCCCGCCGACCCGACTGAGCTAACCGCCCCCTTGCACCGCCTGACAAAGGGAAACAACCACTCTCGAAGAGGTGATGCCTAATCCGCAGCCTGCGGCCCGGCATTCACCGGATCTTCAGAATACAAGCCTACGATCGACATTATGCTGGTGTCGCTTCTGCTTGCCGCAGTGCTCGGCGCCGCGTCCGGGGACATCACCGGCTCGGTCGTCGATCAAAGCGGCGGTGTTGTCGCCGGGGCCAAGGTAACGGTCGAACGCCCGAAGGGCTCGCCGCTGATCGGCGCCACCGACCCCAAGGGGACATTTCGGTTTACCGAACTCCCGGCCGGCGCTTATCAGGTGCGCGTCGAGCACCCGGGTTTCAAGGTCGCCGGCGCGCACGTAAAGCTGGGCGATTCGCCGGCGCGGCTCCGGATGGTGTTGAGGATCGCCGATCTTCACGAACGGCTCACCGTGGGAAGTCCGGAGGCGCGAGTCAGCCCGGAAAGCGCCGAGAACATGGACGTGGTGAAATTGGACCGGAAAGCCCTGAACAAGCTGCCCGTGCTCGGCAACGATATTATTGCGGCCGCCGCGCAGTACCTCGACCAGGCAGCGCTGGGCGCGGCCGGAGTCTCTGTTGTCGTGGATGGCATGGAGGCCAGGAAGATCGGCGTTTCCGCCTCCGCCGTCCAGGAAGTGCGCATCAACCAGAATCCCTATTCGGCCGAGTTTGCGCGGCCCGGCAGGGGCCGAATCGAGATCATCACCAAGCCCGCTGCCGGCGAATATCACGGCTCCATCGAATTCGTCTTTCGCGATCATCGGCTCGATGCCCGCAACGCGTTTGCCGCCACGCGCCCCGCCGAGCAACGCCGCATCTTCGAGGGACACTTCACCGGTCCCGTCGGGCATTCCAGGAAGACCGCATTCCTGCTGTCCGCGAACCATGAAGAAGAGGATCTGCAGAACCTCGTGTTCGCGATCACGCCGGCCGGAGTGCTGCGCCAGAATTTCGCGAACCCCAAACGGCAGACCGAGGTGTCCGGCAGCATCACGCGCCAGCTTACCGACCGGCAAACCCTTTCAGTGCGCTACGAGTTGAGCCGCGACCAGGGCCAGGGTGAGGACGTGGGAGGCTTCACGCTGCCTGAAGCGGGCGCCGACTACCAGGAGCGCGAGCACCTGCTTTTCGTCAACTATCGCGCTGTGCTCACGCCTCGCATCGTCAATGAGTTCTCCATGCGGCTGGGGCGCCAGAGCTTTGTCAATTCCAGTTGGACGCCCGGCGTGCCGCGAATCGTGGTCGAGGATGCGTTCACGGGCGGCGGCGGGCAGTCGGACCGTCACGAGACCGAGAATCGCATTCAATTCAACAACATCATGTCCTGGGCGAAAGGCAGGCACCTGGTCAAAGCCGGGGTCACCGTGCCCGGCTTCATCCGCCGGGGCCTCAACGACCACGCCAACTACGACGGCACATTTTCGTATTCGTCGCTCGACGACTATCTTGCGCACCGGCCGTTTCTGTTCGAGGTGCAGCGCGGCAACAGCTACCTGGCGTTTTGGCAGAAGGATCTCGGCTTCTTCGTGCAGGATGACTTCAAGGCGAGGCCCAACCTCTCGATCAGCATCGGGCTTCGCTATGACTGGCAGAACTATCTTTTTGACCACAACAACCTGGCGCCGCGTTTCAGTCTCGCGTTTTCACCCGACAAAAAGCGCAAGACGGTGCTGCGCGGCGGCGCGGGCATCTTCTACGAGCGCACGGGAAACGGGGCCATCGCCGACCTGCTGCGCTTCGACGGCTCGCGCCTGCGGCGGCTGGTTCTGACCAACCCGGCGTATCCCGATCCGCTGTCCGCCGGCGGGAGCCTGGAAGCGCAGCCTGCGTCCGTGACTCGCTTCGCCCCGGATCTCCGTTCCCCGTATCTGCTGCAATACGGCGGCGGCGTGGAGCGGCAGTTACAGAAGTCGCTGGTCCTGGCCCTGAACTATACCGGCATCACTGGAGTGAAGGCGTTCCGCTCGCGTGACCTCAATGCCCCCTTGCCGCCGCTGTACCCGGCTCGGCCGATCGCAGCCATCGGCGTCCTGCGGACCATCGAATCGGCCGGGCGCATGCAAAGCCACTCGCTGGACCTGACCCTGCGCGGCTCGATCAAGAAGTACTTCAACGGCACCATCCAGCACGGCTTCGGCCGGGCTTACAACAACACCGGCGGGATCGCCGCGTTTCCGGCGAACAGCTATAATCTCTCCGGCGAGTGGGCCCGCTCGAGTTTCGACGTGCGGCATCGCTTTCGGGCGCTGGGCACGGTGAAAGCGGGGGAGCTGTTTGAGCTGGGTACGGTGCTTTCCTTGAACTCCGGGCCGCCGTACACGATGACCACCGGGCGCGACGACAACCATGACGGGCGCGCATCCGACCGTCCCGCCGGGGTCCCCCGAAACAGCAAGCAAGGGTTCGGCGCCGCGAACCTGGACCTGCGGTTGTCGCACGAATTCAAATTGACCGCCAGCGACAAGGACGAAGCACCGAGCCTGGACGCCGGCATCGAGGCCTTCAACATGCTGAACGGGGTGAATTACACGAACGTTGTCGGCAACCTCAGTTCCCCGTTTTTCGGGCAGCCGGTGGCGGCGCGGCCGGCCCGCCGCTTGCAGTTGCGGCTGGAATTCAAGTTCTGATGTGGATACTGGTAGTGGAAGATGAAGCGTCGATGGGCGAGCTTCTGCGCCAGGGACTCGAGGAGCAGAACCATGTCGTCGCGCTGGCTGCGGACGGCCTGGAAGCACTCCATGCGGCCCGGACGAGCAATTTCGACGCCATTGTGCTCGACGTGATGATTCCAGGCGTCGATGGCGTGGAAGTCACGCGCCGGCTGCGCGCCGCAAAACACCAGGCGCCGATCATCATGCTAACCGCGCGTGATGCGCCGGCCGATATCGTCCGGGGCCTGGATGCCGGCGCCGACGATTACCTGACCAAGCCGTTTTCCCTGAAGGTTCTGCTGGCCCGGCTGCGCGCCATAACCCGCCGCGCCGCGCGGCCTGCGGCGGCGGCCCTGCAGGTAGCCGATCTCGTGCTCGATCCGGCATCGCGGGAAGTGTCGCGCGCCGGGCACAAGATTAATCTGACGGCGACCGAGTTCCGTGTGCTGGAGTTCCTGATGCGCCGCGCGAGCCGCGCCGCCTCCCGCTCCGCCATCATCGACGCGGTTTGGGGCTTCGAGAAGGATGTCGAATCCAATACCGTGGATGTTTTCATCAAGCTGCTTCGCGGCAAGATCGACAGCCCGCCCCATCGCAAGCTGATCCACAGCATGCGGGGCTACGGGTACATCCTGCGGGAGGATGAATGAGCCCGCGATCGATTCGATTCCGTCTGACTGCCTGGTATGCCGTGATTCTGACGGTGACCTTCGCCGTGGTGGGCGTCGGTGCGTGGTGGGCGATTCGGGACAGTATCCACGACACCATCGACAAAGACCTTCGCTCCCGCCTGCAAGCGGTGCGCGACTACCTGCACCAGCAGGCCGCCGATCCGGATTCCGGGCCACTGGCCGAAGAGCTGGCCGAGGATGCCGCGCTGACCCCGGCCGGCACGCTGATTCGCCTGGCCGGCGCCGACGGCCGTTGGATCTACCAGTCGCCCGGGACAAAGCAGTGGGACGCGAAACCTCCTCTTGCTTCCCGCCTGCCGGAGCGGGGAGAAACAGAAACCGTGGTGGTCGCCGGCAGGCCATTCCGTGTGCTGACCGCCCCCGTGTCCGTGGGTGCGGTGCAGATTGGCACGCCGATCGACGAGTATTACGAGATGCTGGGCGACTTTACCTGGACGGCTGCCCTGGCCAGTCCCCTCATTCTTCTTCTGGCCTCGGCAGCGGGCTACTGGATGAGCCGCCGCGCTTTGGAGCCGGTCGACCGGATTGCGCGAACGGCCGAGGAGATCGGAGCACAAAACCTTTCCGAACGTCTGCCCCTGCTGGGCGCCGGGGACGAACTCGATCGGCTTTCAGCCACGCTGAATGCCATGTTTGCCCGCCTGGAAGCGGCGTTCCATCGAATCACCCGGTTCACCGCGGATGCCTCGCACGAGCTGCGCACGCCGGTCGCGGTCATTCGGACCACCGCGGAATTGGCCTTGAGCAAACCGCGCGGCCAGGAGGAATACACCAGGGAACTGGCCCGCATCCTGGCTGAAAGCGAGCGGGCATCCCGCCTGATCGAAGATTTGATGACGCTGGCGCGCGCGGACGCCGGAGACAACGGCGTCGTACCCGAACCGCTGGATCTGGCGGAACCCCTCCGGGAAGCATGTGCGGAGGCACGGGTGCTGGCCGACGCGGCGGGATTGCGGTTCCACACCGAGATCCGGTCGGGCTGCCCGGTGGCCGGCGACTGCCAGGCGCTGCGGCGCCTGTTCTTAATTCTGCTGGACAACGCGGTGAAGTACACCCCGGCCGGCGGGGAGATTCGGGTGGTGTTGAGCGCCGGGCAGGGCGCGGCCGTCGTCGAGGTCCAGGACAGCGGCGCGGGGATCGCGCCCGAGGACCTGCCGCACGTCTTCGACCGATTCTATCGCGCCGCCAAGGACCGCTCCCGGAAGACCGGCGGCGCCGGCCTGGGGCTGGCCATCGCCCAATGCATCGCCGCCCGGCACGGCGGCGCTGTTTCCGCCCAGAGCGCGCCCGGCGCCGGCTCCCTGTTTCGCGTGCGCCTTCCCCTCCGCCCCTTGTAGCGCTGGCGTCCCGCCGGCCGGCCCTGCATGTCGCGCCGGTGCGCCGGGGTGAACTGGTAAAGGCTTCTTCACCGCTTTTTCAGAATGGCGTGGGACAATCCGCCAAGGAGGACTTAATGAGAAGCTTACTTTTGACAGCGCTGGTGGCCACGGCGCTCGTGGCGGGTCCCGCCTGGGCGCAGGACACCGCAAAGAAAGCCGCAAAAGGCGGGGAAAAGAAAACCGCGCCGGCCGCCGCGAAGAAACCGGCGGCGGACACCGAGACGAAAGTGAAGATGCAGGACTTGCCTCCGGCGGTCCAGAAGGCCGTCAAGGAGCAAACCAAGGGCGCTACCTTGAAAGGTCTATCTAAAGAGGTGGAAGAGGGAAAAACCTTCTACGAGGCCGAGACCACCGTCGCCGGACACGGAAAGGACATCCTGTTCGACGCCGACGGCAATGTAGTCAGCGTCGAGGAAGAAGTGGCCATCGACAAGATCCCGGCGGCGGCGCGCGACGCCATCCAGAAGGCCGTCGGAACGGGCAAGCTGACCAAGCTGGAGACGGTCAAGGAAAAAGGGAACACCTTCTACGAAGGGCTCATCAAGAAAGGCGCAAAGGAGACCGAGGTCAAGGTGGACGCCAACGGTAAGCCGGTCAAGTAACGGCCTGCATTCTGCGTGGTCAGACGAACGCGTTTCCGAGCCTGCGAAGCGGGCGTCATGTAGTAGCCCAGCACGCCCGAATTCGGGCACGCCAGTGCTGGGTCTTCGAGGGAATTAGTGCCGAGCCCCGTACGGGGCGACATGGACCTTGGCAGTGCGGGATTCATGCCGCCCGCTTGGCGGGCCGCATGGGCTTGAATTCTGGACCTGACCTACCCGCGCCATGCGGTCCGCATCCCCGCTCCATGAATCATCTAGGCAAAGTGGTCCAGGGTGCGGGCGGAGAAGCCGCAAGCGTGCCGTCAACGAGAGGCCGAACCGAGATCGAACTGCCTGACACGGACCTCGCCTTCCGGGAAGCGCGCGACGATATCCAGTTCACCTCCCATGGCCCTAACGAAGTCACGCAGGGTGCTGATGTACATGTCGGCCCGGCGTTCGAGCGCTGAAGCGGATCGCACGGCGTGGCCGCACCGGGAGCCGATTCACCGCAACGCCCGGCTGCCTCAAGACCGAGGGGCCCTGTCACGCTCAATCACGCTGAATCCAGGTTGACTTCACCTTCGCGTGGCGCTAGCCTTTGGCGAGATCATCCAACGGGAGGACAAAAGCAGTGGTGTGCACTCGCCTTCTATGGAAGTCCACTCTGACATGCCTCGTGGTGTTGCTCGCAACGCCGCCGGCACGCGCTCAGCAGGACCCCAAGCAGACTCCGGAAAACACCATCTCCATCGAACTCGCCGAGCCCGCGAAGGCGCAGCAGTTTTCGCGTCCACTGAAGTTCTTCGTTGCCGATACGATTGACCGCTCGGGGAACGCGCAACCGATGCTCGTGCTCCGCCCGCGCGGCGGAATCTACCTCGACCGCAAGCCGACGGAAATCGTGAAGCAAGCGCTTGAGCAGTCGCTGAAGGCGGCGGACATGCTCGCTCCTGATGCCGACTCAGCCGACTACCTGCTCACGGTGTATGTGTTTCACTTCGGCCTCGGGCAGGGCTCAGGCCTCGAGTTTTTTGGGAAACTGGACCTGGGCGTGATGGTAAAGGATCCCAAGAGCGGCAAGTCGCAGCAGGTGACGGCGATGGGGACGTCGATTCAGGGCGTTGCCGTGCGAAAGAAGAACATACTGAAAAACGTCAAGGCAAACCTGGAGGAGGCGCTGCAGGACGGCTTACGCAACCTTCTTCGCGGTCAGAAGCTGCGCGACGCAGTCGAAGCTGCCGCCCTCCCGGCCGGCGGACGCGCCTGAAGGCGCTCCTGCATGCCGTACCGGGCAGAGCCAGGCCTGCGTGCCTGCCCCGGGCAAGCGCCGGGGCTCGCCTCTTCAACCGGTGCCGCAACTCCGCGGCCCGAACACCGCCCAAAACCGCGCGACGGCGCCGTGACGGCTAGGCGCCTTTCTTGGCCAGCGCGTTCTTGATCTGGTTGGCGATCTTCTTGGCCATGAAGTTGGCCAGCAGTTTCTGATCGCGGGTGCTCGGAGTTTTCACCACCAGGTCCCGATCGAGCAGGGCGTCCTTGGTGTTGCGATGCGTCAAGGTGACGTGGGTTTTCATGGCGCGACGCCCGCTGCCGAACCCGACCAGTACCTGCTTCGCTACGCTGCCCTTCTTGTACTCCAGTACGCTCCCCGTCAGGACCAGCGAGCGCTCCGCGTCCGCGGCCGCGACCGTCTCGCCTTCTCCGACGATCTCTTGAAACAGCCGCGTTTTCTGCAGTTCCTTTCGCAGTTGGGCGTAAAGGAAGTCCGGGAATTCGGGCGAAAGCTCAACCCCCTCGCTGTGCACGAAGCGCTTCACCTCGACGGATTTGAACTTCGCCTGCTCCTTCTTCTCCGCCCACGCCGGGCACGCCACCAACAGAGCAACAATCACAGGGATCGCTAGCTTCTTCGACACTTCTTCCTCCTCTGCACGGCCGGGCCGTAGCCCGAGTCGAACGGCGGAATTATACCGCTGAAAGCCGATCCAGCAATCACACAGTGTGCTAGAATAGCGGCTCGAAACCCCAGTCGTCTGTAGTCCGGTCGTGGTGCCCGCACCTACAGCGGGGTCACCGGAGGTGCCATGCGACTACCTCAGAAGCACCGGATTCCTTGTTTCTTGCCGATCTTTCTGTTCCTCCTCGCCGGCGGTGTGTTCGGCCAGCAGCGCGCGAAGATCCGCGGCTACATTACCGCGCGGCCAGACGAGAAAACGATCATGATTATGGACGATGCTATCCTCTTTGGGCCGGGAATCGGCTTTCAGATGCAGGACGCACCGCCCGGGAAGCAACTGACCGCCGCCGATCTTACGGTCGCAACAATGATCGAGGCCGAAGGCGTCTGGACCGGCAAGCACCAGTTCACCGCAGACAAGATCAAGTGCGACTGGGATCAGTTGGACAAGCAGATCCGCGAACACGCGTACCTGGAGAGGGAACCGGCGCAGTCCGCGGAGTTGATCGGGGGGCAGCCCTGTCAGCTAAGAGCGGACGGCGAGGTTCTCGTCATCGACGAGAACACCAAGCGAGAGTGGCATGGCCGGGCCCAGATGAAAGCGCCGGACGCACCTGTCTGGCTGGGGCGCCAAATCCGCTACAGCGGAAGACGACGGCCCGACGGGACTATGGCCGTCCAAAGCATCGAGATCGGCGCCCTTCCGCCGGCCGACGCCTACGAAACTCCCGGCAAGCGAAAACTGGTGCGCGCGCAGGATGCGAAGACCGGCATCGATATCCTGGAGTTCCGCAAGGACAAGAAAGTAGAGGGTCGATTTAAGCTGTTCCCCGTTCGCGACGTTCAGGAGTATGTCTCTGCGCTGGGAACCAAGCTGATTCCGCCGGCCGCACAGAACCCGCCGATGTCTGACATTGAGTTCCGCTTCTACGTTGTCGAGGATTCGACGGCGAACGCCGCCTCCTTGCCCGACGGCTCGATCATGTTGAACACCGGCCTGCTCGGACTGATCGAGAACGAAGCGCAACTCGCTTTCGTGTTGAGCCACGAGACGGCCCACGTGCTGCAAGCACACTACTGGCGGCAGGAGAACGAGACGCGGACCAAAAGGGTGCTTATCTCCATCGGCGCAGCGGCCGCCTCGGCCTACGTTGGCAATGTCGCCGTGTTCCTCGGCCAGTTGGGGCTGGCGGCCGTGGCCAACGGCTACGCCCGGCGGCTGGAAAACCAAGCCGACCGCCTCGCCCTCGAGAATGTGGTGGAGCACGGCTACGATCCTGGCCAGGCGATCGGTCTTCTCCGCATGATGGTCTCGCGGTACAGCGACCGTTCGACCAGTGCTACCTGGTCCAACCACGATTCCAGCATGCTGCGCGGCAGCTTCCTCACGGTGCAGATTGGGCTGCGCTACCCGCGGCAGGAGTTCAAGAAGGCAACCGTCGACAGCGACACGTTCCGTGCCATGCGCGAGAACATGGGCCCCGTGAAGATCATGTAGCCTCCAATAGCAACCGAAGCATCGCGGGTGCGATGGACTGATCCAGGGTAGAATTGTGCCCGCAAGCGGCGTTTCTCGGGCTGGTAATCGCGTTCCGCGACAGCGAGGCGCGCGTGGGGCTGGCGTCGTGGCGGTCGCGCCTGATCGCCGGGAAACGCGGTCCCAAGGACGCGCGCCCTTTGCCGCCCACACGTCTGGGCACCCCCCCGGTTCCTGGCGCCGATCGCGCAGCAGAGGCAGTAGGCAGTAGGCAGAAAGCAGGGCCTCCAGCCTCCAGCCTCTTCTGAGCTCCTGCGCAATGGCAGCCCACCTGCAATCAACTCCACGGGCGTGGCTTGCGTCCTGCTGGGTTTTGGTTCTCCAGCAGCCGCATATGTTCCCAAGGTCCTGAGGCTGAATGGCCACACCGGAAGACGCGTGGCGGCGCGCGCCGGACGCCTGTGGGAACGTACGTTCACTCCAAGTGGACCCACATTCCACCGCCACCCGTTTGCGGACCCGCAGCCGGGGGGCGCCGATCACCAGCTTCAGCGCCGCTAAGGAGCAGATATCAAGAATGATCCAAGTCCTGACGAACGCCAGCGACGTCTGCGGCCTGGGACCCGCCTGGAATCAACTGGCCGAACGATTCGGCAGCCCGTTGTTGC
>Ga0315281_10012115_pt1 | contig 11771 bp, 9 predicted proteins | sample YL17G07_0_MG_FD_204540 | JGI IMG/M metagenome (GOLD analysis project Ga0315281, IMG submission 204540) | Sediment microbial communities from Yellowstone Lake, YNP, Wyoming, USA - YL17G07_0 | ecosystem: Environmental > Aquatic > Freshwater > Lake > Sediment | place: USA: Wyoming | collected... | reverse complement strand
GTGGCCGCAAGGAAGGTGGCGAGCAGCAGCGACCACAGGCTTGCTTCCGGGGAAAACAACCATTCCATTTGACCTGGAGCATAGAGTGAAACCCCCTGCTCGTGTAGAGTAATGAAAATAATGGAGTTTCCAGTGCGTTCGTGCCAAAACCCTGTTGCCGCCCATGCGTAACGACTACCTCGAAAAGATCCTGAAAGCGCGCGTCTACGACGTGGCGATGGAGACGCCGCTGGATCTCGCTCCCGGCCTTTCTGCGCGGCTGGGGAATCGGCTCATGCTCAAGCGCGAGGACATGCAGCCGATCTTTTCCTTCAAGTTGCGCGGCGCCTACAACAAGATGGTGCAACTCGCGCCGGCGGCCCTCAAGCGGGGCGTGATTACTTCCTCCGCGGGCAACCATGCGCAGGGCGTGGCCCTGGCGGCGAACAAGCTCGGCTGCCATGCCGTGATCGTGATGCCCGTGACCACGCCGCGCATCAAGGTGGACGCGGTGCATGCGCGCGGCGCCGAAGTGGTGCTCCACGGGGATACCTACTCCGATGCCTACGCGCACGCGCGGCGTATCGAGAAGCGACGCAGGCTCACCTTCGTGCATCCGTTCGACGACCCCGACGTGATCGCCGGCCAGGGCACGATCGGAATGGAAATCCTGCGCCAGACCACGCGGCCGGTGCACGCGGTGTTCGTCGCCATCGGCGGCGGCGGGCTGATTTCGGGCATCGCCTCCTATATCAAGCGGCTGCAACCTGAGGTCAAGGTGATCGGCGTGGAGCCGGAGGACTGCGATGCCATGGCGCGCTCGCTCAAGGCGGGCCGGCGCGTGGTGCTGGATCACGTGGGCCTGTTCGCCGACGGCGTGGCGGTAAAGCAGGTGGGCGTTGAAACATTCCGCATCTGCCGCCAGCTCGTCGATGACGTGATCCTGGTCGACACCGACGAGATCTGCGCAGCCATCAAGGACGTGTTCGAGGACACGCGCTCGATTCTCGAGCCCGCCGGCGCGCTCGCCATCGCCGGTGCGAAGGCCTACGTCGAGCGCACCGGCGTGAAGAACCGCAAGCTGGTGGCGGTGGCAAGCGGCGCCAACACCAACTTCGACCGGCTGCGCTTCATCGCCGAGCGCGCGGAGATGGGCGAGCACCGCGAGGCCATCCTCGCCGTCACCATTCCGGAGCGGCCGGGCAGCTTCAAGGCTTTCTGCGCCACGCTGGGCGAGAGCAACATCACGGAGTTCAACTACCGCATCGCCGATCTGAAGGAGGCGCACGTTTTTGTCGGCATCGGCGTGCAGGGCCGCGCCCAGACCGGCCGCCTGGTGCAGACTCTCGAGCGTCACGGACTGAAGACACTGGATCTGTCGGACAACGAAATGGCCAAGCTGCACGTGCGCCACATGGTGGGCGGGCATGCCCCGCCCGCGGCCACCGAAAGGGCCACCGGCGGCGGGCGCCGCGTGCGCGACGAACTGCTCTACCGCTTCGAATTTCCGGAGCGGCCGGGCGCGCTGATGAAGTTTCTCGAAGCCATGCGCACGGACTGGAATATCAGCCTGTTTCACTATCGCAACCACGGCGCCGACTACGGGCGGGTCCTGGTCGGCATGCAGGTGCCGCGCGCCGAAATGCGGCAGTTCCGGCACTTTCTTGCGACCCTCGGCTATCCGTACGTGGATGAAAACCGCAATCCGGCCTATCGGATATTTCTGGGCTAGCGCGGAGCCAACGATCGCGCGGGGCCGGCCGGAGGAATGTTTCAAGGCCGTTTCGGAATCACCGGAACGGCCACTGACTTAGGGGAGCATGAGGGGAGGTATCCCCTCATGTCGTACGACCTCTTAGAAGGAGTTTTGCATCATGAACGACTCGTCAGGCATGCCTCCCTTTCCGATGCCGCATATTCAGGAACAGGATTTCGAAAAGCTCGCCCGCGCGCTGGACCCATTCGGCGTCAGCCGCTCGCTGCTCAAGACCGAACGGGCCTGGATGGATCATCCGCTCGACATGGCGGCGGCGATGACGCGTTTTTCCGGCGATCTAGTGGCGCTGCAGATGCACATGTGGAAGCGCGCATTCGGCATGCCCGACCGCGACATCGCTCCCCCGCACAGCGACGACCAGCGTTTTGCCGATCCTGAATGGTCGAAGAACCCGTTCTGGGATTCGATCAAGCAGGCCTATCTCACCATGACGCGCGACAGCGTGGATATGGTGTATACGACACCGGATCTCACCGACAAGGAACGGCGGCGCGCGGCGTTCTGGGCCAAGGCGCTGTTCAACGCATTCGCGCCAACCAACTTCTTCTGGACCAACCCCGTCGCCCTGCAGAAGTTCATCGACAGCAGGGGCGAGACGCTTGCGCGGGGGCTGGAGCAGTTCATCGAGGACGTGCGCGCGGGCGACCTGCGCATGGTGGACCCCGAGCCTTTCCATGTGGGCAAGAACCTCGCCACCACGCCGGGCGCAGTGGTGTTTCGAAACCGTTTGCTCGAGGTGATCCAGTACAAACCCCTGCGCCAGCAGGTCCACGAGGTGCCGGTCGTGCTGGTGGCGCCCTGGATCAACAAGTACTACATCCTCGACCTCGACCCAAAGAAGAGCCTCGTGCGCTATCTGCTCGAACAGGGATACACGGTCTTTGTGACGAGCTGGCGCAACCCGCCGGCCGATATGGCCGAAGTACGATTCGAGGATTACCTTACCGACGGCGTAGATGCGATCGTCGACACGGCAAAGTCGATCTGCGGCGTGAAACGCGTGCACGCGGTGGGCTACTGCCTGGGCGGCACCATGCTCTCGATCTACATGGCGTGGCTCAACCGCCGCTTTCCCAATCCGGACGACATGCCGATCCAGAGCTGGACGCTGCTCGCCTCGCTGCAGGATTTCTCGCAGCCGGGCGAAATTGAAGTGTTCCTCGACGAGGACACCGTGACGGAACTGACGCGCACGATGACGCGGCGCGGCTACCTGGAAGGCCGGGAGATGGAGACGGCGTTCCGCATGCTGCGCGCGAACAGCCTCATCTGGCACTACGTGGTACACAAGTACCTCTACGGGGAAACCCCGCCGCCGCTCGATGTGCTGTTCTGGAACACCGACGGCACGCGCATGCCGGCGGCCATGCACAGCTATTATCTGCGCGAGCTGTACATCAACAACAGCCTCATCGAAACCGACGCGCTGACCATGGCTGGGGAGCCGATCGATCTGAATCGCATCACCCAGCCGCTGTACGCGGTGAGCGCGGAGGACGATCACATCGCGCCGTGGCGCTCGAGTTTTCGCGTGGCCAATTTCGTCAGCGCGCCGGTGCGCTACGTGCTGTCGAGTTCGGGCCACATCCTGGGCATCATCAATCCGCCGGTGAAGCCGCCCAAGCGCGTATACTGGGCCGGGCCGGCGCGCCGCGGCGACGATCCGGGTTCGTGGAAGGCCTCCGGGGCCCAGGTGCCCGGAAGCTGGTGGCCGGACTGGATGCAGTGGCTCGCGCCGCAGTGCGGGCCGATGGTCGCGCCGCCGCCACTCGGGAACGACCAGTGCACGGTGTTGGGCGAGGCGCCCGGAACCTACGTTCTGGAGCAGTAAGGTCCTAAGCCGGCATAGCCGGAGCCAGAGCGGTTGGTTTGGCCTTTTTCCGTCTCGTGTTTTCGTGCAGTTGCGAAGTTCAGTTGCGAAGCTGCAACTGCACGAAAACACGAGAAGTATACAAGACCAAATTCTTCGCCAATTCTGTCAACACTTCAGTGCTAAGAGACTAAGGTCGGGGCTTGGGAGGATCGAGCTCGCCAAAGTAATCGGGCGCGATTTCGGCGGCGTAGCAGGGCGGCGAGCTGTAGCCCTGCGCTTCGATGAACCGCAAGCCGCCTTCCGAGCGCCTGACGTAGACGCCGCGTTCGGTGACGACGTAGTCCGCCGGCAGGTCGTGGGGCTGCGGGTGGATGGTCTCGATGAACATGAATTCGTAGGCGATGGCGATTACCCGTGGGCGGCGCGCGATCGCCGCCAGCGTGCGGTCGAAGTAGCCGCCGCCGTAACCCAGCCGGTATCCCCCGGCATCGAAGCCGACGACCGGCAGCAGCACCGTATCGGGCTGCACTTGCGGGCCGTCCGACGGAAACGGGATCCCCAGCGGCCCCTCCGCGAGGGTGACGCCCGGGTGCCATTCGCGAAACACGAGCGCAGACTTGGGCGCGACGATCACCGGCAGCGCGGTCGTCACACCGCGCCGGCGCAGGCCGGCGAGCAGGTGGCGCGCATCATATTCGTTCTTGTAGGGCCAGCAAAAGGCGATGACCCCGTGCACCAGATCGGGAAAGCCGCGTTGTAGATGGTGATCGATCCTGAGGCGGTACTCATCGAGAGTGGCGCGCGGCAGGGCCGCGCGCTTTTCGATGAGCTGGTGCCGCAAGGTTCTGCGCCAGGCTCGGAGTTCCAGCGGCGTCATGGCGAAATCGCTTTAAAAATCAGGTGGCAATCATTATTCCACGAGGAAAAATCGGGTGTACCATTTACGGCTAAGCCCATGACCCTGCGGAATATAGCACTGACGCGATGGCTGCTCGCGGCCTGCCTGGCCGCGGCGCCCGCGCTCGCCCCGGCTGCGCGCAGCCTGTCGCAGGACGAGGCGTTCCTCGCAGCGCGCGATGCGTTCGGCGCGGGGGACGCGGCAAGGATCACAAAGTACGCCGCGAGACTCGATCATTACGTGCTCAAGCCGTGGGTCGAATACTGGCTGCTCAAGACACGGCTCGAGGAGGCTCAACCCGGGGAGATACGCGGATTCCTGGAGAGCAACGCCAACAGCTACCTCGCCGAAACGCTGCGCCGCGACTGGCTGCGCGTGCTCGGCAAGAGGCAGCAGTGGGAACTCTTCCAGCAGGAACGGCCGCTGATTGCGGGCGATGACGCGGAGATCGGCTGCTATGGGCTGCTCGCGCGCTGGCGTCAGAGCGGGGAAGCTTATCTCGCCCGGTTGAAGGAATACTGGGTTGCGCCACGCGAGCTGCCCGAGGGCTGCGTCGCGCTTGCCGAAGAGGCGCTCCAGTCCGGGGAATTCGGATCGCAGCAGGTGTGGGAGCGTTTCCGCCTGCTCACCGACGCGAACCTGATCAGCGTCGCCAAGCGCACGCTCGGCTGGCTGCCGCGCCAGGAAGCGCCCAATTCGCAACAACTCGACGCCGCTGCGTCGTCTCCCTCGCGATTCGTGGAGCGAATGCCCAATCCGCGCGTGCGCTCAGCGCGGGAGCTTGCAATCCTGGCGTTCTCCCGACTCGCGCGCAGCGATCCGCAGCTCGCCGCCAGCCAATGGGAAAAAGTGCGGGACAGGTTTCCGGCCGATGACCAGGCCTACGTCTGGGGCCAGATCGCCACCGAGGCCGCGAGGCGGCATATCTCCGAGGCCGTGGGCTGGTTTGCCGCGGCGGTCGAAGCGCCGCTTGGCGATGAACAACTCGCCTGGCGCGCGCGTATCGCGCTGCGCCAGCAGAACTGGGCACAGGTTCGAAACGCGATCGAGCGAATGTCGCCGCTCGCCCGAAGCGAGCCGGCTTGGATTTACTGGCAGGGGCGCGCGCTGCGCGAGCTGGGCCAGTTGGAGCAATCCGCCGGCGCGTTCGCGCGCATCGCCGGCGAGCCGCAGTTCTACGGCCAGCTCGCCGCCGAAGAGATCGGCCGGCGCGTGCAGGTGCCGCCGCGCGCCGCGGCGGCGACGCAGGAGGAACTGGCCGGCGTGGCGGCGAACCCGGGCCTGCGGCGCGCGCTGGCGTTGTACCGTCTGGACATGCGCATCGAAGGCACGCGGGAATGGAACTGGACGATCCGCGGCATGGACGATCGCACGCTCCTCGCGGCAGCGGAACTGGCGCGCCGCAACGAAGTGTGGGACCGCTCGATCAATACCGCAGACCGCACCGTGGTGTTGCACGATTACACGCTGCGTTACCCGGCGCCGTACGCCGAGGTGCTGATAGCGCAGGCGCGCTCGCACGAACTCGAGGAGCACTGGGTGCTCGGGCTGGTGCGCCAGGAAAGCCGCTTCATCGCCAGCGCCAAGTCGTCGGCGGGCGCCTCGGGCCTCATGCAGCTCATGCCGGCTACGGCGCGCTGGGTGGCGAGGAAGGTCGGGCTGCGCGACTATTCATGGTCGCGGGTCACCGACGTCGGTGTCAACGCGACGCTGGGCACCGCCTACCTGAAGCAGCTGCTGGCCGACGTCGATGGCAGCCCGGTGCTTGCGGCGGCGGGCTACAACGCGGGTCCGGCGCGCGCGCGCAGGTGGCGCGATGCGCGGCCGATCGAGGGCGCGATCTACGCCGAATCCATTCCATTCAACGAGACGCGCGACTACGTCAAGAAAGTCATGGCCAATACCGTCTTGTACTCGGCGGTGCTGGGCGGCTCCGTGCGCACCCTCAAGGAGCGTCTGGGCGTGATCGCCCCGCGTTCGCCAATCGAGCACGTCGCCGCGGTCGCCGTTCCTTAGAAAATGGAGAAAATGGGGTCAGAGTAACTTTTCCGCATTGATCGATTGCGAGGAATGCCATCAATCTGGAAAGGTTACTCTGACCCCATTTTCTGTTTTCGAACACTCTTAATTAGCGATACGCCATGACCAGAATCGTCGTTTTCGGTGGCAGCGGCTTCATTGGCGGCCATGTAGTCCGGCAGTTGAGCGAGCAGCGTCATGACGTGGTGGTACCCGTGCGCCGCCGCGGGCGTGCCAGGCATCTGTTCCTGCTGCCCAAGGTGGATGTCGTGGATGCGGACCTCCGCGATCCCGATACCGTCGCGCGTCTGGTGCGCGGCGCCGATACGGTCGTCAACCTCGTCGGCGTCCTGCAGAGCTCTTCCGGGGTTCCCTACGGGCCGGAATTCGCGGAAGCCCATGTCGAGCTGCCCAAGCGGATCGTCGAGGCGTGCCGGCACCTGCACGTGCCGCGCCTCGTGCACATGAGCGCGCTCAACGCGCGCATAGATGGCCCGAGCCAATACCAGCGCTCCAAAGCCGAAGGCGAGGCCTGGGTGCTTGCGGCGCAGAAGGAAGTCGCGGTGACGGTTTTCCGGCCTTCGGTGGTATTCGGGCCGGAGGACCGGTTCCTCAACATGTTCGCCGAGCTTCAGTTCTGGCTGCCGTGCGTGTTTCTCGCCTGCCCGGAGGCGCGCTTCCAGCCCGTTTACGTCGAAGACGTCGCAAGCTGCATCACGCGCTGCCTCGAGGATCCTGCGACTATCGGCAACGTCTATAGCCTGTGCGGGCCCAAGACCTATACGCTGCGCGAATTGGTCAAGTTCGCCGGGCGCACGAGCGGCCATCCGCGCCCGGTGTTCGGATTGTCGGAGAAGCTTTCGTATCTGCAGGCCTGGAGCATGGAGTTGATTCCAGGCGGGCTGATGTCGCGCGACAACTATTACTCGATGACCGAGGACAACGTATGCGAGTGCGAGTTTCCATTCGGCATCGAGCCGGCGGCGCTGGAGACGGTCGCGCCGCATTACCTCGCGAGCCTTACGCCGCGCGCGCGCTATAACCTGCACCGCTCCCGCGCGGGGCGGTGACGTGAAGCTCCAACTCGTCGTCGCAAACAAGAATTACTCGTCCTGGTCAATGCGGGCATGGGTGCTGCTGCGTGAGGCGGGCATCCCATTCGAGGAGATATCGCTCAGGTTCAACGACGACGGGCACATACCCGGGATCGAACGCTACTCGCCATCGGGCCAGGTGCCCGTATTGGTCATCGACGGAGAACCCGTGTGGGATTCCCTCGCGATCTGCGAAACCGTCGCGGAACTTTTCCCGGACAAGCATCTATGGCCCCGTGATGCCCGTGCACACAGGCGCGCGCGCTCGATCTGCGCCGAGATGCATGCGGGCTTCCGGTCCCTGCGCAGCGCGATGGGAATGAATATCCGCTCCAGCCACCCCGGCAAGGGCATGAATCCTGCCGTGCGGCGGGAAATCGACCGCATCGCCGGCATATGGCAGGATTGCCGCGCCCGCTCGAAGGGCGAAGGATCGATGCTGTTCGGCGCCTTCGGCGTGGCCGACGCGATGTACGCGCCGGTCGCCACCCGGTTCGTGACCTACGCGGTTGCGCTGCCGCCGGTGGCGCAGGCCTATGCCGATGCAGTGCTCGGCCTTGCGGCCGTGCGCGAGTGGGTGGACGCGGCGCGTTGCGAGACGGAGTTCGTCCGCGCCGACGAACCCTACGCGTAGATCGTCGTGGAGATTTACTGCGTAGGCGGCGCAGTCCGTGATGAGCTTTTGGGCCTGCCAGTGGCAGATCGCGATTACGTCGTGGTCGGCGCCACGCCGGAGGAAATGATTCGGCGCGGGTTCAAGCCGGTCGGCAAGGACTTCCCCGTCTTCCTCCACCCCCAGACCCGGGAGGAATACGCGCTTGCGCGCACTGAACGCAAGGTGGCGCGCGGCTACAAGGGCTTCACCGTCTACGCGGCACCGGAGGTCACGCTCGATCAGGACCTCGCCCGGCGCGACCTCACCATCAACGCCATCGCGAAGGATGCGAGCGGCGGCCTCATCGATCCTTTCGGCGGGGCGCGCGACCTGCGTGCCGGCATCCTGCGTCACGTGGGCCCGGCATTTGCCGAGGACCCGGTGCGCATACTGCGGGTAGGGCGCTTCGCGGCCCGCTACGGGTTTGCGGTGGCCGAGGGGACCATGGCGCTGATGTGCCGGATGGTTGCCGATGGCGAAGCCGATGCGCTGGTGCCCGAGCGCGTGTGGCAGGAGTTCGCCAAGGGATTGATGGAGGACGCGCCGGAGCGCATGTTCGCGGTACTCGCGCGCAGCGGACTGCTCGCCAGACTGCTGCCGGAACTTGGATTTGCCTATGACAATGGGGCTGCGGCCAACGACGCGGCGCGCACGGCGCTCGCCGGCCTTGGCTACGCGGCACGCAATCACCATCCGCTGCCGGTTCGTTTCGCGCTGCTGTTCCCGGGGCTGCGCGCCGCGGCCGGCGCCGAGGCGGCCCCGCGCATGGCCGGCGAGGTCGCTGCGCGGCTGCGCGCGCCGAACGATTGCCGCGAACTCGCCGTGGCGATGATTCGCCACGCGGGGGACGTAAAGCGCGCCGCGACGTTGGCGCCTGCCGCGCTGCTTGTGCTGCTGGAGGCCTGCGACGCGTTTCGGCGGCCCGTGCGCCTCGCGGAGCTGCTGCTCGCCTGCGAGGCAGAACGCGTAGGCGAGCGCGGGTGGGTCGAATTGCCCTACCCGCCGCGCCTGGCGCTCGGGAGCGCGCTTGCCGCAGCCGCAGGCATCGACGCCGGCGCCATCGCCGCCAGAAGCGAGCGAATGCGCATCGCCGCCAACGTGCGCAGCGCACGCCTGGCCGCCATTACCAAATCACTGGCCAGGGCACTCCCCAACGCAGTTACCAGGGCAGCCACCAGGGCAGTCGCCAAGTCGGTCGCCCGGGCCGTGAAGCGGCGCGCATGAGATCAGCCGTGGCGCTGCTCGGCGCCGGAGTGCGCGCGAACATCATCGCGGGCACGCGGCTTGCCCTTTTTCTCAAAGTGAGTCCGCTTGAGTTCCGCGTTTCGGGGGGCCACTACGCAACGCTCGTGGGGGCAAGTCTCCTGTTCTGGGCCGGCGGCGGCATCGTCCGTGGTGGCATTCCCGAGGAAATCGACATCCGCGCGCTGACGGTTGCGCTCGCGCAGGTGCCGCTCCTGCTGTTTGCGTGCCTGCTCGCTGCACAGGTATTCGAGCGGCGTTCGCTGGTGCTTGCCTTCGCGGTGCTATTCACGGCAAGCGATCCCCTGTTCGAGGTCGTGGGCACTGCGCTGCGCTTTGCGGTCGGCACCGAATCCTTCGCCGACTGGGCAGGCGCGGTGAACTGGCTGTACATAGGCTGGGGCTTTGCAGCGATGATCCGCGCCCAGTGGCTGCTCACCGGCTGGCGAGCGCCGCGCTCGCTTGCCGTGTCCGCCCTGTTTGCCGTCCTGCTCGGAGCATTCGTGTTCCTGCTGCCCCGCAACGAGCTCTGGGCCCCGCCTCGATCAGAGCCGGAGGAAGCGCAGCCGAGCGTCGCACGAGAGGACCTGTTCCATCTGCAGGCCGGGCTACTCGAATTGCGCCTTTCGGAGTTGCAGCCCGAGCGGCCCGGGGTCGAGGATCTGTATTTCATCGGTGTCGCGCCGTACGGGCTGCAGGATACCTTCGCAAGCGAGCTGGGCGTGGTGAAAAGGATCATGGACGAGCGCTTCGACACCGCCGGCCGGTCGCTGGTGCTCGTGAACCACCCCGCGACGCTGCAAGAACAGCCGCTCGCGACGGCGACCAACCTGCGCAGCGCGATCGAGCGCATCGGCGCCGGCATCAATACCGAAGAGGACGTGCTGTTCCTGTTTATCACCACGCACGGGACCGAGGAGCACGAGCTGGTCTTCGAGCTGCCGCCGCTGCAGTTGCGGCAGTTGACCCCGACCGCGCTCGCGCGGGTGCTCAACGACAGCGGCATCAAGTGGAAGGTCGTCGTGATCTCGGCCTGCTTCTCCGGCGGGTTCATCGAGCCGTTGAAGGACGATTACACGCTCATAGTTACCGCGGCCGACGACTCGCACCAGTCCTTCGGTTGCGAGTACGACAGCGATTTCACCTGGTTCAGCAAGGCGTATTTCGACCAGGCGCTGCGCAGCACGTTTTCGTTCACCGAAGCGTTCGGGCGCGCCCGCGCGGCGATCGTCGAGCGCGAGAAGGGCCGCGGGCTCGGGTTGTCGAATCCGCAGATGTTCGTCGGCGCCGCGATGAAGGGGAAGCTCGAGTCGCTCGCCAGGCGGTTCGAGGCGCAGGGCAGGGCGCAGCCGAGCATTCGCGCAGGGCTGTAACGATTCGTTTCGGCGTCAACGTGCGCCGCACGCTCTTCGTTTTGGGGAGCATCGATCCCCGAGGGAGGCATGCCATGCGCAAATCCGCACTTATCGCAGCGCTGCTGCTCGCGCCCGCGCTGGCCCTCGCCGCAGCGACCGGCAAGAACGCGCGCCTTGCAGAGCAGTTCAAGCGTGCCGATGCCGACGGCAACGGCATGCTGTCCCGCGCCGAGGCCGAACGGGCCGCGCCGCTGCTCGCGAAGCAGTTCGACGCCATCGACGCCAACCGCGACGGACAGATCAGCCCGGAGGAAATCCGGGCTTTCCGCAGGGCCGGAAGGAACGAGCGTAGCGCGAAGGGCAGCGCGCGAGGAGCTCGGGCGGGCGCAAAATTCGATCAATACTTCGCCCGCGCCGATACCGATGGAGACGGCGTGCTGTCGCGGGCCGAGGCCGAGCGAGGTTTGCCGCGCGTCGCGAAAAAATTCGACCGCATCGACCGCGATGGCGATGGCAGGCTGACGCGCGAGGAGATGCAGGCGTGGCTCGCGTCCAGGCGCGCCGCGCGCTCGGGCAAGCCCGGCTGAGCGATACGATCAGTACGCATCGTGGTCGCGCGGCACCACGCGGGCGCCTTTCTTGTTTCTCCATCTGTTCGCCGGCCAGCAGCGGTAATCGGCCGCAAAGCCACGACTGGCGCGGGTTTCGGAGTATCTCTACCCTCGGGATAAGCGGTGCTATGTCAAACGCGTGCCCCAATACGACGAGGCTTCGCGGACATTGGGTCCTCGAAGAGCGCCCGGTACGCCGCCTGGCGCGATGCAGCCGTGCGGCCGAGAGCGTAGTAGCTGGAGTGGGGCGTGACGAGCGCGTCGTCGTGGCCCAGCGCGTTCGAGCGGAAGCTCGACCAGCGGTAATCGCCTGGCGCGCCGGCCAGAC
>Ga0315281_10012114_pt1 | contig 11771 bp, 10 predicted proteins | sample YL17G07_0_MG_FD_204540 | JGI IMG/M metagenome (GOLD analysis project Ga0315281, IMG submission 204540) | Sediment microbial communities from Yellowstone Lake, YNP, Wyoming, USA - YL17G07_0 | ecosystem: Environmental > Aquatic > Freshwater > Lake > Sediment | place: USA: Wyoming | collected... | reverse complement strand
CTGGCCGCGCACCCGCTTGGCAAAACAAAGCCGTCAGGAAGTGACAAGAAACGCCAGCACCGCGATAGCTCTACTTGGCGCGGCCGGGGATCAGGTGGTCGAGAGCCGGGAAGCTCTTGGCCAAGTCGTTGTAGAGGACCACGACCACCAGGGTGATGATCAGCCAGAAGCCGATGTTCAGGATGCGTTCCTTAGTACGCTCGGAGAAGTCGCGGCGAAGTGCGGACTCGACCCCAATCACCGCCAGGTGGCCACCATCCAGAACCGGGATCGGGAGCAGGTTGAAGATCGCCAGCTGCAGCGAGATCATGCCGAGCAGCCAGATGAACGAGACGGTCCCGGTCCGCGCCGCCTCTCCCGAGAAGCGTGCGATGTCGATGGGCCCGGACATCTGGCGAAACGAGGTGCGGCCGCTCAGCATGCGGCCGATCACCACGAAGGTCTCCCGCGCCATTCGCACGTTCTCCCGCACCGACTCGGCGAAGGCTTCCGCAACACCCAGGCGCTTGAGGACGGTGGACGTGGGCACCGGAATGCCGAGCTTGCCCTGTCCGCCCGCGTCGCGCGGGGTGGCGGCCACAGTGAGGGTCTCGGCCCCCCGGAGGATGGTCAGCGCGAGCTCGCGGTTGGGGCTCGCCCCGACCAGCCGCATCACGTCGTAGAAGTGCCGCACGGTCTCGCCGTTCACCGCGACGATGCGGTCCCCAGCGCGGAGACCTGCTTTCTCCGCCGGGCTTCCGGGAAGCACGCCCGGCACCTCGGCCGGGATCGGGGGCGCAAGCCCCGCGTAACCCACCTCGTAGCGGGTCACGGCGCGGGGCGTGAGGGTGGCCACGTGCTCCAGACCGTCCCGCCGGAAGCGCAGGACGAGCGCGTGCCCGGGCGAGCCGAGGGTGGCCATGTCGAGTTCCCGCCAGTTTCGTACGTGTTTGCCGTCCACCGACAGCATCAGGTCCCCGGCCCTGACGCCCGCTGCCGCAGCGGGGGACCCGGGGTCCACCCAGGCGACCTCGGGGGGCTGGTCCTGCCACGCGGGCACCTGCATCCCCACGACAAAGGCGAGGGCCACGAAGAGAACCGCCCCGACCACGTTGGCGGCCGGGCCGGCAAGCAGGATCAGCGTCCGCCGCCAGCGTGGGAGGAGCGGCTCGGAAACCCCACCCTCCTTCGCGACGATGTCCGACTCGTCCGGGCCGAGTCCGTGGATGCGAACGTATCCGCCGAGCGGGATCAGGCTGATCCGGTAGTCGGTGCCGCTGCGCTCGACGCCGAAAAGGCGCTTCCCGAACCCGAAGGAGAAGACGCTGACCCGTGCCTTCAGCGCCCGCGCGAGGAGAAAGTGCCCCCCCTCGTGGATGAACACCAGGACACCGAGCACGACGACCAGCGAGAAAACGTTTATGAGCATTGCACCACCTGCATCCTCACTGGGAACCGGCGACACCGGAGGCGTATTTCGCGACCAACTCCCCGGCCCAGGCGCGGCCGCGCTCGTCCGCCGCCAGGGCGTCCTCCATCACGGCGAGCTTGTGCTCCCGTGACGTCTCGCGCGCGATGGCCGCCTCGACCACCTCCGGGATCCCGGTGAACGGCAGTCGCTCGGCAAGGAATGCGGCAACCGCGACCTCGTTGGCGGCGTTGAGCACCGCGGGCACCGTGCCGCCGGCGCGCAGGGCCTCGCGAGCCAGGCGCAAGCAGGGGAAGCGCCGCTCGTCGGCGGGCGCGAAGTGGAGGACACCGACCTCGACGAGGTCGAGGAACCCGAGGGGTGATGGGAGACGCTCGGGCCAGGACAGCGCGTACAGGATGGGGAAGCGCATGTCGTTGACCGACAGTTGCGCGATCAGCGTTCCGTCGACGTACTCCACGAGCGAGTGCACCCGGCTCTCCGGGTGCACGACCACGGCTATCTGCTCCTCAGGCACGCCGAACAGGTGGTGTGCCTCGATGATCTCGAGCCCCTTGTTCATCATCGTGGCCGAGTCGATGGTGATCTTCGCCCCCATCCGCCAGGTCGGGTGCGCCAGCGCCTGTTCCACCGTCGCCTTCTTCAGGTCCTCCTCGGCCCAGGTGCGGAAGGGGCCGCCCGAGGCGGTGAGGATGAGGCGGCGCACGGCGTCCGGCGGGCCGACCCGGAGCGCCTGGTGCAGGGCGTTGTGCTCCGAGTCGATCGGCAAGACCCTCCCACCGCTCGCGGCGGCCGCGGCCATCACCAGCTCCCCGGCAGCGACCAGCGTCTCCTTGTTGGCGAGCGCCACCTCCCGGCCCAGGGTGAGCGCGCGCCACGTCGGCACGAGGCCGACAGCCCCGACGAACGCGGACACGATGGTGGTCGCCGCTGGATGAGTGGCCACCGCCTCGCGCCCCTCGGGTCCTGTCAACACCTCGAGCCGCGGAAACTCCTTCCGCAGCCTCGCCGCGCCTCCCTCCTCCGCGACAGCGACGAGGAGGGGTTGCCAGGTGCGAACCTGCTCCGCGAGGCGCTCGACGTTGCGGCCTGCGGCAAGTGCCACCACGGCGAACCTGTCCGGGAAGCGTGCCGCAACGTCGAGGGTCGCGGTGCCTATGGAGCCGGTCGAGCCCAGGATCGCCAGGCGCTTCAAGCCGGGACCCCGAACAGCCCGACCAGGATGAAGAGGGCCAGCACGAACGGGGCGGCGAAGAAGAGCGAGTCGCTGCGGTCCAGAAAGCCCCCGTGTCCGGGCAGCAGATCCGACGAGTCCTTGACGCCTGCGTCCCGCTTGAAAAGCGACTCCACGAGGTCGCCGACCGGCGCCAGCACCGTGAGCAGGACAGCCGTGGCGACCGCCACGGGCAACGGCAACTGCGGGAAGAACAAGGTGCGGCAGAACCACACCCCGAACGCCGTCAGGAGCGTGCCCCCGAGGATCCCCTCCCACGATTTCTTCGGGCTCACCAGGGGAGCGAGGCGGTGCTTGCCGAACCGGGTCCCCAGATAGTACGCGCCCGAGTCGCCGGCCCAGATGGTGAGACAGTGGAGCAGCACGACCTTGACCCCGGGCGTTCCCACGAACGCGATGCGCAAGAACCCCATCGCTCCGCCTGTCACCAGGAAGTAGAGAGCCGTGAACGTGGCCCCCGCGATGCCGGCCGCGGCGCCCTGGATCGGGTAGCGCCCGAGCAGGTACGCCATGGGCACAACGAGCAACGCGAAAGCGAGCACCGCTCCCGCCCGGGGAAGGCCACCGAGCCATAAGGCGGGGAGCAGCGCCCCCAGGGTCACGAGCGTGGGCACCTGTGGTGCGGGCTGGCCGAGACGGCGGAACAACGCCAGCAGCTCCCACGCGGAGAACATTGCGATCACCCACACCATGGCGAGGTAGACCCAGGGCGGCAAGAAGACGATCGCAAGCAGGACCACTGGCAGCAGAGCGAACGCGGTGACCTCTCGCGCCCCCCTCACTCGGCGGCCTCCTCGGTGTCGTCGTGGCCACCCTCGACGACCCCACCGTACCTGCGCTCCCGGCGAGCGAACTCGGCCACCGCCTGGATCAGGTCGCGGGTGGTGAAGTCGGGCCAGAGGACGGGCGTGAAGTGGAGCTCCGCGTAGGCGATTTGCCAGAGCAGGAAGTTCGAGATGCGCAGCTCGCCGGAGGTGCGGATCAGGAGGTCGGGGTCGGGCATCCCTGCCGTCGTCAGGTGGGCGGCGACCCATTCTTCGTCGATGGTGTCCGGCGAAAGCTTCTCGGAGTGCGCTGCAGCCACCGCATAGCGCACGAGGTCCACAAGCTCCGACCGGCCGGAGTAGTTGAGCGCGATCTGAAACGTGAGGCCGGTGTTGGAGCTCGTCGCCTCGACGGCGCGCGCCAGGCCGTCCTGGATCTCCGGCTCGAGCTCGGTGATGCGCCCGATCGGGCGGAAACGGATGTTGTTGTCGACCATGGTGCGCAGCTCCTTGGCCAGGTACTCCTTGAGTAGGGCCATGAGCGTGCGAACCTCCCACCGGGGCCGCTTCCAGTTCTCCGTCGAAAACGCGTACATCGTGAGCGCCTGGAGCTCGAGCCTGGCCGCCGCCTCCACCGTGTCGCGGACGGCGCGAATACCGGCGCGGTGCCCCTCGACGCGTGGAAGGCCCCGCTGCCGAGCCCAGCGCCCGTTGCCGTCCATGATGATCGCGACGTGGCGGGGGAGGGAGGACGGTGTGAGGCGGTCCACGAGTTCGCGCTCCGGCGTGCCTGGTGCGGCGAGGCGATCGAGGTCCTTCATCGGCGCGGGCAGTCTAACATGCGAGAGGCAGGCAAAAGGCGATAGGCAACAGGCAAAAAAGGACGCGCCACCTGACTCGTTCGGGTAGCATGGCTTCGCTTTTCCTTGCCGTTGCCTCTTGCCTATTGCCTATTGCCTTCCGTAGAACACCCGCTCGAGCGTGAGGCCGTGCGGGGGGGCGGTGGGCGCTGGCGGCAGAGTGTTCCGGTCCCTCAGCAGAGCCGCGAACCAACTCGGTGGCTGCGCCCCACGGCCGACCTCCACCAGAGCACCGGCGACACGCCGCACCATGCCGCGCAGGAAGCCGTCACCCTCCAGGACGATGTCGACTCTGCGGCCGTGCACGACGAGGTTGGCGAGCGTGACGGTGCGCACAGTCCCGCGGGCGCCGTGGCCCGAGTGTCCCGAGAGGGCGAACGCGGCGAAGTCGTGCGTCCCCGTCAAAGGAGCGAGGGCGGCCGCCACGGCCCCGGCGTCGAGCGGGTGGCCCACGTGCCAGCGCCGGAGGGCCTCCCAGGGCGGAAACGTCGCGCCCCACGCCAGCCGGTAGCGATAGCGCTTGCCGACCGCCGATCGGCGCGCGTGAAACCCCGCCGGCACGGCCCACGCACGCAGCACGCGGACGTCCCCTGGAAGGAGGCTGTTGAGAGCGCTGGCGACACCGGCGGGCGGAATCGGTAGGCGGGGGTCGAAATGTGCGACTTGGCCGGCCGCGTGCACCCCGGCATCGGTTCGCCCGGCCCCCACGACCCGGACCGGCTGCCGGTAAAGGACCTGGAGCGCTTGCTCGAGCACCCCCTGGACGGTGCGGGCGTGGGTCTGGCGCTGCCAGCCGGCGAAGGCCCCTCCGAGATACGCAAGCCTCACCGCGAGACGGGGTTGTTCCACCTGGCTATTATGGCGGCTTCCGGCTGTTGTGCAGAGCCAGCGCGGGCCGTACAATCACCGTCGGCATCTTTGGAGAGCTCACATGGAAACCCTTCGGGACCTCTTCGAGTTCGTGGTCAAAGCCTACCCTGCGCGGAAGGAGCTGCTGCGTATCCGAACCGGGAAGGCGTGGCGTAGCTACACCATCAAGGAGTTCGAGCGCACGACCAGAGAGACCGCGGCCCGCCTGTCGCGTGCAGGCGTGGCGGCCGGTGACCGTGTTGCGCTCTTCGTGGAGAACCGCCCCGAGTGGCACATCCTGGACTTCGCGTGCCACATCCTCGGCGCGGTACCCGTTCCCCTCTACGCCACCCTGCCCGAGCAGCAGGTGCGCTACATCGTCGGGGACTCGCAGTCCAAGATGCTGGTGGTGTCGGGTCGGGAGCGCGCCTGCACCGCGCTCGGCGCCGCCTCGGACCTGCCGGGTGTCCGGGTCGTCGGGCTCGACCGCGGGCTGGCCGAGGGCCTGGAGTGCTTGCAGGACCTCACGCTGCCGCCTTCGCGAAAGTGGCCCGAGCCGCCGGCACTCGGCGGAGACGACCTGGCGAGCCTGATCTACACGTCCGGCACCACCGGCGAGCCGAAGGGCGTGATGCTCTCGCACCGGAACTTCATCTCGCAGGTCAACACCGTGCGGCCGCTCTATCCGATCACCGAGCGCGACATTTGCATGTCGTTCCTGCCTCTCTCTCACGTCTTCGAGCGCACGGTGGACTACGTGTTCTTCGACCGCGGTTCGCAGATCAACTACGTCGAGTCAATCGAGCGGGTGCCTTCGCAGCTCACCGAGATCCGGCCCACGATCATGGTCTCGGTGCCGCGACTGTACGAACGCTCGTACATCAAGATCATCTCGAAGGTGCAGCAGGAGGGCGGCGTCAAGCGGAGGCTCTTCGAGTGGGCCCTGCGGGTGGGCCGCGAGGTGCGCGGCGCCGAGTGGCGGGGCGAGCGTGCTTCCGCCTTCGCGCGCGGGCAATTCGCCGTGGCCCGCTCGCGCGTCTTCTCGAAGATCCTGGAGCGTTTCGGCGGCCGGCTGCGCTTCACTATCTCGGGGGGCGCACCGCTCGCCCGCCAGGTGGCGGAGTTCTTCGACGTCGTGGGGATCCCGATCCTGCAAGGGTACGGGCTCACCGAGTCCGCTCCTGTCATTGCAGCCAACCGGCTGGAAGCAAACCGTCTCGGGTCCGTGGGGCAGGTCTTCCCCGGCGTCGAGGTTCGCATCGCGCCCGACGGCGAGATCCTCGCGCGCGGCCCGAACATCATGCTCGGCTACTGGAACAAGCCCGAGGCGACCGCGGAGGTGATCGACGGCGACGGATGGCTGCACACCGGCGACGTCGGCTACCTGGACTCAGACGGCTACCTCTTCATCACCGACCGCAAGAAGGACATCATCGTGACGTCGGGCGGCAAGAACGTGGCGCCCCAGCCCGTCGAGGGCCGGCTCGGCGCCACCCCCTACATCGCCCAGGCCGTCCTGATCGGGGACAAGTTCCCGTACCTGACGGCGCTCATCGTTCCCAATTTCGAGAACCTGGAGGCACACTTCACGGACAAGGGGGTCGCGGGGATGGGGCGTGCGGAGATGGCCCAGCACCCGGAGACCGAGGCGCTGGTGGCGGCGGCGGTCAAGCAGGTCAACGCCGAACTCGCCTTGCACGAGCGCATCCGCCGCTTCACGTTACTGCCGCGAGAGTTCTCGCTGGAAGAGGGTGAGCTCACGCCGACCATGAAGGTCCGGAGGCGCATCATCGCCGAGCGCTACGGTGGCCTCATCGAACAGATGTACCTGAAGACCCAGCGGGCCGGCGAGTACGAGCTGGGCGAGTAGGTCGAGCTCCCGCCGAACTCCTCGCGAGAGGCCGCGCCTGCTACGGGGCGACTTCGAAGACGTACACCTTCTCGATGGCCCGGTAGGTCTCGAGAGGGTCCACCAGCAGGTCTCCGGTGCGCGAAGGGTCCAGGATGTACGTGCGGTCGTCGCTCGTGCGCACCGGTTCGCCGTGGGGGTCGAAGACGTGGTTGCCTGCCCCTGCGAAGCGCTCCTCGGGGTGCTCGGAGGCGGCAACGCAGCAGCCGATGACCCAGAGGCCGTTTTCGATCGCCCGCGCGCGCAGCAGCGTGCGCCACACGTGGTCCCTGCGCCACGGCCACCACGCCACGACCAGAAGCGCGTCGCAGCGGGCCGAAAGGCGAAGTGCCCGGGCCTGCTCCGGGAAACGGATGTCGTTGCAGGTCAGGAGGCCGACCGTCCAGTCGTCGATCCTTGCCGCCACGTATCGGTCGCCGGGCTCCCAGATCTTCGGCTCCTCGTTGGGTGTGAAGAGGTGGACCTTGTCGTAGCGGGCGACCTCGCCGCCGCCGCGCCAGATCGTCACGCGGTTGTGGCGGTCTTCCGTGAACGAGCCAAAGGCGAAGACGACCCGGGGGTGCGACCCCGAGATGTCCGCAAACGCTGTCCGGACACGCTCGGGCTGTACGGACCTGGTGTAGCCGGTCAGAAAGACCTCGGGAAACACAACGATCGAGGCGCCTGCCTCCGCGGCCTGCCTGGACTCCTCGACGGCGCGCCGCAAGTTGGCCTCGACGTCCAGGCACACCCAGCGCGAGAGGTACGCCTTCATGCATGCAGGCTACCACGGTGGTGGGCGGCCCTTCTCTCGTTTTCCACTCCGTGGAGGCTCTTTTTTGCCCCGCGGGCCATGAGCGGTCGCTCGGGCTGGGCATCGAGCCCAGCCTTCCGACCCGCCTCCGCATGCGACCGAGCAGTGCCGCTCGCCGCGCGGACCCTCGTGGTTCGGCCTTCGGCCGCCCACGTTTTCACACAGCGATCGGCACGCTCGGGACCCGCACGCTCCGGCGCAATGGCTCCTGTGGCCCGCGGGGCGATCTCAACCCCCCACCCTTCGGCTAGAAACCTTGAAGCCGGGAATGAGAACCTCCTGTCCCACGACATCGCGAGCGTGTGGTCCTAGAGCGGGGGTGGGAGTTGGTTCCGCCCAGCGGGTGGGGCGGCCATCTCTCCGGAGGCTACGGGGTCCCCAGCGTGCGGAGCCGGGGTGGGGTGTCGGGGACGCGGTCGTATGCGGACACCGAGGGGCCCCGCCCCGGGCCGCACTGCTGGGTCGTGGCCGGAGGAGTCTCGGTGCGCTGCGAGCGGGGGCGAGCAAGCGCCGAGAGGCCGCCTACCCGCCGGGCAACAGAAAGCCTCACGCAGTGAAACAGAGGAAGGCGACCGCTCATGGCCCGCGGGGCAAAGGAAAGCCACGCAGTGAAAGAAGGAGCAGGCTGCGTCAGCTGACCACGCCGTGCTGCCTCGCCACGGCTACAAAGGCGTCGACGGCCCTGTTCAGATCCTCCCGCGTGTGAGCCGCGGAGACCTGGGCGCGCAGCCGCGCCTGGCCGTGCGGCACCACGGGGTAGCCGAAACCGGAGACGTAGACGCCCCGCGCAAGCAATTCCTTGCCCATGGCCAGCGCCAGCGCGGTGTCGCCGACGATGACCGGGACGATCGGGTGCATGCCGTGGGGGATCCGGAAGCCGGCCGCGGCCATCTTCTCGCGGAAGTAGCGGGCGTTTGCCTGCACGGCGAGCGTGCGGGAGGGGTCCTCCATGACCATGCGGAAGGCCTCCAGTGCGGCGCCGACCACCGCGGGCGCCAGCGAGTTGGAGAACAGGTACGGCCGCGACCGCTGTCGCAGCGTGTCCACCACGGCCCTGGGCCCCGTCACGTAGCCGCCCATGGCCGAGCCCATCGCTTTGCCGAGGGTTCCTGTATGGACCGGCACCCTTCCCCCGACGCCAAGCTCCTCGGCGGTGCCGCGCCCGCGCTTGCCGAGCAGACCGGTGGCGTGAGAGTCGTCCACGACGAGCAGAGCTTGGTAGCGCTCACACGCTTCGATGATCTCCGGCAACGGAGCCAGCTCCCCCTCCATCGAGAAGACGCCGTCGGTTACCGCGAGGATGAAACGCGCCCCCTCGGAACGTGCGTGAGAGAGCTTCGACTCCAGGTCTGCCATGTCGTTGTGCTTGTAGATGTACCGCTTCGCCTTGGCGAGCCGGATCCCGTCGATGATCGAGGCGTGATTGAGCTCGTCGGAGACTATGGCGTCCTCAGGGCCGGTGACGGTCGCGAAGCAGGCCTCGTTGGCGTTCCAGCAGGAGCTGTAGAGGATGGTGTCGTCGGTCTCGTAGAAGCGCGAGATCGTTTCTTCGAGCTGCTTGTGCAGCAACTGGGTTCCGCAAATGAACCGCACCGAGCCCATCCCGGCGCCCCACTGCTCCACCGCCTTGACCGCGGCCTGTCGGACGCGGGGGTGGTTGGCGAACCCGAGGTAGTTGTTGGAGGTGAGCATGACCACCTCGCGGCCGTCCACCCTCACTCGATGGTCCTGGGCGCTTTCGAGAGGCACCTCCACCTTGTAGGTGCGGGCCTCGTGAAGCTTCTCGATCTCCCCCTCCAGGAACTTCAAGAACTCCTGCATCGCTCCTCCTGTTTCCAGATCACGTTGCCTCTGGGCGCGGAGGCCGGATCCGGTCCATCCGGGGGGCTACCCGTCGGCCCCGAGAAGGGCCGGAAGCGCGAGCGGCGAGGCGAGCGAGTCCAGGAGCACGTCGGGCTGCAGCGCCGCGAGCGCCTCTCTCGTGGTCTTGCCGCTCGCCACCGAAACCGCATATGCGCCGCCTGCGCGGGCGCAGCGGATGTCCGGCTCCGCGTCCCCCACGACAACCGTTCGCGTTCCGGGAAACTCGTCTCCCCAGAGCGCCAGGGCTCGCGTCCGCGCGACCGCGACCAGACGGTTGCGATCCTCCTCGTCCGAGCCGAAGGCGCCGACGGCAAAGTTGTCGCCGAGCCCGGCGGCGTGCAGCTTGATGTCCGCGCCGCGACGGATGTTCCCGGTCAGCAGGCCGACGGCCACGTCGGAGCGCCGGGCAAGGGCGTCCAGGACCTCGCGCACGCCGGCGAGGGGGCGCGTGTTGTCCGGGGACAGCATCCGCGCCAGGTGAGCGCAGTAGCGGTCGAAGACCTCAGAGAGACCTCGCTCGACCCGAGCGCGCGGGATCCCTGCTTCGGCGAGGAGCTCGAAGACGATCTGCGGGTCGGTCTTCCCGGCCCAGGAGTAGCGCTCGATGGGGCCGGCGGTGCCGAACGTTCCGTGCAGGGCCATCCCGAGGGCCTCACCGGCCTGGCCGTTCGTGGACAGCAACGTCCCGTCGACGTCGAAGAGGATGAGTCGGCGCACCTTCTCCTGCCAGCCGGAGTCTACCATCGGGATTTAGCACCAACCGAAGGGGCGTGCCGTTGCAGCTCGCGCGTTCTCGACGAGGCTCTGCCGCTGACGTTGTCCCGCGACAAATTGACAGGACTGACACGCTTCTTCTAGCATCGATCGTTGTGGAGGTTGTGATCTCCCTGTGCTGACCGGTTTCAACACCGACATCGACTTCGATGGTGTGACCTACCACGTGCAGACCGAGGATCGGGGCTCTGCCAACCCGCTCATCGAGTCCCTCGTGTACGTCAAGGGGGAGATCCTTGCCACGAGGCGGACGGAGTACTCGGACCTGCTCGACGCCGGGGCCGAGATGCCCTCGATCCAGATCCTGATGGAGCGGCAGCACCGCAACATCGTGGAGGCGGTCCGCAACGGACGCATCGACCTGCTTACCGAGCCTCCCGTGGGTGGTGCGAGCGATACGACCGTAAGGCGCCGCTCCCCGGCCACCGCCAAGCTCGGGGTCGGCCCCATCGATGCCGTGAGGCTGGACGAGAAGTCCCTCGATGAGGTCATCGCCGACTGGCTCGCGGAGCAGCAGCGCGAGGAGAGGGTGCGGCTGCGTGTGCTCGGTGGCGACGACCTGGTGTTCGGGGCGCCGTTTTCGCTGCAGGTGTTCATCGAGACTACTCCCGGGGCCGCCCCGGTGGCCGGCGCGCACGCGGCCGTGCGCTTCCTCTCGACTGTCATGAAGCCCGCCAAGCTCGCGGAGGGCACCAGCGACGACAGGGGCGCTGTGGAGCTGAAAGGCACGATTCCCAGCCTCGAGAAGGGCCAGGGCCTGCTGGTGGTCTCCGTTCAGCACGTTCGTGGCAACGACGAGGTCAAGTTCCTGGTTCGCCGCTAGCCTCCCCCCACCCGGACAACAGGCACAAGGCAATAGGCAACAAGGGACGGCACCCCGCGATCCTCTTTCGTGCCTTTTGCCTATTGCCTGCTTCTAGGACTCCATGCGGCCGCGCAGGAACGCCTCCAGCCCCACTCGGGCGATGGTCGGGTTCTCGCGTAACCGCCGCACCGAGTATGGGTACCAGTGGGAGCCGAATGGGACGTACACGCGGAGGCGATGACCGGCGTCCGTGAGAATGCGGCGCAGTTCGGGATCGACTCCGAGCAGCATCTGGAACTCGTAGCGATCCTTGCCAAGGCCGAGCCGGTGGATCATCGCGAGAGCCTCGCAGACGAGCCACTCGTCGTGCGTGGCGATGCCGACATACACGCCTCCCTCGATGAGGATACGGAGCGCGTGGACGAAGGCGTTGCGGATGATGTCCCGCTCCTCATAGGCGATTGGACGCGGCTCCAGGTAGATCCCCTTGCACAGGCGGACGTTTGCGCCCG
>Ga0315281_10012113_pt1 | contig 11771 bp, 9 predicted proteins | sample YL17G07_0_MG_FD_204540 | JGI IMG/M metagenome (GOLD analysis project Ga0315281, IMG submission 204540) | Sediment microbial communities from Yellowstone Lake, YNP, Wyoming, USA - YL17G07_0 | ecosystem: Environmental > Aquatic > Freshwater > Lake > Sediment | place: USA: Wyoming | collected... | reverse complement strand
CCGGCGAGGATCGCGACCTTGCCCTTGCCGCCCATCTGCTTCGCGAGTTCGTCCATGACCTGGCGCCCCATCATGGCATCGTCGCCACCGTAGAATGAAAAGCGCTTCGATCCGGGGACGTCGCTGTCGAAGGTCATCACCGGTACGCCGCGATCGACCGCCTCATTCACGGCGCCAACGAGTTTTCCCGCGTCGCTGGCCGAGAGCAGGATGGCGTTCGCGCCCGCGTTGACCGCCGCCGCGATGCGCTGTGCCTGCACGGCTCCGTCCTCGTTCGGCGGTGTCATCCAGTCGACCTTGACCGTGACGCCCGAAGTCTTCGTGAGTTCGGCGGCGGCGTCTTCCGCGCCCTGGCGACCAGAGAGAAAGACCGGGTTGGTCGAACTTTTCGCGATCATCGCGATCGTGAACGTCTTTGCGGTGGACGCGGCCGCACCGGCGGTCGAGTCCTTCGACTGGACTTTCGCGTCGGGCGTGCAAGCGGCGAGAGAGAGCGCGATGACTAGGCCAAGCAGGCGAGCGTGCATGAGAAAGCGGGGAGAGTGGGAGACTATCATGGCGAAGCGGGAGTTGAACGACGAGTCATGCGATCGGCGAGGAGTCTTGTGCCGCCCTGATCGACGACGACGGCGAGGATCAACGCGCCGCCGATGATGATCCATTCATAGTTCTGATCGAGGTGCAACGTGCGGATCGCCTGCCGGATCATGACGATGAGCAGCGCGCCTAAAGTGGCACTGACAGCGCTCCCTTTGCCACCGACGAGGCTCGCGCCGCCGACGACGGCGGCGGCGATGACGTAGAGTTCGTAGCCGTTGGCGTCAGACGATGTCGCCGAGCCATAAAAGGCCGCGCCGAGGAACGCGGCCAACCCGGCGGTGAGTCCCGAGAGCACGTAGACGCCGACGCGGACGCGCCCGACCGAGATTCCCGAGTACCGGCTCGCCTCGGCGTTGCCTCCGACGGCGAAGATGTGTCGGCCCATCACGGTGCGATTGAGGTAGATCATTCCCTTGATGGTGACGGCGAGCATGACGAGCAAGGGAACGGGATAGAGCGAGCTGCCCAGCCCGAGCGGCGCCTTGGCGACGGATGTCAGCGCCTGCGGCACGAGGATGCTCTCGGCGTGGCTGATGACGAACGCGAGGCCGCGGAGCATCCACATCGTCCCGAGTGTGATGATGAACGGGTGGACACCGAGTCCGATGACCATCAGGCCGTTGGCGAGTCCGCAGCCGGCGCCGATGACGAAGCAGGTCGCGATCGCAAGAAAAACCGTGGCTGCGGGGGACATAGGACCGGCCGCCCGGAGAACCATCGCCATGACGACGCCGGCAAGCGCGTAGATCGCACCGACCGAGAGGTCGATGCCGCCGGCGATGATGACGATCGTCGCGCCAACCCCCATGATGGCGAAGCCGCTGGCGTCGGTCGCCATCTGGATCAGCGTGTGGGCGTTGAGGAAGTTGTTGATCGTCGCCCCTGAGGCCGGATCGGGGTGCGATCCCGCGGCGAGGGTGAGCACGACCCCGAGGCCGATCAGGACGAACACGATTCCGATCTGCTGCGCGCGCAGAACGGACCCGGTGATGCGCTTGAGGGAGGTCGACCAAGGCGTGTGAGGCGACACGGAGCAAAGGTAGGCCCTACGGCAACAAGTGAAAGAGTGCGGGTGCTCTTCCGGGGAGATTCGCCGCCGCGTAACCTCAACGAATGCGAATCCATCAAATCGAATCGAATGCCGGCGGCAAAGCCTCGGCTCGCAAAACAAAACCTCGGCCCAGTCCAAGGGCGGAACGAGCAACACCAACGCGGCGAGTGACCTTTGGCCTGATCGTCGGGAATCGCGGATTTTTTCCCGGCCACCTGGCGCGTGACGGCCGCGAGGAGATGCTCCGCGCTCTCAACAAAGAGGGTTACGACGCGGTTCTGCTGGCCGCCGACGAGACCAACTACGGGGCGATCGAGAGTCGCGACGAGGCCAAGGCGTACGCGGCGTTGTTCAGGAAGAATCGCGATACCATCGACGGGATTGTCGTCACGCTGCCCAACTTCGGCGACGAGCGGGGCGTCGCCGAGACGCTGCGGCTGGCCGGGCTGAACGTTCCGGTGCTGATCCACGCGTCGATGGACGATCCGGCAAAGATGGGGATCGACAACCGGCGCGACGCGTTCTGCGGCAAGATGTCGGTGTGCAACGTGCTGACGCAGTACGGGATCCCGTACTCGCTGACGTCGGTGCACACGCAGCGGCCCGAGTCGCCGAGCTTCCGCGCGGATCTCCGCCAGTTCGCGGCGATCTGCCGTGTGGTGCGCGGACTCCGGGGACTGCGCATCGGCGCCATCGGGGCCCGACCAGCGGCGTTCAAGACCGTGCGCTACAGCGAGAAGATTCTCGAGGCATCGGGAATCGCGGTGGAACCCATCGACTTGTCGGAGATTTTGGGACGCATCGAGCGGCTCAAGGACAACGACCCTGAGGTGCGCCGCAAGCTGGAGGAGATGCAGGACTACGTCACCACCGACGGCGTGCCGGCGACGGCCCTGGTCAAGATGGCGAAGCTTGGCCTCGTCATCGACCGATGGATGAAAGAAGTGGATGCGACCGTGAGCGCGGTGCAGTGCTGGACGTCGATGGAGGAGTACTTCGGTGTTGTCCCGTGCACGGTCATGAGCATGATGAGCAACGCCAATTTGCCGAGCGCGTGTGAAGTGGATGTCGTGGGGACGTTGAGCATGTATGCGTTGACGTTGGCGTCGGAGACGCCGGCGGCCTTGCTGGACTGGAACAACAATTACGGCGACGATCCCGACAAGGCCGTGTGCTTTCACTGCAGCAACCTGCCGAAGGATTTCTTCGACGACATCAAGATGGATTATCAGGCGATCATCGCCGGCACGGTTGGGCGCGAGAACACCTATGGAACGGTGGTCGGCAAGGTGAAGGCAGGGGCGATGAGTTTCGCGCGGTTCTCGACCGACGATCGCACCGGCAAGATCCGAGGGTATGTCGGGGAAGGGGAGTTCACCAAGGACCCGCTTCGCACGTTCGGCGGCGCCGGTGTGGTGAAGATCAAGAACCTCCAGCCGTTATTGCGGCACATCTGCGAGCGCGGGTTCGAGCATCACGTGGCTGGCACGTTCTCGCACGTCGCCGATGCGGTGCACGAGGCGACGACGAAGTACTTCGGGTGGGACGTGTTGCGGCATGGGTAGAACTGCGAGGTGACTGGCGGCGCGGTCGTCGCGGGAGTCGACTTCGGCACCCAGAGCGTGCGTGTCTCGATCGTCGACAGCGCGAGGGGGGCGATTGGCTCCGGTGTCGTCGAGTATCCGGTGGTCCGCGACCAGAAGGATCCCGACTTCGCGACGCAGTCACACGCGGCGCACATGGACGCGCTGGCGCGGGCGACGACGCTGGCCATCAAGGACGCTGGCGTGCGCGGCGACGACGTCCGGGCGATCGCGCTCGACACCACGGGCTCGACCGTCATTCCCGTCGGCGAGAATCTCGAGCCGCTCGACGATTATTACCTGTGGTGCGACCACCGCGCCAAGGATGAGGCGGCGCTCATCACAGAAGTCGCGCACCGGGAACATCTGCCGGCCATCGCATGGTGCGGCGGCGTCTATTCGTCGGAGTGGGGTTTCGCGAAGTTGTTGCACTGGCTGCGGCACAATCCCGCCAAGCGCAACCAGTTCGTGACCGCGCTCGAGCATTGCGACATGGTCGCGGCGGTGCTCTGTGGAATCACCGACCCGCATCTGGTGCCTCGCAGCGTCTGCGCGATGGGGCACAAGTGGCTGTGGAACGAGTCGCTCGGTGGCCTGCCATCGGAAGGGTTCCTGACAAAGGTCGATCCGTTGCTCGCCGGCGTGCGGGCGAAACTCGGCGGCTTGTATCGAACGTCGGAACACATCGCCGGCCATCTGAGCGCGGAATGGGCGGGAAAGCTCGGTCTGCGGGCGGGGATTCCGATTCCCGTCGGCGCGTTCGACGCCCACTGGGACGCGATCGGCGCCGGGATCACCGAGGGCGACGTCGTCAACGTGATCGGGACGGCGACATGCATCATGGCGATTGCGAAGAATGCCGATTGCGTTCCTGGTGTCTGCGGCGTCGTCCGCGGGTCGATTCATCCTGACTACGTCGGCGTCGAAGCTGGGCTTTCGGCGTGCGGATATCTATTCGAATCGATTGCGTCGCGGGCGGGCAAAACGGTTGAGCAATTGGCGTCGAAGCTGGCCCACCACAGGGCGGGGCAGACCGGGCTGATGCGCATGACGTGGGACAACGGCGATCGGACGGTGCTGGTGAACCCGAACCTCGGCGGCGTCACGCTGGGGTGGAATCTCAACCACTCCGCCGAGGACGAACTGTTCGCCGCGATTGAAGGGACCGCATTTCACACGCGGATCATTCTCGACCGGATGCGCGAGCACGGTGTACCGATTCGCCGGGTGATTCATGGCGGCGGAATTCCGCAGAAGAATCCCGTGCTCAATCAGGTGTACGCGAACGTGCTCGGTGTGCCCGTGCTCGTCCCTGAGCGTCCGATCACCAGTCTCGGGTCGGCGTTGTTCGCGTTTCTCGCCGCGGGGACGTTTGCGAGTCTCGAGGATGCCCAGCGCGCTCTGTGTCCGCCGTATCGGGTTGTCGAGCCGAAGGCGAGCGAGAATGCGATGTACGAGGAGCTCTATCCGATCTATCGGTCGCTCTATTTCGCAATGGGAGTTCCGGGTTCGGCGCCGGTGGCGATGGGGGGAGTGCTTCCGCGGCTGCGGGAGATCGCGGCGAAGGTGCACGGTGATCGTTGACCGGTGCGCGGTGCGAATCGGTCCGATTTGAACGACGGAGGGGCGGCGGTCTCCAGTCAGTTGGGGCCCATGCCGTGGCAGGGCGGCCCTCGAACCCTGCGCGCCTTGTCAGGTACGACTTAAATGACTATAATGGTCATATGATAAAGACTGCATCGGTATCCTCACTTAAGGCGCGGCTCAGCGCCTTTCTCGAGATCGTCCGCCGCGGTGACGAGGTGCTCGTCACCGATCGTGGGCGCCCCATCGCCCGGCTCGCGCCCGTCACGGCTGCGCAGTCCGTCGGGGGGCGGCGCGAAGAGATGATCCGCACCGGGCGCCTCCGCGCTCCTCGGGCCGCGTTGCCAAAGGACTTCTGGGAACGGAAGCGCCCGGCCGACCCGAAGGGCAAGGGGCTCACCGCGCTCCTGGCCGAGCGGGAGTCGGGCTGGTGAAGTTCTGGGACTCCTCGGCACTCGTGCCACTCGTGCTCCAGCAGCCCCGGACGAACGAGGCGCGACAGTTGCTGGATGACGATGACGAGCTCGTCGTCTGGTGGGGCAGCGCCGTCGAATGCGCCTCGGCGATCGCCCGCCTGCGCCGTGAAGATCAACTCACAGCTCCGGCGGAGCGCGACGCCCGATCGCTGCTCGACACGCTGCGCAAGAGCTGGTTTGAAGTGCAGCCCGGCGACGCGGTGCGCGAGCAGGCCCTGCGCCTGCTGCGCGTTCACACGTTGCGTGCGGCCGACGCGCTTCAGTTGGCGGCCGCACTCGAATGGTCCGGCGCGCCCCCCGAGGGAGAGTTCGTGACGTTCGATGATCGTCTGCGCGAGGCGGCAGTGCGCGAGGGCTTCACGGCGTGACCGGAAACACGGAGCGACTCAACACTGCCCTCGCGGGCCGCTACAAGATCGAGAAGCAACTCGGTCAGGGCGGCATGGCCACGGTGTACTTGGCCCAGGACTTGAAGCACGATCGCAAGGTCGCGGTCAAAGTGCTCAAGCCTGAACTGGCCGCGGTGCTTGGCGCCGAGCGCTTTGTGGTGGAGATCAAGACCACAGCCGCGCTCCAGCATCCGCACATCCTGCCGCTCTTCGATTCCGGCACCGCGGACGGGTTCCTGTACTACGTGATGCCATATATAGAAGGGGAGACCCTTCGCGGAAAACTGAATCGCGAGACGCAGTTCTCCGTTGACGAAGCCGTGCGCATCACGGCGCAGGTGGCCGACGCGCTGGACTACGCGCACCGCCACGGCGTGATCCACCGCGACATCAAGCCCGAGAATATCCTGCTGCACGACGGACGTCCGATGGTGGCGGACTTTGGCATTGCACTCGCCGTCTCAGCCGCCGCGGGTGGGCGCATGACCGAGACCGGCCTCTCGCTCGGCACGCCGCACTACATGTCGCCCGAGCAGGCGACCGCCGAGAAAGAGATCACGGGCCGCAGCGACATCTACTCGCTCGCATCCGTTCTCTATGAGATGTTGACGGGCAACCCGCCGCACACCGGCGCGAGTGCGCAGCAGATCATCATGAAGATCGTGACGGACACGGCGCGGCCAGTGACCGAGCTGCGAAAGTCCGTGCCGCCCAACGTCGCGGCGGCTGTCGCTCGCGCGCTCGAGAAACTGCCGGCCGACCGCTTTGAGACCGCCAAGGCATTCGCCGACGCGTTGTCGAATCCGAGTTTCACGACCGCCGGACGAGGCGCCGGTTCACCCAAGCTGGCCGCAGTGGGTGTGGACCTGCGCGTTGCCGCCGGACTGCTGGTGATCGTCGGTATCGCCGCAGCCGCTGGTTGGCGGTTGGGCACACGGCGTGCGACGCCCGACGCGCCGCCTTCGCGGCTGGCGATAATCGCACAGGGGTCAGACCTCGGCTTCAGCGGTGTTGCCCGCACGATCGACATTTCTGCCGACGGGAAGATGATTGCCTTTGCTGGTGTCGACGCAGCTGGAAAATGGCTGGCGGTCACGCGAGGTCTGGATCAGAATGAACCGATGCCTGTCCCCAATTCGACCGGTGTCGGCCAAATCAAGCTCTCGCCCGATGGGCGTTTCCTGTACGGCTCGCAGTCGGGCTCGGTGATGAGCCGGATCTCGCTGGCCGGCGGGACATGGACGCAACTCCCGGGCGTGGACGCCACGCCATTTCTTGTGTTCAACACTGATGGCGCGCTTTGGTGGAGCAACGCCCTCAGCAACGCGATTCATCGCGTGGGACCGGACGGTCGCGATTCGGTGGCCGGCAGCGGGATCATTCAGCAATTCCTTCCGGGCGGGCGCTCTGCACTCACCATAGAAGTCGGCACCGCGGCCAACTCGGGAACCGTCACGTTACTCGATGTGAAGACGGGCTCGAAGCACGCGATCTTCGACACGCCGGCCGTCGAGGTTCGCTATACCCGGGGGTACCTCGTGTACGTGCAGCCGGATCTCTCGATGATGGCGGTGCCATTTGACGCCAGCGCAGGTCGTGTCACTGGGGACGCGGTGGAAATCGCCCGCGACGTTGCGGTGAGTGGCGCGGGATTCGCGCAGTGGGGTGTGGCGGACAACGGCACCATCACGTACATCCCCGGTTTCGCCAGCGAGCTGGTGCGTGTGAGTCGCGATGGCGCGGCTCGCCCGCTCGTGGACATTAAGCAGCGCTACCACAGCCCGCGAATCGCACCGGACGGCCGCACGGTTGCGGTGGACATTGTACGACCGGAAGGTCGTGACGTCTGGCTCCTGGCGGCCGACGCCAAGGAATTCACGCGGACAACGTTTCAGAAAGACGGTCACGATCCTGTCTGGGCGCTGGGCGATCGCAGCATGTACTACACCGCCGGAGACTCGCGGCGTCTCACGCGGTTCCATGTTTTGCCCGGGTCCACCGTCCCGCCAAGGGTAGATGCTCCATCCATCGATCTTTCGTACACGGGCGCACTGATTCCGGGCGGGTCAACATACTTGAGCACGGTACCAGGGCGGACCGGCCGCGGCTCGGATATCGTGCGTGTGACGTCCGGCGTCGCGAAAGTGGACACACTGCTGGGCACTGCCGCCGACGAAGCGTACGTCGTGCCATCACCGGACGGAAAATGGTTCGCGTACATCTCGGACCAGTCTGGCCGGCCGGAACTGTATCTGCGATCCCTGTCCGGGCTTGATGTGCAGCTGCAAGTATCACTGGACGGCGCCTCCGAGCCCGTGTGGTCGCGCGATGGGCGTGAGTTGTTCTATAGGCGGCCGACACCGAACGGTGCAGAGCTGGTCTCGGCAGCCATGCAACTTGACGCACAACCGAAAGTGTTGGGTCGCACCAAGCTGTTCGACGTGTCCGGGTTCGATACGGCCACGCCGCACGCGAACTATGACGTGGCGCCGGACGGCAGGTCGTTCGTGTTCGTGCGCCGGGCCGGCGGGACGCACATCGTGGTCCTGCAAAACGTGCCCGAGATGGCGCGCCGGCTCGCCCGTGGCACGGCGGCGGCTCGATGAGCGGCAACACCGAGCAGCCAGGCGGCCGATTCGCCTTATGGTCAAGGCGAGCATTCCTTGGTTGAGATTCCTGGTGCCTTAGCTAAATTACTTAGCTAAGGAGGCGACCATGACCCGCGTGACCATTCACGTCGCCAAGACCACATTGTCCAAGCTCATTGAGAAAGCGTGTGCTGGCGACGAAGTCGTGATCGCCCGCGGCTCGAAGCCCGTGGTGCGACTTGTACCGGTCGACCAGCGACACCCGCAGCGCAAATTCGGCGCGCTCAAGGGCGCCGTCGTCGTACCCGACTCGTTCTTCGAGCCGCTCTCGAAACGCGAACTCGCCAACTGGAAGTAGACGGTAATGCGACTGCTCCTCGATACCCACGCGCTCCTCTGGTGGCTGGCGGGGGACAAACGCCTCCCGCGCAAGGTGCGTGTCGCACTGGCGGACGACTCCAATGAAGTCCTCGTCAGCGCTGCGTCCGCTTGGGAAGTCTCAACCAAGCACCGGCTGGGCAAGTTGCCGAACATCGGCCCGCTGGCCAACGCCTTCGCGCGTGAGGTAGTCCAGCAGGGGTTCCGACCGCTCGACATCACCATCGACCACGCGCAACGCGCCGGTAGTCTGTCCGGCCCGCACGCCGATCCCTTCGATCGAATGCTCATTGCGCAGTCCCAGGCCGAGAACCTGGCGCTGGTGTCGAATGAGGCGGTGTTCGACAACTACGGCGTCACGCGGATCTGGTAGGAGCGTGGGCCGGTGGTCGCCAGTTGCGCGCTTTTCTTTCTGGCACTCGGGCGGGACGTTGGTCGAGGCCGCCCACGCGCTCGGTCAGCTTCTCGATCCACGCCGCCGCGGCCCGCGACCGGTCTTGAGCGATGTAGTCAACTGCTTCGAGCTCGCGGCTGGCCGCCGCGCGCTTGATGAACGGCTAGCGCGGGTCAGGCGATGGCACGGCGACCGGCGAAGGCCTCGCGCGCGATTTCCGCACACTCGAACGCCATGCTCGATACGCCGAACCGCTGGGCACCGAACCCTTGGCCCGTTATGGGATTGAAGTACTCCCGAAATCCGGACTGGCGAATCAGTGCGGCAGTGCGTTCGACGAGATGCGCAGCTTCGGCATCGCACTCGAGTCGCAGGAGGCCCCGCAGTATGAACCATGTGGTGAACGGCCACGTGGGCCCACGCCAGTAGCGCTCCATCCACAGGTAGTGATCTTCGCCCGGGATGAAGCTTGCCTCCGACGCTGCGGTGCTCGGGATCGGATAGGGCAGCCAGAAGTGCTTCGGACTGAGCAGATGTTCGTCGATGATGCGGCGACAGATGTCGACGGGCAGGTGCGTGAGGGCGAGGGGCGCGAGTCCCGCCCAGGTGCTGACGTCGAGCCGTTCGCCGTGCGGGCCTTCGGCGAAGAAGAATCCCTTCTTCGCATCGAAGAGGCGCGCGACCAGCGCGGCGGTCAGCTCTTCCGCGCGCCCGGCTGCTCCCTCGACCCCGAGACGCGCGAGGCCTTCCCACCCGAGGATCCACGCGGTATTCACGAGGACGTCCGTCGCGTGAAAGCCGCCGTCGGCCACCACGCGCCGATAGTCGAAATCGCGGCGGCGGTTGAAGTGCAGAAGCGCAAGGAAGCCGGCCTTAGGGTGGCTGCGCCAGCCGAGGGGAAGGTCGTAGGTGGGCGATGCGTCGAGGCCCGTCTCGTCGGGCTGCAGGATGCCGATCAGGCCATCGGCTGCCCCACGTGATCTGGCGAGATAAGCATGGAAGCGCGCAAGCACGTCGCGCCCCTCCTCCGCGAACTTCGCGTCGCCGGCACGCTCGGCGACTTCGGCCCAGACCCACGCGAGGAGCGGAGGCTGGATCGTGGACGTCTGGCGCGCCCGCATGTTCTGCATGTTGTACGTGAGCGCGCGCGACAGCCGACACGGGCCGTGCCAGAACGTGGTGTGCCCGATCAAGCCCGACGGAAGCTGCGCGGCAGCCAGCGAGCGGAGCTCCCGCATCGCGCGCGTAGCGTCGAAGCGGCTCCACGCGAGCGCGTGGAAACACGAGTCCCAGAAGAACTGGTCCGGGTACTTCGTCGCGTCGGGGCACGTGTAGCCGAACTCCACGCCGAACTCGTTGCGGCCTTCACGCCAATTGGCCTCCAGCACCTGTCGCGCGCCGGTGAGGATGTCGGAGTATAGGGTCATGGAATGTGCGTTCACGGGCGCGCATCACGGTTCGGTTAGGAAATTCAGTCGGTGTGTTGGAATAGTGTGTCGCGCGCGCCTGGCGCCCCGTGTCTCCGGGACGCAGAGATGGTAGCCCCCAGCCGGCGCCATGTACATGCCAGGGATGCGCCAAAAAGCTCCCACTCCCTACGTCGCGCCCAAGACGGCAATATTTCGGTGATGCGACCTGCTTTGGTGATCGGCTTGCTGCCGCTGGTGTTCTTTGATAACCAAGGGTTGGTGCCGCCGTGGCGTGCGGCGAGCGTGAACGTGTTGCGCCTTCGAGCGCGGCGTGTGAGCATCTCATCGCGCCTGGCAGCGCTCTCCCCCTACTCCTGCTTCCCCGCCTCACCCGTGAGTCGGACCCACTGTACCCACGGCCGCTGTTACTGCGTTTCAATCTTCAACCAAGAGGACACGTCTACTGAACTAACTCTGTCGGCGTCCCCGCGTGGACCTGAACGGCGCGCCGGCGCGCCGCGTGTGAGGCCGACGTGAAGCGCGCGCTCGTCACCGGCGCGACGGGCATGCTCGGCTCGTACATCGTCGAGCGCCTTGCCGCGGACGGCTGGTCGGTGCGCGCACTCGTGCGCGACGAAGGCGCGGCGCGCTGGCTCGAGGAGATGGGCGCGTCGCTGGCGCGCGGTGACGTGACGGACGCCGCGAGCGTGCGAGCCGCCGCGACGGGGTGCGATGCGGTGTTTCATGCCGCGGCTGCGATCGGGCCCGGGCGGGACGTGGCGCCGTTCCGCGCACTCAATGTCGGCGGGACGGAGCACGTGCTCGCGGCGGTGGCAGCGGCCGGGGCACGGCTTGTGCACATCAGCAGCACGGCGGTGTACTCCGACGAGACGCGTGCGCGTTTCGCACCGGTGGGAGAAGACGTGCCCGTCTCCGCGCTCACGAGCGACGATGCGTACGGTATTTCCAAGCTCGAATCGGAGCGCGCAGTGCTCCGCGCGCACGAGGAAAAGCGAGTGTGGGCGAGCGTCGTGCGGCCACCCGTGATGTACGGCAGGCGCGACCGACAGTTTGTTCCGCGCATCGCCCCGGTGCTGCAGCGGGGCCTCTTCCCACTCATTGCCGGTGGGCGCTCCACCTTCCTGCTCGCCCATGCGGGCGCCGTGGCGGACGGCGCGGTCCGCGCCGCGACGACCGACGCGGCGGGCGGCCGCGTCTATCACCTCACGAACGACTTCGACGTCACCGTTGCGGACTTCGCGCGCCTTGCGGGCGAGGGCCTCGGCTGTCGCATCTTCACGCCGTCCGTCCCGCTCGCG
>Ga0315281_10012112_pt1 | contig 11772 bp, 11 predicted proteins | sample YL17G07_0_MG_FD_204540 | JGI IMG/M metagenome (GOLD analysis project Ga0315281, IMG submission 204540) | Sediment microbial communities from Yellowstone Lake, YNP, Wyoming, USA - YL17G07_0 | ecosystem: Environmental > Aquatic > Freshwater > Lake > Sediment | place: USA: Wyoming | collected... | reverse complement strand
GCCGCTCGGAAAGCGAGATGCGTCTGATGTCGGAACAGATCCTGACCGCTCAGGAGATCGAGCGCAAACGCATTGCCGCTGATTTGCACGATGGCATCGGCCAGACGCTGAGCGCCATCAAGTTCAGCCTTGAGAGTGCTCTTGGTGTCTGTGCCGCGAAGTATGGTAGTCAGGAGATACGTCGCTTCGACGACATTATCCTGATGATGCAACGGGCCGTGGAAGAGGTGCGACGCATCTCTATGGACTTGCACCCGTCCACCCTGTCAGACCTGGGCATTCTGCCGACGATCGCCTGGTTTTGCCGTGAGTTCCGTGTGATCTACACCGGCATCCGGCTGGAGACCACCATCAACCTCGATGAGAAGCAGGTACCGGCACCGTTGAAGACGGTGATTTTTCGTATTCTGCAGGAGGCGCTCAATAATATCGTCAAGCACGCCAAGGCCCAGTCCGTACACCTTCGTCTGGGCATCAGCGCCGACTCGATTGAACTCGAGATTCGGGATAATGGCGTCGGCTTTGATCACAAGGCCAATACTGCGCACGAAGGTCCGAAAACCGGTTTCGGGGTTACCGGCATGCGCGAACGTGCCGAGTTTTCCGGCGGACGCCTGCAAATTCGTTCGGCGCCAGGCCAGGGGACAGCAGTGCATGTGTCCTGGCCGTTGCAAGGCTAATCGTTGTATGCCGTCACCTTGTTACCGGGAATTTTTTGCACGGCTCGTGCCGCACAAACGGATCCGGACTAATCTTCAACCAGGGATTGAGTGAATTGTTGATATGAATATAGTGAAACGCTGGCGGGTATTGATTGCCGAGGATCATGCCATTCTGCGCGATGGCTTGCGTGCCCTGCTGACGGCCAGTGCCGACCTGGAGGTGGTGGGTGAGGCTGATAACGGCCGTGAGGCGATCAGTCAGATTGGCACGCTGAAACCCGACTTGGTGCTGATGGATCTCACCATGCCCGGCACCAATGGCATCGATGCGATCCGTGAGGTCAAGCGACGCTATCCGGCGGTAAAGGTGCTGACCTTGACCGTGCACAAGACTGAAGAATATATCCGTGCCGCCCTGCAGGCCGGCACCAGTGGTTACGTGCTCAAGGAGGCCACGCACGCGGAACTGCTGATCGCGATCCGCAGCGTCATGGCTGGCAAGACCTACCTGAGTCCCGGCGTTTCGGAACGCGTCATCTCCGGTTATCTTGGCGGCGGGCCCGAGAACGAGGCTGCCACCAGTTCGGAAAGCCTTACGCAACGTGAACGCGAGGTGCTCAAGCTGGTGGCCGAAGGCATGCAGAACAAGCAAATTGCCTCGTACCTGTCGATCAGCATCAAGACGGTCGAGAAACACCGGGCGAACCTGATGAAGAAGCTGAACCTGCACAATGCATCGGCCCTGACTTCTTATGCCATTGAAAATGGTCTCATGACCCCGTAGCCGCCAGCCTGATCGGGCACCCAAGGCGGCCGCGAATGGAACATCACTCTGGTAAATTCTCCAGGCCAAGGTAAGGGCAGCTGGCTGCACACGTCGTTGCCGCTAGATACGTCTCTGCAACATGGCCTTCTGCAGAATAGTGGTGGCAATTTCTTCGATGGAGACGGCGCTGGTATCAAGGTGGGGGATCTGTTCACGCTGGTACATGGTCTCGGCGGCTTGCACTTCGAAGCGGCATTGTTCGGCACTGGCATATGGGCTGTTGGGGCGGCGCTCCGTGCGGATCTGTTGCAGTCGACCGGGGTCGATGGTTAATCCATAGAGTTTTTCGCGATAGGGCGCGAGCGTCTCCGGCAGACGCTGCGTGCCGAAGTCGTCTTCGGTAAGAGGATAATTGGCGGCGAGGATGCCGTAATGCAGTGCCAGGTACAGGCAGGTGGGTGTCTTGCCGGTGCGCGATACGCCAATCAGGAGAATATCGGCATCGGGATAGTGACGGGTGCTGGCGCCATCATCGTTGGCGAGCACGAAATTCACGGCATCAATACGTGTCTTGTACGTAGCATAGACGCCCATGCCATGGGACACACCCACGGTGTGCGACGAACGGACACCGAGTTCTATCTCCATCAGGTTGATAAAGGCGTCGAACAGATCGAACAGTACCCCGTCACTGCGGTTCACCTGTGCGCGCAACCCGGAATCGACCAGGGAGCTGAATATCAGCGGCCGACAGCCGTCTTGTCGGGCGACACGATTAATGTGTTCGACTACTGCGGCGACTTTCTCGACGCTGTCCGTGAAGGGGCAGTTGATCTTGTCGAATTCAATGCCAACGAACTGTGTCAGCAAGGTGCGGCCGAACATTTCGACCGTGATCCCGGTTCGGTCTGAAATGAAAAATACGGAACGTTTCATCGCTGACGACGGAACTGCTCTGGGCGCTGTACTGGCACCTGCGCCGGTTGTTTCTGGCGGACATGACGACTTCCGTTACCCTGACTGTAGTGCCACGCTGCTGTGCCATTATTCATCCGCACCAACCATTGCGCGCTTTGGTTTCCGGTCGGCTGTCTTTTTTGCCACCTGCTCGGCGAGAAACAACCAGGTTTCAATTACGCTATCCGGGTTGAGCGAGATGCTGCTGATATTTTCCTCCAGCAGCCAGAGTGCGAGATCCGGGTGATCGGAGGGCCCTTGCCCGCAGATGCCCACGTATTTGCCTTGCTCGTGGCAGGTCTGGATAGCCATGTGCAACAAGGCCTTGACCGCCGGGTTGCGTTCATCGAAGGTCGCAGCGACCAGACCGGAGTCGCGGTCCAGGCCGAGGGTGAGCTGGGTCAGATCGTTGGAGCCAATCGAGAAGCCGTCGAAGTGTTGCAGGAATTCTCTGGCGAGCAGGGCATTGGACGGGATTTCGCACATCATGATTACGCGCAAGCCATTTTGACCGCGGCCAAGACCATTCTCCGCCAGCAGCTCCACGACCTGCTGCGCTTCCTCTACGGTGCGCGTGAAGGGCACCATGATTTCGACATTGGTGAAGCCCATGTCGTCACGCACCCGCTTGAGGGCACGGCACTCCAGTTCGAAGCACGGACGAAAACTGTCGGCGACATAACGCGCGGCCCCGCGGAAACCGATCATCGGATTTTCTTCGTGCGGTTCGAAGCGGTCGCCGGCCAGCAGGTTGGCGTACTCGTTTGATTTGAAGTCAGAGAGTCGCACGATCACCGGCTGCGGGTAAAAGGCCGCGGCCAGAGTGCTGATGCCTTCCACCAGCTTCTCGACGTAGAAGTCTACCGGTCCGGCATAGCCAGCTGTTTTCCGGCGAATGGCCGCCTGGATGTCGGCCGGTTGCCGGTCGAACTCCAGCAGGGCCTTGGGATGAATGCCGATCATGTTGTTGATAATGAACTCCAGGCGCGCGAGTCCGACACCCGCGTTCGGGATAGCAGCGAATTGGAAGGCACGATCCGGATTGCCGACATTCAGCATGATTTTCACCGGCAGTTCCGGCATGGCGCCAGCGTGGGTGCGCTGCACCTCGAACTTGAGTTTGCCGCGATAGATAAATCCTTCATCGCCCTCGGCGCAGGACACGGTGACATCCTTGCCGTCCGGCAGCGTGCTCGTCGCATTGCCGCAACCGACCACGGCTGGAATGCCGAGCTCGCGCGCAATAATGGCGGCGTGACAGGTTCGGCCGCCGCGATTGGTGACGATAGCGGCGGCACGTTTCATGATCGGCTCCCAGTCGGGGTCGGTCATGTCGGTCACCAGTACATCGCCTGCCTCGACCTTGGCCATCTGGCTGACATCCGTGATGACGCGTACGCGGCCACTGCCGATACGCTGACCAATCGATCGGCCAGTGGCCAGCACCTCACCGCGTTCCTGGAGATGATAGCGCTCCAGCACCTGGCCATTGGTGCGGCTCTTTACGGTTTCCGGCCGCGCCTGCAGGATGTACAACGTGCCGTCCTCGCCATCGCAGCCCCATTCGATGTCCATGGGTCGGCCGTAGTGTTTTTCGATGATCACCGCCTGGCGCGCAAGATCCTGTACTTGCGCATCGTTTAGGCAGAAGCGCTGGCGTTCCGCTTCCGCCACGTCCACCGTGCGGGTGGCGCGCCCGTGGGCGCGGTCGTCGCTGTAAATCATTTTAATGGCCTTGGCCCCGAGATTGCGGCGCAAGATAGCCGGGCGGCCTGCGGCGAGTGTCGCCTTATGTACATAGAACTCGTCGGGATTCACGGCACCCTGGACCACGGTTTCACCCAGCCCGTAAGCCGCGGTGATGAGCACCACGTCGCGGAAGCCCGATTCGGTGTCCAGAGTAAACACCACACCGCTCGCACCGAGATCGCTGCGTACCATGTGCTGGATGCCGGCGGACAGCGCGACATCGCTATGTTCGAATTTGTGATGCACACGATAGGAAATGGCCCGGTCGTTATACAGCGAGGCGAACACGTGCTTGATGGCGGTGAGGATGGCATCAATGCCGCGTACATTCAGAAATGTTTCCTGCTGACCGGCGAATGAGGCATCGGGAAGATCCTCCGCTGTTGCCGACGAGCGCACGGCAACCACGGGTGTGTGGCCGAGCTTGGACTCCAGTTTTTGATGCGCTTCGGTGATGGCGGCTTCCAGCTTGCGCGGGAAAGGGGTGGCCACGATCCACTCGCGGATCTGCGCACCGGCCGCGGCCAGTGCGGTGACGTCTTCGATATCCAGTGACGCCAGCCGGTCCTTGATGCGGGCATCCAAACCACCGTGCGCGAGGAATTCACGATAGGCATCGGCCGTGGTCGCGAACCCACCGGGTACGCTGACACCCTGCGCCGAGAGCTGGCTGATCATTTCACCCAGGGAGGCGTTTTTGCCGCCCACCTTGCCGACATCACCTATCCCCAGGTTTTCAAACCATATCAGGTAGCTGCTCATGCCAACCCCCTCAGGTTAATGACGTTTGATGCAGGCACTGCCGTTGTCTGCACCAGTGTAGTCCTTCATCTGCTTGGAACTGAAATGCAGGGTTCCTTCCCCTTCAGGGGGAAGGACAGGATGGGGGTGGGTTTGGACGTTGCGCAAGAATCCCATCCCCCTCCCAACCTCCCCCTTGAAGGGGGAGGAGGTGTGCTGAGATCCGCCTCCTTCAGGCGGCTCACGGTGTGGGCGCCTTCTGACGGGCGAAAGATGCTGATCCCCTGCCCGTCAGGGCAAGGGAGAGACGGTCACTTTTTACGTTTGGCCAACATGTCGTGAATGATGGGCGTCAGGATCAGCTCCATCGCATAGCCCATTTTACCGCCCGGCACCACAATGGTGTTGCGGCGTGACATGAAGGAATGCGGGATCATATTGAGCAGCCAGGGGAAGTCGATGCCCCATTTCTCCACCCGCTTGAAACGGATGATAACCATGCTTTCATCCGGGGTCGGGATGTCGCGCGCGATAAAGGGATTGGAAGTATCCACGGTCGGCACGCGCTGGAAGTTGATGTCGGTAAAGCTGAACTGCGGCGTAATGACGTTCACGTAATCCGGCATGCGGCGCAGGATGGTGTCGACAATCACCTCGGGTGAGTAGCCACGCTCCTTGTTGTCGCGCTGGATTTTCTGGATCCACTCAAGGTTCACGATCGGCACAACGCCGACGCCGAGATCCACGTATTGGGCCATGTTGACCTTGTCGTGCACCACGAGGCCGTGCAGGCCCTCGTAGAACATCATGTCGGTACCGGACGGAATGTCTTCCCACGGCGTGAATTCACCCGGCTTGAGGCTAGTGCCGAGGCGCTTGTTGTGTTCCGCCGATTCTTCCTCGCTGTGCAGGTAGTAGCGTTTTTTGCCGCCACCGTTCTCGCCGTAGTTCTTGAACATCTCTTCAAGTTTGTCGAAAAGGTTGGCGTCGGCGCCGAAATGACTGAAGTTCTTGTTGCCGCCGGCCTCGGCCTTTTTCACCATCTCGCGCATTTCGGCGCGGTTGTAGCGGTGGAAGCTGTCGCCCTCAATGGTCACCGGTTTGATTTTCTCGCGCAGAAAGATGTGCTCGAAAGCACGCTTCACGGTGGTGGTGCCGGCGCCGGAGGAGCCGGTGACTGCGATGACAGGGTGTTTGGCAGACATGGGGGTTTCCTTGAAGACTCGCGTGAATTGTAGAAATCGATTGCGCGACCGGCGATTCTCGACCCACCGGGAGGGAGGAGAAGGGGGTCAGATTTTCGGCAGAGTTATATAACTGTATGTTCTGTAACGATTCTAATAGTTTTTTATCCGGCCGGTGGCGCGTCAGTTAGCCTATTATGCCATTAAATTCGCCCCACCTTAAGTGCGTATCTGGCACTCACGTGCCTGCTCGCGAGACTGCAGGCGGGCCAGTGCGCCGGGCTCGTCGGCCAGCAGATCAAGCTGGTAATCGGCCGAAATAATGCCGGAGGAGCACCCCGCTGGCATCCGCCACCGGCACACGTCGCATACGCCCTTGGCGCGCATGTCCTGCAAGGTCTCGTACTGGCCTGTCACTCGCGCGCGCCGTCAGGAGTACGCTACTCATTTCGGCGGTATGTGGCTTTCGCGTAGAATTCCGGCATGGGGCAGGAATGACATATTGAACTTGTCGGCTACTGCCCCAATCTAACTGCCCTCTGAACCAATAACCGGAGTATTGCATGAAGCGCGTGTTCCTTTTTGTAATGACCAACCTGGCTGTGATGCTGGTCTTGAGCGTGACGCTCCATTTACTGGGCATCGATTCAATGCTCGACCAAAGCGGCGGGCTCAACATGACGTCCTTGCTCATCATGGCCGCGCTAATCGGCATGGGGGGTTCGTTTATTTCATTGGCCATGTCCAAGTGGATGGCCAAGCGGTCGATGGGCGCGCAGGTGATCGAGGACCCGCAGACCGCCACCGAGAAGTGGCTGGTCGAGACTGTGCGTCGTCAGGCCGAGAAGGCCGGCATCGGCATGCCGGAGGTAGCGATATTTGACGCACCCGAGATGAATGCATTTGCGACCGGCATGAACCGCAATCACGCGCTGGTAGCGGTAAGCTCCGGACTGCTGAGTGGCATGAAGCGCGATGAGATCGAGGCAGTGCTGGGTCACGAGATGACGCATGTCGCCAACGGCGACATGATTACGCTCACCCTGATTCAGGGCGTGGTGAACACCTTCGTCATCGTGTTGTCGCGTGTGGTCGGTCATTTGGTGGACAAGGTGGTGTTCAAGACCGAGCGTGGTTATGGCCCGGCGTTTTATGTCACCAGCATTGTTGCTCAGCTGGTGCTTGGTGTGCTCGCCAGCATGATCGTCATGTGGTTCAGCCGCCAGCGTGAGTTCCGCGCCGATGCCGGCGGTGCGCACCTGGCAGGCACTGGCAGCATGATCGGCGCATTGACGGCCCTCCAGGCTGGTCACAGCGCGCCGCTGCCCGACCAGATGGCGGCGTTCGGGATCAGCGGTGGTGTCGGTGACGGGCTGAAGCGGCTGTTCATGTCGCACCCGCCGATTGAAGAACGCATTGCCGCGCTGCGCGCCAACGGCTGAGCAGGTTCATGTCGCATCCGAAAGACGCTGTGGAAACACAGCGTCTTTTTTTTGCCTTATGGCCGGACCCGGTGTTGCAAGAGCGCCTCGCGCAGGCGGCCGCGGCGCTGCTGCCGAACGATATCGGGAGGAGGGTGCGGGAAAATAATTTGCACTGCACCCTGGTGTTTCTCGGTGCTGTGTCGGCGGCGCAGCGGCTGTGTCTTGAGGATGCCGCAGCACTGGTTCGGGCCGGGCCGTTCACGCTGACGCTTGATCGGCTTGGTTATTTCCGTCGACCCCAGGTGGCCTGGCTGGGCTGCACGACGGTTCCTGCGGCACTGCAATCACTGGTAACCGGCCTGCGCTACGGGGTCGCCACCTGTGGTTTTACGCCGGAGCAACGACCTTACGAAGTACATCTGACAGTAGCGCGCAAAGTACGCAGGGATCCCGGGCGCATGCCACTTTTGCCGATTGGCTGGCCTGTGCAGCAGTTTGCCCTGGTGGAGTCAATCAGTGAGCCAGACGGCATGAATTACAGGCCGTTGCGTTACTGGGATCTGTAACGTCAGCGATGCAAATGACCATAAGAAAGGGCCCCGTTACGGGCCCCTTTCCTGTTTCAGCTTGCTGCGATATCAGGCCATGCCCGGGTTACCGGTTACGCCCTTGATCTTCGGGGTGTTCGGCTGGGTGGCTTTGATGGTCTTCTTGTGGCGCATGTATTCGGCCACCACGTCCCAGATCTGTTTGTTGCCGACCGGGTTCTGCTCGATGCTTGCCCAACCCGCAACCAGGTAGGTTTTCGTCGGGCTGAGCGGTTGACCGTTAACTTCCATGTCGGTGATGCGCTTGCCGATTTTCAGCGTCGGGTCGATGCTGTATTTGAGTCCGCCGACGCGCACCATGTCACCGCCCTGCTGGTAGTACGGGTCTTCATGGAACAGGTTGTCGGCGATGTCTTCAAGGATATTCTTAATCTGCTCGCCCGTGCGTTCGTTGAGTGTAGAGGTCGCGTAGGTGATCGCCGTCTGGTCCATGAGGTGTTCCATGGTGATGGCGTCACCCGGCAACAGTGACGTGCCCCAGCGGAAGCCGGGTGAGAGTGCGATATCTGCACCCTGCACCTCAAGCATGGCGTCCACAATAAGCTGATCGAATGTGCCGTTGAAGTTGCCGCGCCGGTAGAGCGTGCCTTCAGTAACGGCGAGCTTCTCTTCGAGTTTGGCCTTGTAGGGCGCGCGCACCTTCTCGATATAGGTCGCCATTTTCGCGTCCGGTTCGATCAGGTTGGAGAACACCGGCAACAGTTTGTAACGGTAATCAGTGACCTTGCCACCCTTGACCTCGAGATCCAGCACCGACAGGTATTTGCCGTTCGAACCGGAATTCATTACCAGGGTTTTGCCGGACTTGTTTGTGACCACGGTCGGGGCGGGCACGCCATCGTGGGTGTGGCCGCCGAGAATCGCATCGATGCCAGTGACGCGCGAGGCCATTTTCAGGTCCACGTCCATGCCGTTGTGCGACAGCACCACTACGACCTTGGCGCCAGCGGCGCGCGCCTTGTCGACCATCTTCTGCATGCTGTCGTCATTGATACCGAAACTCCAGTCCGGGATCATCCAGCGCGGATTGGCGATTGGCGTGTACGGGAACGCCTGGCCAATAATGGCCACCTGAATGCCGTTCAGTTCACGGATGACATAGGGCTTGAACACCGACTCGCCCCAGGTGGCATCGGTCACATTCTGGGCGAGAAACTCGATGCTGCCCTTGAGGTGCTTGTCGACGATTTCCTTGACGCGTTCAGCGCCATAGGTGAACTCCCAGTGCCCGGTCATGATGTCCACGCCCAGCAGCTTGCAGGCATCCACCATGTCCTGACCCTTGGTCCAGAGTGCCGTGCCAGAGCCCTGCCAGGTGTCGCCGCCATCGAGCAGCAGGGTGCGGCCCTTGCGCTGGTCGCGCAGACTCTTCACGAGCGTCGCGAGGTGCGCAAAGCCGCCGACCTTGCCGTACTGGCGCGCAGCCTCCTCGAAATTCAGGTAGGTGAAGGCGTGTGCTTCGATCGAGCCAGGCGCGATATTGAATGTCTTGAGCAGTGCCTCGCCGACCAGATGCGGAGCCTTGCCGGTGGAGCCGCTGACGCCGATATTGATCGACGGCTCGCGGAAATAGCTCGGCTTGAGTTGGGCATGGCAGTCGGTGAAGTGCAGCAGGCTCACGTTGCCGAAGGGCGCCACTTCGTAGAGGTTGCCGGGGGCCGCGCTGCGACCGGCGTTGGCGCCGTTGCTGCAGCCAAGGCCCATGCCGGCGGCGCTCGCCGCGGCCAGCATTTGGAGGAATTCACGCCGGGAAAGACTGCTCATGGTTGTTGGCTCCGAAATACGTTACTTGTGAGTATAGGAGATACTGCCGGTAAGACGAGTGAGGCGCGTATTCTATTCCGTGCCTGTGCGCAGGGCAAAAAAGAACCCGGCCGCAGGGGCCGGGTTGATGTCAGACGGGTCTGATCAGTTGCGCATGGCCGGGGCGCTGAGAGGCAGGCCGCTGCTCATATAGGTTTCGTACAGCTGCAGACTCAGGTACTCGGGACCGTAATGTTTTTCCGGTTTGGCGCGCACCTGACTGTTGCAGGTCGCATAACGCATCATGATGGTCTCGAGACGCTGCCATTCGAGACGCTGTGCCGGCCAGGCAGTGGTGTGGCCGAGGGCTGCGGACAACGGCTGGTTGCCGCCCAAGTCCTTGCCGGCCAGTTCTACATGACAGTGGGCACAGGCGAAGTTCAGCTGGCCACGGCGTGTCCACCAGTACTTCTTGCCCCGTTCATAGGCGGCCAGGGCATCCTGGTCCGTGAAGTCCACATCCGGCTTGACGCGCTTGCCCTTGTACATGGAGTAGAAGTGGGCAGTGACCTCGGCGAGCTGCACACGCGCCTTTTCATCCTTGCCCAAGTCTGCCGTCAGGAACGAGAGTTCTTTCGGGTCGGCGTTGTTCGCTTTTGCGCAATCCATGATGTCGAGCTCGGCGGTGCGGATGGACTTGCTCGCCTTGTCCCAACGCGGATAAGTGTAGGCTGGCTTGATGGAACCCTTCTTTAGGCAGCCGGCAAAGCTTTCGCCATTGGCGAACTTCTTGCTCCAGATCATCTTGCCCTTCTCGACGCCCAGCTCGTACGGCGGGAAATCGTTATAGGCTTCCCATGACTTCCGGTATTCCTTGAACTGCGGGAAGATGTAGAAACCATTGGAGTACTCGTCGAACTTGATCTTCGGAAACTTCTTCTTGAAATAACCCTGGAATTCTTTGAGGTCGGACTGCGGATCGGCATGCACCGGGAACGCGAAACTGCTCGCAATGCCCATGGCTGCCAGAATAGTTAGAATTTTTCTCATCGTGCTCCTCCGGTGGGTTGAACAATATGCCGGGCCTGCGCCCGGCATATTCCGCGTGCGGTGGCGCTCAGGCCGCGCCTACTGTGGTGTCAGCGCCGCCTTTCTCGCCCTTGTTGTCGCTCCAGCTGACATTGACCTTGTCGCCATTCTTGGCGCTTTTTACGGCGATGGCGAGTAGCGGGTCCTTGGAAATCGCGACACCCATGTCGATATCGGCCACGGTTTTGCCATTGAGCTCGATAGTGAGTTTCTGGATCCAATGCGCCGGAATTTTTTCTTTGGTCTTGGCGTCTACGCGCTGGCCGGTCTCCATGGGATGGTTCACGAGTACCAGGATTTCAGTGGCACCTTCCTTGGCGCGGGTTTTGATTTTCGTCAGGCTCATTGTCTCAATTCCTCTTTAAAAAATTAGTTCGTTCGCTACTAACCGCCGCAACCGCCGACCGTGACCTTGATCTGCTGGCTGGTGGTGTGCAGTTTGCCGCCGGACTTGACGATGACCTTCACGTCCGAGGTCTTGCCCATTTTCATGCGGGCGCTGAAATAGCCTTCGGCACCGCTTAAGGCGACGCTGGCGATGAGCGGGGCCGCGTTGGCCTGCACGAAGATGGCGATGGATTCCACGCCTGGCAGGGTGGTGGAAATGGCGATCGGCACCACGGCGCCGTTTTCGGCCTGGATCGGGGCCTTGATGGTGATGTCCTTGCTGTCGGCCGCGGCATTGGTGCCGTACAGGGCCTTCAGGGCATCATCGATGGTCTTGGCTTCGAAGGCGGCGGCCGGCCAGGCGGCGGCCAGTACCCGGGTGGGCGTGAGCAGCCCGGCGGAGGCCGCCACGGCGAGCACGCTGCCGGCGACGGTGCCTTTTAGGAAGGTTCTGCGGTTCAT
>Ga0315281_10012111_pt1 | contig 11773 bp, 15 predicted proteins | sample YL17G07_0_MG_FD_204540 | JGI IMG/M metagenome (GOLD analysis project Ga0315281, IMG submission 204540) | Sediment microbial communities from Yellowstone Lake, YNP, Wyoming, USA - YL17G07_0 | ecosystem: Environmental > Aquatic > Freshwater > Lake > Sediment | place: USA: Wyoming | collected... | reverse complement strand
GAATTTGGTTATTATATCACTTAGAAAGGATGCTTTTTACTGCTCTCAGTGCAAGGAGGTAACTCTCGGGTCCAAAGCCGCTTATCTGGCCGACAGCAACATCTGCCATAAAAGACTTTTTTCTGAATTCCTCGCGTCTGTAAATATTCGAAAGGTGTACTTCAATAGCAGGTTTACCCACTGCCAAAAGGGCGTCCCTTATTGCAATGCTTGTATGGGTATAAGCGGCAGGGTTTATAATGAGGGCATCATAGTCACTTTTTTGAATAGCTTCTATTATCTCACCCTCATTGTTAAGCTGCAGTATCCTGACCTTGATACCTAATTCTGAAGCGAGGGTAGAGATACACTTGTTTATATCGTTGAGCGACTTCTTTCCATATATGCCGGTCTCTCTTTTACCAAGGAGATTAAGGTTGGGACCATGTATAACCAAAACCTTCATACTTTTTGGGTGATAAAAGGGTTCAAGGATTCAAGTGGCCAAGGATTCAAGTGAGATACCTTAGAGAACAAATACTCGAACCCTCGAATCCTTGAATCCTCTAAGAGGTTCCGAAAAACTCATCACGCCTCTTTTTAATTCCGTCAAGAAAGCGGTTCAGCCTCATGATTAATTCCTCTTCACTCTTTCCGAGGAGCTTCAGGAGGGCCCTAAGTTCCTCAAGACGCTGTAATGCATACGTGTTGCCAGGTTCAACGGATAGGATTTTATCGTATATATCAAACGCCTCTATATACCTGCCTTGAGAGATAAAAATATCAGCGTCACGTATTCTCACTCGTGGTCCTTCAGATACCCCTTTATCAAAAGACTCCTCAATCTCTGCCTCTTTTGTCTGTTCGCTGACAGGAATTTCAGAAAGTTTTTCTTCTTTTGTAAAGATCTCTATAGTCTCTTGGATCTCGGGTTGAGCAAAGGACTTTTCTTCGAAAGATGCAAGGCTTTTTGCTGCTGCTTCATCTGTTGGATTCAGTCTTAATACAACTCTTAATTCTTCTACGGCCTTATTCCTGTCATCAAGGTTTTTATAAATCTCGGCCAGTTTCTTATGAGCATAGAGATTGTCAGGAATAACACCCACAACTTTTTCGAATTCCTGACCTGCCTCATTGAGCATCTCCTTCTCGATGTATATCTTTCCCAGGGAAACCCTCGCGCTCATATAGTTAGGATGTCTTTCGAGTCCCTTCATAAGGACGTCGACAGCTTCTTCAAACATGCCTGCTTTCTTATATTCTTCAGCGAGGGGGACAAAGAGTTTGGAACTTGGGTCTTTGTTGACCCTTTCTTTCAATCTCTCAAGTTCGTTGAGTGCCATAATTGATATGCAAAATTTTTATCAAAATGACATAAAAAGTCAAGCTTTAAGTTCGACCAACCTGTTTAATATTTCATCTGCTACAGAATCTTTACTCAGGAGCGGAAGTTTTAATTCCTTTTTTCTGTCAATTATGACAACCTTATTTGTATCAACCTCAAAGCCGGACCCTGCCTTTGTAACGTCATTGAATACTATTATGTCCATATTCTTTTCTTTTAATTTTCTTTTTGCCCTCTCGATCTTTTCGCCTGTTTCTGCTGCAAAACCAATGATAAAGGGTCTTCTTTTTCTTTTGCCGATCTCTGAAAGAATATCTGGTGTGCGGTGCAGTTTCAAAAGCAGTTCTCCGGATTTCTCAATTTTCCCTCTTGAACTTTTCACAGTTGTAAAATCAGAAACAGCTGCAGACATGATTAGCACCGTTGAAGAGGGCAATTCCTGATTTACTGCATTAATCATATCAACTGTTGTCTCAACAGGAATGAATTTTACTCCTTTAGGCTTGCCTAATGCTGAAGGGCCGCTTACAAGAACTACCTCAGCACCCCTCCTGAGAGCAGCCCTGGCTATTGCATACCCCATCTTTCCTGATGACCTGTTTGATATAAACCTGACAGGATCAAGGTACTCCCTGGTAGGACCTGCGGTCACAAGGATTTTTTCTTTCACAAGGTCTTTCCGGCTAAGAGCAGACTTTATAGCCTCGATTATCTCTGGGATATCCGACATTCTTCCTATACCTTCTTCGCCGCATGCAAGACTTCCTTTTTCTGGTCCGACCTGGATAACCCCGCGGGATAAGAGGCATTTCAAGTTTTCCTGGAAGAAGGGGTTTTCATACATCCTCCAGTTCATAGAAGGTGCAAGAACCACTTTGCCAGCGAATGAAAGGAGACAGGTTGTCAGAAGATTATCAGCAATACCCCTTGCGAATTTCCCGATAGTATTTGCAGTTGCAGGCGCAACAACCATGATGTCTGCATGGGAAGGCAAGGTTATATGGAGCATAGGATCACCGAAGAGATCAGAGTAAACCTTATTTTGCGAGGCAATCTCAAGAGACAGGGATGTTATAAATTTTTTGGCAGCCTCGGTCATGATAACAGTGACCAATGCGCCTTCGTCCTTGAGTCTCCTTATTAATTCAACGGCTTTATAAGCCGCAGCTCCGCCACTTACTCCGAGGAGTACGGACTTATTCCTCAGACCCTTCCTCTCTTTTTTCACCGAAGAGTTGCTCCAGGGCCTTCTTATCTGTTGCTTCCTTTTCATGGAGGTAGACCTTCAGGTCTTTCTCGAGCTCTGTGGCTTCTTCGACAGGGGGTTCCTTCATTTTCTCCTCGAGGAGTCTCCTGTAGTCCAGTTTCTTTGCTTCTTCGTTAGCTTTTTGGGCCTGCTCGCCTGTTAAGAATTCGACACTATTTGATATCGTTTCTTCAATAGATATAGAAGTAACCTTTTTCGCTTTAGTCTTAACTTTGGGTTTGGCGCCCAAAGAAAGCTCTTTCGCTCTCTGAACGGCTATCGCCACAATCCTGAATTTCCCGTCGATCTTATTTCTGTCATATTCAATTGGCAGAGAAACAATGTCCATCTTTTCCTCCTATTTTTTAAAAAAATTCATCTCAATCAACTGAGGAGCAACCCTTTCAGTGCTGACTCTTTTAGAAATTATTATTGCTGAGAGTTCTTTCAGGGCATCTTCTAAAATATTATTTACTATAACATAATCATATTCCCGGTACCTTTTTATTTCCTTAGCAGCCACTTTCAGTCTTTTTTCTATCTCTTCCTTTGAATTAACCATTCGCTTTTGGAGCCTTTCTCCCAATGCCTCCAGAGAGGGTGGAAGAACGAAAATATATACACCACCCTGGTATTTTTTTTTGAGCTGTTCTGCTCCTTGGACATCAATGTCCAGAATGACATCAATACCTGAATCCATGGTCTCTTCAAGCCTCTTCTTCGATGTACCGTAAAGTTTACCGTGAATTTCTGCCCATTCTGCAAATTCACTTCTGTCAATCATTCCCTTAAATTCGTCTCTGTTGATAAATGTATAATCCCTGTCATTCACCTCTCCTGGCCGGGGACGGCGTGTTGTATAGGATACGGAGTGTTTCAGATTGGGGAGAGAAGATGCTGCTTCTCTGTAGAGTGTTGTTTTTCCTGCACCTGAAGGTCCGGAGACTACGAAAAGAATCCCTTTATTCTTCAACTACCTCTTTGCCTTCAATAAACCTCTGTGTGATGGTCTCAGCCTGAAGTCCTGAAAGAATAATATGGTCGCTGTCAGTCACAATTATGGAACGGGTACGCCTTCCCTCGGTGGCGTCAATCAGTTTGCCTCTTTTTTTCGCCTCCTCCCGAAGTCTTCGCATTGGAGCAGAACCAGGTGTAATAATTGCTACCACCTTGGATGAGGCAACCACGTTGCCGAAGCCAATATTAACGAGTACCGGTCTTACATCACCCTTTTTCATGCTCACTCCTTATTGAATATTCTGAACCTGTTCTCTCATTTTTTCAATTTCTATTTTCATATCTACTGTCAGGCTTGATATTGTATAATCGCTTGATTTTGATGCGATCGTATTAACTTCTCTGCCTATTTCCTGAAGGAGAAAATCGAGTTTTCTTCCTATAACATTTCCTGCATTAAGGGTCTCCATAAACTGCTGAATGTGATTTTCTATCCTGCTCACCTCTTCTGATATATCGAGCTTCTCAGCCATTATTGCAGCTTCCTGCATTACTCTTGTGCTGTCTATCTCTCTTGAGTCGAGTATGAGACCCAGTCTCTCGGAAAACTTTTCCTTATATTTTTCTAACAGATGCGGTGTGAATGATTTTATTTTGCTGTTCATTTCATCCAGTGAATCTGCCCTCTGTCGCTGTTCTTCGGAAAGCAGTTTTCCCTCTCTGAGCCTCATGTTCTCGAGATTCAAGACAGCCTCATGGAAGGAGTCAAGCAGGGCATTAATGTCGTATTGAGGCTCTTCTTCCAGAAAAAGTTCCTTATATCCCATGAGTGCATCGATCCCTATCTGGCCAGAGATGGAAAGTTCTTTTTGTAATTCCTGGAAGGCGTTATATATCTTTTTTGCCATTTCCTTATTGATTTTTACCTGTGTTAGCTTGCTATTGTCTGTTGTGATTGTAACGTCAAACCTTCCTCTCTGAAACCTCCCTTTAATGATATTTCTCAAGGCGATATCATACTGATTCAGATAAGGCGGAATTTTTATTGAGATATCGATAAATCTGTGGTTTAGAGAACGAATTTCGGCCCTGAAGCCATTTTTTTCCGCACTCCCAAAGCCTGTCATGCTCTGTGCCATAATTGATATAAACTATAAAATAGTCATCCGATTTAGTCAAATATTGTCATATAATCCAAATTGCCGATAGAGATTCTGAACCAAGTTCAGAATGACAGTTTTCAATGCTTTATTTACAATCCTGTCACCCTGAATTTATTTCAGGGTCTCTGACTTCGTCAGCCTCGCAATGACACGTTACTTGATGAGTCTGAATTACTAATGAGACTATAAGTAAGGGCACATTGTATGTCATTCCAGCCTGTCCGCACTCGGGCGGACTCGCCGAGGAGAGTCGGGAATCCTTCTGAAAAGCAAGAAAGATTGCGGACAAGCCGCAATGACAAAATTGTGAGGAATGTCGCCTTACAAATGACCGCCTTAGTATATTTGGATAATGGTGATTGATGCCATTACACCTTCCCTGTAACATGCTCTTTGAGGAAGTCCTCTACATACATGTCGGTAATAGCATCGTTGAACATGACCATGTCAAGCTGTTTGGTATAGGCTGTTAGTTTACCCAATGCAACTAACATTTCTTCAATGGTTGTTTTTTTATATTTAGTAAGGATGGCATTTATCAAATCCTCTTTGACATTCATCCTGAATCCCATCTTCTTAAGTATCTCTGTTATAAGCCTGACCCGCCTTAATCTCCTGTCATGAGAGGCTCCACCCCCTTTAAAGAAGAACTTTATATAATTATCATTTAGATTATCACTTGCATATGCCTCAATCATTGAAAAATGATAACCGAGCCTTATGCTGAAATTCATATAATTTCTGGATACTATAGAAAAACTCTTTTTACCTATCTCGTAAAGCTGTTCTTCTGGTATAGAAGCGGTATTTGCTATCGTGCCTAAAAAGCCCTTAGCATCAGCAGGTTTTGGCCCGGGCCATCTCATACCTCTCATGCCGTTTAGTAGTGCAGACAAGGGAATCGAGAGTATATCCTCAGGGGATGCCTTCTTTATATTTTCCTTGATACCTCCATCAATATCTAATATATGGACATCGATAGGAATTCCTGCTGCCAGATCAATTGTCTTTGTTTCCTTGATATCATGCCCTTTACCTATATCAAACATCTCCTGCATTGCTATTTCGTGTGCAAAGCGGGTTATGTCATGAAAGGTTTTACAATATTCAGGCTGAAAGTTTTCATCTTGAGGATCTACTAAATTTAGTGGCGCTATCTGCTTTAATACCTTTTCGAGTGTTTTAAACAAATGTGTGTCTTTAAAAGGTTCTTTCTTTTTAAGGGCATACTCAAGTAGTTCATTAACCTTACCTTCATATATGTTACAGTTGATGGCATCTACTGTTATCTCCTGCCCATCCCTTATGATGCGTGTTGAAACTTCAGTATCAAGAATTGTTGGAACCTGATATTCCCTGGAAAGAGATGCCATGTGCCCGGTGGCGCTTCCTACATCTGTAACAATAGCAGATGCCTTATTCATGACAATTACAAATTTTGGAGAGGTATGCTTTGCGACAAGGACAGCACCTTCAGGGAAATCTTTCAGGTTTTCTTCATCTTTAAGTATAAATGCCCTGCCAGAGCCAATCCCCTTACATGCAATCACACCTTTATCAAGGAGAATATTATAGCCCTTTATTCGAGTGGGAATAGTAACATCTGACGTTGAAGGTTGAATAAACATTCTTAATGGCCTCGTCTGTAAGATGTACGGTTGATTATCGCTTCCAATCGCCCATTCAATGTCCTGAGGACATCCATAGTGCCTCTCTAAATCAAGTGCGTATCCTGCCAGCATTCTTATCTGTTCATCAGTAATGCATTGTTTCCCTTTAATTTCGTCCGGAACCATAACCTCTTTAAGCGCTCCATCTGGCCCGTAGGTAAGCATTGTTTCCTGATTCGATATCCTTTTGTTGAGGATAATTCCTTGTGGATGTCTTGAGACAGCATATGAGTCTGTCGTCACAGTTCCGTCCACTACCCATTTCCCAAGCCCATGGATAGCATTTATTAAAATGTAATCAGCTTCCGGATCATTTGGCTCCCTCGTATAAATGACCCCGCCTGCCTTTGCATCTACCATATTCAAAACACCGACAGCCATGACCATCTCTCCCTCTGAAAAGCCCTTTGTCTTATAGTAAAATATCGCACGTGGAGTAAATAGACTTGATGCAACCTCTTTATATTTCTGAAGGATCAAATCTCCCGGGACATTGAGAAATGTGGCATACTGCCCTGCAAAGCTAAACTTACCGTTTTCAAGGATAGCGCTGCTTCTCACTGATACTGTTGTTTCTCTTCCAATCTTTTTACATAGCACTGAGTAAGCATCTTTGATAGCCTTTTCTAAATCATAGGGAATATCTGATTCTATTATCATATCCTGTACCTCTTTGCTGACCTTATTCACCTCTTCCATGTTTTCTATGCTCAGCGATGACAGTGATAACAGTGTTTTATTTATCTTTTCAGTGAACACGTTAAGTTCCATAAATTGTGCGAATGCATATGCACTAATTGCAAAGCCCTCAGGTGTTGGAAGACTAAGGCGATTTTTTATCTCTCCTAAATGTGCAATTTTACCGCCGGCGATATTTACCATCTCACATGTTAGATTTTCGAGGGGAATGGTAAGATCACTGACCGGGATTTCAAGTTTATATGCCAGGATTTTTTCGATCTCTTTATTGGTATCATCATAGATTTTGTAAAGCTGTATGTATTTATCTTTAGAGAGGGAATTAAGGTTTTCAATGATATTTAAGAGTCCATGAGAAATTAACCTGACGTTTGTTTTTATATAATGCCTGTCAAAAAGGTATTCACCTGAAAGTTTTTCCTCCATATCTGCCATAAGCTCAAGCACATAGTTGTTTTTCGCAAGAAGTTGCTGAAATATAGAGTATTTGTCTTTAAATGCCTTTTTAACAATTGAATCTTCTTGTTTCACTGATTTTTTAAATATTTTTGAAAAATTAAGCATAGTTAATTCTAACCCTAAAAAAGACTCTTGACAAGGGGAAAATATTAGTATATTTTGGCAACAAAATAAAAAGATTATAATATTATTACAACTTGGAACTATTAGACAGACAAGATTATCGAAAGCTTTACGTACAGCTTTACGAGATAATACTGAAAAAGATTGAAGACAAAGAATGGCCAGTTGGCTTTCAGATACCAATTGAACAAGAACTCTGCAATGTTTTTAAAGTGAGCAGGGCAACAGTGAGAAGCGCTATTTCAGAGCTTGCGAGGCAGGGTTATCTAACACGTCAGCAGGGCAGAGGAACCTTTGTATCTAAAAAAGTTATATCAGATAAACTGACTATGTTTATAACTTTTGGTGAACTAAAAAAATTCCCTATTTGAACTCCTTGAAAAAAAATACGGGATACATATTACGGGAGCAAGAAACTATTTTGATGTTGCTTATCTCGACGCTGATGAGGGTAGACTTTTTGATCTATCTGAGAGTTCACCTGCATTAGTTTTAACTCAGCATTTCTTTTCAGGGGAAACCCAGATAATGTATATGCGTTCAATTAAACAACCTGGTAGGTTGGAGCTTTTAATAGAGTTTGAAAAAAAAGGATAGGTGATGATAGAATGAATTGCAAGTTTTTAAAACTTTTAATTATCAATAAAATTAAGGAGGTGGTTTTATGCCAAAAAGTAAAGTTGTAAAGGATTTGATGATCGATGTTTTTGAGTATCCTCACGTACCCTATTGGTTCACGATAAAACAGGCAATAATGGTAATTAAAAAGTCTCTTATAGGGACAGAGAAATGTATTCATCCGCTGGCAGTCCTGGTATTTGACGAAAAGTATAACATCCTCGGCACATTGACCCTAAAGGATATCCTGAAAGGGTTTGAATCCAAGGAGAAGGCAGAACGTCCTGTAAGCGAGGTTATGATTCCAGCGAAGTTATTTGTCGAACCTGATGCCCCTGCCGCTAAAGCAGCAGATCTGATGCTTAACAATGATTTGATTTTACTGCCAGTTATAGAGAACAAAAAGAAATTTGTCGGTGTTGTAAGAATGATAGAGATATTCGATGAACTCACAAGTGCTGTTTTGTAAAAGTTAAATCCCCCCTTGCCCCCCTTTGTTAAAGGGGGGTGTGGGGGGATTTTAAGAGCGGGCAAAGAGTTCTCACAAAAAAGTTTGAAGAGCCAAGCAGGGAACGAGGTGGAGAGATGAGTGCATATCAGGTATGTCCTGTAGCAAAGATGGAAAAGCTGCTTTTGGCCTCAGATCGTTCTGATTTCAGTGAAGGTGCAATAAGGGAGGCCATTAATTTAGCAAAGACCTGTGGCAGTAAACTCTATGTGATATCTGTTGCAGAAACACCTGACATTCGTGCCTACAACTATCCACTGGCAGCGTTTGAAAAGTTAGAAATACTAACAAGACAACATCTTGAATCAGTAAAAGAAAGGGTTGAGAAGGAAGGGCTCGTCTGTGAGATAATTGAACGCCGGGGTCCAGAAACTTATAAATACATTGTTGATGAGGCAGCAAAAAACAATGTAGAGATGATAATTATGGGCAGACGGGGCAGAACCGGGATTACGAGGCTCATGATGGGTAGCGTGACTGCTAAAGTCATAGGCCATGCCCCCTGCAAGGTCATGGTTGTGCCGAGGTTTGCCAGAATCACCTTTGAGAAGATTCTTGTTCCAACAGATGGTTCAATATTTAGCGAGTTAGCATCCCGTGAGGCTATAAGCATTGCAAAACGCACTAAAAGTAGTCTTATTGCCCTCTCTGTTGCTAAAAGGGATGAAAATCTTTTAGTTGCAAAGGCAAGTGTTGACATGGTGAAAGAGGTTGCAGAAAAGGAAGGTATAAAGGTTGAGGCATTGACCCTTAAAGGTGAGCCTCATGAGGTCATAGTTGATACTGCAGAGAAGAAGAATGCAGGTTTCATAGTTGTTGGAAGCCATGGCAGGAGCGGCGTAGAAAGGCTTCTTATGGGAAGCGTTATGGAAAGGTTAATCGGACATGCAGGCTGTCCTGTTCTGGTAGTAAGAAAGCCATAAAAGAAGGTTTTAAGAGAAATGGTTGAGCAGGTATGTTATTAATCCTTAAAGATTTTTAAATTTTTTTGAAAAAGGATTCCCGATTAAAAAACCCTTGACAAGCTGATAAGCTGATACCCAGGCCCTGCTACAATACCCCCCCCCTTCTTTCCCTTGATACCCACTCACCCTCTTGCCAAGGAGGGGATGCTCCCTTCGCCAGGACAGGGTACCCCCTACCTATAGGTCGTAGACGAGTCGTAGACCAAAAATTTCGTAATGTCCGCTCAAGGGCACTTTTTCTGAGATTATATGGTAAGCCTGAATTTTGGATGCTCTCCATAAGGGGAAAAGATTTAAGTTTTTTTATAAATTTATTAAAAACATTCATTTGCTTTTTTGGGGTTTTAAATTTATTATGTTGTTGTTACAAATAAGGTTATAACATTATAACCAAACTCATATCAATGGCAGAAATAATTAATAGAGAATATCCTCACAAACTTTATTTTCAGCTTTGCGAAATTATGAAAAAAAAGATTGAAAAAAATGAATGGGAGTTGGATTCTCAAATACCAACAGAGGAAGAACTTTGTAAAATCTATGGTGTTAGCAGGGCAACTGTGAGGACTGCCATCTCAGAACTTGTTAGAGAAGGTTATCTTACCCGTCAGCAAGGTAAAGGGACCTTTGTTAAGAAGCAGATGTCCGACGAACTAAGTATGTTAACAAATTTTCGTGAGCTCATGCTTGAGCCAGGAATTTCCTTCTCGACTAAGATTCTTGCTCAGACAACAATGATGCCTATGGGTAATCTGAGCACCATTCTCAATATTCCACCAGATAAACATTCTATTTATATAAGAAGGGCAACTATTGTTGAAGGTAGGCCTGTTATAATTCAGGAATTATACATACCTCTTTATGTATGCCCGCAACTATTGAAAGAGGATGTTGTTAATAATTCTCTGTTTGGGCTTTTTAAAAAATACAAGATAAATATTACGCTGATAAAAAACAATTTTGGTATTACCTATGTTAGCCCTAACGATGCTAAATTATTTGGTCTGGCGAAAGGTTCACCCGTTCTGTTATTAGAACAGATATTTTTCTCAGGAGAAACTCAGGTAATGTATATACGTTCATTAAAAAGACCAGATAGTTTTGGATTATCAATCGAGTTTAAAAAGAGTTCTATAAATGATAGAAGGTATTACGTTAAACGGTAAAGACTTGGAGTTTGAAAAAAGGATAGGTGATGATAGAATGATTTTCAAGTTTTCTAAACTCTTAATTATCAATAAAATTAAGGAGGTGGTTTTATGCCAAAAAGTAAAGTTGTAAAGGATTTGATGATCGATGTTTTTGAGTATCCTCACGTACCCTATTGGTTCACGATAAAACAGGCAATAATGATAATTAAAAAGTCTCTTATAGGGACAGAGAAATGTTTTCACCCGCTGGCAATCCTTGTTTTTGACGAAAAATATAATCTACTCGGCACATTGACTATGAAGGATATTATGAGGGGGCTTGAGCCAAAGTTCATGAGGACACCAACCGAAAAAGCTCAGGTGCCTGAAGAAGAAAAGACTTCGCTTTACCTTATCTGGGATACCCTTTTTACTGAAGAATCAAAACAGCTTGCAGAGAAGCCTGTAGGTGACATTATGGTACCGGCTAAGTTTTTTGTTGAACCAAATGACCCCATAACAAAAGCAGCATACATAATGATTTTTCGTAATCTGGGTTTATTGCCTGTTCTGGATGACAAAAAGAAGTTTGTGGGTCTTATAAGGATGATAGAGATATTCGATGAATTATCCAATGCAATTCTAAAAGAATAGGAGGCGATGAAATGGCAGAGAAAGAGATAAAGAGAACAGAAGGTTTACCAGAGCCGCCGCCGGAAATAGTTGTTGCTCCAGAGAAAAGAAAGATTGACTGGAAGAGGATATTGATAATTCTAATAGGGTTAGCTATTTTTTTAGTTATTTTTTACTGTCCTTCATGGCCTGATGCAGTTGACCCACAAGGAAAGCATTTCCCTTTACCCAAGGAAGGGAAGGCAGCAATAGGATTATTCCTCATGATTGGTACATGG
>Ga0315281_10012110_pt1 | contig 11773 bp, 22 predicted proteins | sample YL17G07_0_MG_FD_204540 | JGI IMG/M metagenome (GOLD analysis project Ga0315281, IMG submission 204540) | Sediment microbial communities from Yellowstone Lake, YNP, Wyoming, USA - YL17G07_0 | ecosystem: Environmental > Aquatic > Freshwater > Lake > Sediment | place: USA: Wyoming | collected... | reverse complement strand
GGACACGGAATGCCCGACGCGTAACCGTGCTTGCACTCGTTAGGCCCGCCAGCTTCTGACCACGGCATGTACTTGCGCGGCGCGGGCTTCGCGAGGCCGCGATCGATTTCTTTGATCGTCTCAGCGGTAAACCCTGCCGTGATGCGATCGGTGACCGATGCGTAACACGTACCGTCTACGGAGTAGTCGGTCCACGCGATCCCCACCACCGTCGTCACCCTCGTCCGCTGCTCAGGCGTCAGCGTCGCGAGATGCGCTTCGATGATCTCGCGCGGGGTCTGAGGTTTCGCCGGCTTCGCGAGCGCAGCGTCGATGGCATCGGCCATGCTAGTGATCGAGATCCACGGCACGCCGCCCCTCACCGCTTCGGTGGCCTCGAGTGCGTGGGTGACTACGCGAACCGCCAACGCTTTCGCAATCCTGTCGATGATTTCCACCGCGCTGTTGATGTTGCTGTGATCGCCATCCGAGTCGCAATCTGGCCTCCAGCATTCAACCGAACGCGCGTCAATTATCACCTCGATCCACGACCCATTCACCTCCAGCGTTACGGGCTTGTCGGCGCACCATGCGCGCACAACTTCGGTGCGTGTCAGCGCCTTGGCCTCGGGTGCGCGGTCGGCATCGTCCGCCGCCTCCACGCGCTGACGCGCCGCTGCCAGGTTGCGATCCATCAATGCTTGTCGTTCGTCTTCGGTCATGCGGAACCGTCGCCATCGCCGTCGCCGTAGACGTAGCCGTAGCCGTCGCCATCGCTATCGCCTTCGCCGTAGCCGGAGCCGTAGCCGGAGCCGTAGCCGTAGCCGTTGCCGTAGACGTAGCCGTAGCCGTAGCCGTAGCCGTAGCCCTCGCCGCCTCGCTCGCCGTAGCCGTAGACGGCCCAGTCAGGAGCGGCGCCCGCGATCACTTCCACGGCGCACGCTCCCACGCATCACGCGCTGTGTCTGTCACGACTGCTACGCACGTAATGCCGCGCAGCGCGATGTCTGCGGCGGGGCCAATGCGACATCCTGCGGTCGGCCCATTCGACGCGAGCCCGAGAAATCCTTTCGCATCCGCCGACCAGTACACGCAGTTGCGTGCGCGCTTCAGGCTGATCACGTCACCGCCAACGTCGGTAGCGTAACCGAAAAACACGCCGCGGAATGATGTGGTCACGAGCACAGCGCGCTCACGCGCCGCCGTTGGTTTCTTCGCTGCCTTCTTCTTCGTCGCCATCTTAGCCTCCTGTGGTTTGCCAAAAGTTGCCACGGTTTCGCGTCTCCGCTGCGGCCCGTGGCCAGCCGTGTGCCCGCGCTCAACCCAGGGGAGGGGGAGCGTAGGCGACTTATCCGCGGTCCTCGCGAAGGAACGGAATGTTATCGTCACCGGGTCCGCCGCGTAGGCGGTTCACGGCAGGCCGTTCCGCGGGCGCATCACGCTCAAGCGGGACGCGGACGATGAGTTTGCCGTCGATCGGCAGCGCGTCGAGCTGAATCATAAAGCCGTCACCGGTCTTTGACCGAAACATCGCGCCGATCTTCGTAAACCACGACTTCCCGCCGTCCTTCCCCTCGCGCACCACTAGCACGTCATATCGATCAGCCATCATCCACCTTCCTAGCTGCCCATGCGGGCGGTTGACTCATTCGCGACGGCGCACACAGCGGCCATTCGTCGCGCTCGTAGCACACGCGCAGTCCTGCGATCTGCTCGTCCACCCATGCGCGTCCCACGTCGATCCACGCGGGCGACAGCTCGACCAGTTGGCAGCGGTACGGCCACACGTTCTCACACGCAATCAACGACCGCGCGTTCCTGCCCGCGATCATGTCGATGATAGCAGCTTGCGAGTGCATCCCGCGATTCAGGATCTCGCGATCGAAACTCTCAAACGCGGCAGTGCTCTTGAGGTCGATCGTCTCGCCGGCCGCGTGCATCCAGTCGGGTCGCGCTTGAATGCCGGGGATGATATCTAGCGGCCATTCGTCGATCAGCGAGCACTGCGTTGCCGCACCCTTGATCGCCGCTTGCGCGTCCGCGTTGCGGTCAAGCGATGCCGCCATGCGTTCGATGGTCACGAAATCCTTACGCGCGAGCACGTTGACCCCCTTCGATCGCATGATGGCAAGGCGCACCGTCGCCGCGCCGTGGCGCTTGGTGAATGGCTTGCCGTCAACCGTGAGTTCTCCGGCCTCACGCAGCAAAGCGTCGTCCGCCTTGCCTTCGTCGGCGGGCGCTTCCGTCCACTTCGCCGCGAACGTGGCAGCATCGAGTTGAACGAGATCCTCGAAAGCCTGCCCGAGAATCATCGCGTCGGTCGGCTCTTGCCGGTTCTCCGCAACCAGGTGGCGCGCGCGGTAGGCCATCGGGCCGAGTGACGAGAACGTCTTGAGCTTGCTGGTGCTGAGCCGATCGCTTGCGTGGTAGTCCGTGATGCTGATGTCGCGTGTGACAATCATTTGGCACCTCTTTTCCCGATGACACGGAGCGCAGTTGCTAAGAGATCTCCAGAGCAATACGTAACGACCGCCGCAAGAACCGTTGCGCCAAGCCCCTCTAGCTCGTCGTCATCAATCCAATCCCCGACCGCGCACGTAAACGCGAAGTCCATCGTCATGTTGTCGCCGTCTTTTCTCCATGTGATTCTTTCGGCCCATCCAGTCACGGATGGCGCATCAAACATGCGCGACAACGGCATCGTCTCAATGAGCGTTTCCAGCCCTTTGCGATCACACTCAACAAACCACAGCGAGTGATCCGAGTAACTGCGCCCGTTGTCGACGATGGCGATCATTTGCGCCGCCCGACCAGTTCGTCCTCGATGGCGTTAAGCGTCTTGATCGCGCGTTCACGGTGCGCCGCTTTCGCCGGGTCGTCGAGCACGCCTTGAGCCACGCGCCCGAAGGCGTGGAGCTGGTCGTCGGTCGCTTCACGGAACGCCAGCCCACGTCCGTCGCCGCTCGTGATCGTCCACACGGCATCGGGCTTCTGCCACGGGCGTGTCATGTCCTCACGCGACACAGGCTTGGAGAAGTCGGGCTTGCGCGTAACGGCGAACGACTGCGTTGATCCCTGGGCCTCGTTGCCGTCGTTGTCGTCGTCCGTGGCCAGTCCGCAAATGGCCCCCAAGGCGTACCTTTTCGCGAAACTGATAGCCGCGCCAACCGCGTGTGGCCCTTCTTTGTCGATCGGCATCTGCGTTTCAGAGCGCAGCCATTCGCCCGACTCGTGCATCAGGATCGTGGTGACGACCGCGGCGGCGGCATACGGCCCGTGATCCGCGTTGATTTCGGTTCGCACGTTTGCAATCTGCGACACGGCCAACCCGTTTGCAGAGAACGGGTCACGAATCGCGTCGAACACGCTTGCGAGCGTCGCGAATTTCGCCGTGTACGACCCGCCCGATTTCATCTGGACCTTGACCGTCGAGTCCTTGATCGCCGCGCTCATTGCGCCTTGGGCCTTTGCGAGTGCGCCAGCTAGTTTTCCGATTGAATCCGATTTCATGCCATCACCGTGCTTTCTGGGATCGTGTAGCCTGCAAGTTGTAAAATCCGCGCGGCCTCGGCGGCGCACGCTTCGATGTCGTCGATCGGGAGGATGCGTATCACGAACCGCCAGCGGTCCCAGTTTGACGCGGCCCCGTCAACGACGACGGCTGCGGACGCTGCGATGTCGGGCGCTAGACCGTGAGTGCGTGTCAGTTCTGCGGCAAGCGTTTTCACGGATCACCCCGATCGTCACGCCACGAATCAAAAGCCGCGTCCCCGTCGTCGTCGTCCCGTCGTCGTCGCGCCGCTTCGGCGCGGCTGACGTAGCACTTGCCACAGTAGCAGCCGCGCTCGTCCACGCCGCCGCCGCAGTTGTCGTAGCGCTCCGCTTCCGCAGCCGCTTCCGCCTCGCTCGCCAACTGTTCCGCGATCAGCGTGGCCACATCGTTGTCAACGTCTTCGGACGGTCGGCAGAACACGGCGGCAAGCAGCGTGATCACAACGTCCGAAGGCGACTCTTCGCACTCGTCGCGCGTCAGTTTCGCGGCGCACTCGATCGCGCGCTGATACGTCGCGTCGTTCACGACTGCACCGCCGCGGTCACGCTGGCGGCGGCGTCGGCAACCGCGCGATCATATTCCGTGACGTAAGCCACCACCGCGTCCACGCACGCCGAGAACGTCGCGCTTGTGATCGGCAGCATCCCGTGGGTCGGAGCGTGGACGTGTGCGCTGTAGGTCGTCTCCTCGTGGCCCTCTGCGATGTGCGTCGTGACAAGCACCGTGCCGATTTCCCGCTTTCCACTCAGCACGTAGTGGTGCCGTTGCATCGTGACCCGTCCGACCTTGATTGTCGTTTCCACTTCCACTCTCCCCTTTGTGCCGGTCACTGCGACCGACGACCCTTTGTGCCACGCGCTCAAAGCCGCGTCAATATATTTGCACGCGAAAGTTGAAAATAGTTTGCACGTTGCTCGCGCGTCGTGTAGTCAGTGAGCATGGCAACCCCCAAGCTAACCGATCAGCAAATCCGCGTGCGTGGTTATCGCCGCGCGGGCAAGACCGATTCCGAGATCGCGGCGATCCTCAACATCGCGGTCGCAACGGTGCGATCAATCGCGCGCTACCAAAAGACGACGGGCAAACCGGGCAGGCCGACGAACGCATCGCGGGTGAGCAAGTGAGCCGCACGGAGCGCCGTCTACTCGCGGCCATCGCGCTGTGCGTCGCGCTCGTGTACGCGCGGATTGCGCGGGCCGACGAGGACGGGGTGCTCGCCCTCGCGCAAGCTCTCGTGGCCGAGGCGAATTTCACCGCGACGAATGACCACGCGGCGATCGCGCATGTGCTCCAGCGTCGAGCAGCGCAGCGCGGCGTGTCACTCGCGACGATGTGCGGGCTATACGTGTCGGTGTTGCGTCAACGGTCGGGCGTGTACGTCGTCAACACTCCGCGCGCGATGTGGATACGCGGACTGAATCTGGACGGCGCCAAGCCCGCCGCGTGGCCTGCGAATCAATCGTGGGCCGCGAACGCGCCGCGATGGCTGGCTGTGATCGCGACTGCGCGAGCGGCGATTGCTGGCACGCTCGCGAATCCATGCAAGGGCGCGGAACATTGGGGGTCAGAGCAGGATCGCGTCTGGCGCGGCTTGGAGCGTGTCGAGTGCAGCGCGCACGTACGGAACGTTTTTTATCGGACGGTGCCGCGATGACCGCGACGTGCTCAATGTTTGGAAGGCGGTGCGTCATGGCTGAAAAACCAATTTTGTTTTCGGCTCCGATGGTGCGCGCGTTGCTCGCGGGCTCCAAAACGCAGACGAGGCGCGTCGTGAAAGAATACGCGCCGGGGCTGATTCGCGTGCGACGCAATCACGGCCGCGGATGTCTCGCGTACCTCACAGATCGAGGCGTCGAGTGGAGGCCGTACGGCGGCGCTCCGTATGAGGCGTATCCACGCTGGGCTGACTGCGCGCCGCACGCCACCGGCGATCTGCTGTGGGTGCGCGAGACGTGCCTGATGTTGCCGAGCCGCATCATCTATTGCGCCGACATGGACAGCAGCGACGATGATTTTGCGCGCGGCATTCGCCGCACGCCGTCGATCTTCATGCCGCGCGCGGCATCGCGCATCACTCTCCGCGTGACCGGCGTGCGCGTTGAACGGTTGCAGGCGATCACGGAAGCGGATGCGATTGCGGAAGGCGTGGCAGCCACGTCAACGCCTGGTCTCGGCTGGCTCAGTGCGCGGGCGAACTACTGCACGCTCTGGGAATCGATCAACGGCGCGGGCTCGTGGGACGCGAATCCATGGGTGTGGATTTACGACTTCGTGCGGGTGACGCCGTGAGTGACGCAATCTACAGCGCGGAGTACGCGCGCGAACTGTTGCAGCGTGCGATCGACGGCTCGACGGTGATCGCGTGGGACGATGAGTGTGGATGCGGCGGCGTGCGCGGCGACGAAGTTTTCGATGCGCATCACTGGCGCGACTGGTACCGCGAGACGTTCGCGGCAGTCGCCACGCTCGGCGCGCTGCGCGGAGCTTGTTCCGACGATGGTCTGTATGCGGCGTACACCGACTGCTACGTGCGATCACGAATGCTTCAGGCGCGCTTCGCCGAAAGCATCAACGCGCTCGGGATGTGGTGGGGGACGTGACCGACCCTAAATGCCTCTACGCCGGCTGCAGTCAGCCCGCCGTGCGCGTCGTCCTCGTAGTCGATGGCGTTGCGCGATCGGGCAAGTGCGAGACGCATTACCAGCGCGACCTCGCTGAGCCGTGGGGCAGTGCCGTGCGCGAGTTCGGCGCGAGCAACGTGGTTTCGATAACGAAAGGGAAGCGATGACAATCACCGTCTACGTCAGCGGCTCAAGTGCTGATCTTACGCGAGCCGAGTTAGCAATCGCAGCGGTGCGCGCTGCCGGGTTGTGTGTGGCTTACGATTGGCCTGCGGTGATGCGCGAGGAGACGGCGATGCGTGGATACGTGGCTGCGCGCGAAGTCATAGAAGCTGAGCACTGCGACGTGTTCTGGTTACTCGGTCCCGCGTCGTTTGGTTCGGGCGTCGAGTACCAAGCGGCTTACGCGGGCGAGCCGAAGGAGATGGTCAGCAGCGGAACCGAGCACGACATATTCCGATGCGATCACCACTTCGCTTCCGACGCGGAAGCCCTCGCGTGGATCGTTGTGTGGGCGGGTGCGCAGTGAAGCGCGCGGCACCAGCGGCTCTCGTCGTGACAGATGGCGCGATCACATGGCCAGGGTACCGGCTGCCATCACGCGCCAACGCGCGCATGCACTGGCGCAAACTCGCCGCGCTGTCGAAGGCGCAGAAGGCGATGGGTGCCGCGTTGGGGCGCGCGCTGTCTAAGACCGCTCCCAAGGTCGTGCTGATGACGCGCGTCGCCCCGCGTGATCTCGACGACGACAATCTCGCGACCGCGTTCAAGTCGATCCGCGACGGGTTGGCGTCGGCATGGGGCGTGGACGATTCGCCTGCTGGCCCGGTCGTGTGGCGGTACAACCAGGAACGCGGCGACTACGCGATCACAGTGAGGGTGAGTCGATGACTGACCGCTTTGACCGATCGCTGGGCGGTCGCTGACACGGGGTTGAGGCGCGCGAAGCAGGTCAAGCTGTGGTGACCCTCGCCGGTCGCGCGTGACACGGAGCCGCCCCGCACGCAGCGCACGCCGCCATCCGCGGGCGTCCGCGCCGGTTGGGCAGCGTCACGCGCAGCGCCCACGTCACGGCCTGCCGTGAACCGCCTACGCGGCGGGCGATCTCGGCTGTGGTCAGCGTTGGGTCCTCTGCGTGGCAGGCGCGATAGAGTTCGGCGCGGCTCACTGTCGGCCTTCGGCTGCGTATGCGTCGAGCGCCACGCTGACGGCGGTGGAGAGCACGAGATCGGCGGCGTCGGCGGCTGCGTATGCGTCGAGCGCCACGCTGACGGCGGTGGAGAGCACGAGATCGTCGGCGGCGGCGGCGGCGGCGTCGGCGTAGGCGTCGTCGGCGGCGAGGGCGGCGGCGAGGGATGCGGCGTCGGCGTAGGCGGCGTAGACGGCGTAGGCGTAGGCGGCGTTGGCGGCGGCGCAGGCGGCGTAGGCGGCGTTGGCGTCGGCGGCGTAGGCGGCGTAGACGGCGTTGTAGGTGGAGCGGGCGGCGTTGGCGGCGTTGCAGGCGGAGCGGGCGGCTTCGCGCGTGCCGTCGGCATCACAGCGGTCGGCGGCAGCGATGAGCGCGGCCTGGTGGGTGGCGTCCGGGTGGACCCGCGCTGCGGCGCGCAGGGACAGCGGCAGCACGCGGCGGATCGTGCCTTCGAGCACGCGCGCCTCCCACGCTGTGCGGTCGGTGCCAGCGGTGCCGAGCTGGGCCAGCGCGAGCGGCAGCATGTGCTTGGCGCGGATGGCGGGCGATGACCACGCTGAGTCGTTGATCGCGACCGCGTAGTCGCGATCGGGGGAGGCTACGCACGTTGGGCGGTCGCCGTGGGGCTCGCCCATAGACCAGCAGATAGCAGCCTCGACGCACATCTGGCCGGGCTCAGGCTGGCCCAGACCGGACACGAGGCCGGGGGCGATTGCGGTGGTGATGCGGTCGCGGATTTCGTCGGTAATTTTCATGGTGTCTCCCCATTTCGTCGCCGCAAACCGCGTCGACACCCAGACAATACACCCGCTGTTACGCAGCGCAAGTGTTTTGTGAACAATCGACATGCGCTCGCGATGCGGCGGATGGCCTAAATCATGGCGACTCAGCGCGAAGAATCGCGATTGTCTGCTCACGCAGGGCTTTCATTTCGGGCAGGTACGGTTCAATCAACTCGCGTGGACCGGCGACGGGTACGCCGTCGACAAGCGCAATACGCGCGCCGATCGCGCGCAAGAATTTTACCAACGCTTCGGCTGCGCGCAACAGGTCGGCTGCGTGCGCTCCCTTTTCGCGACCCCGCCACCCGTCTGCTTCGCACGCTGCGAACAAGCGCATATAAGCCAACTCGGGCGCGGCAATGTCCGGGCAGCCGCAAGCGATCCATTCCAGGTATACGTGTTGCCAGGGCGGAAGGTCGGAGCACGGGCACATCACGAGGCTATCGCTCCCCATATTGCGCTCGCAGGTTGTCCGGGCAACGCCATCCCGCGCCGCTCAAGACTGACATCACGTAGCCCGCTTCGGCTCTTGGTAGGTCGGTACGCAACCCGTGACGGCGTAGTTGCTTGGCTTGGTGCAACGAACACAGCCCACGCGCATTGCGCCGCGCGATCGCGTCCAACCACGAATCACATTGCTCGCGAGTCGCACCCCGTGGCACGGCAACACCAAGGTCGACAAGGCGCTCAACGAGTCTGCCGAGAGAGATCCCCGCACGTTCCTCGCGCGTAGGTTCACGGCGGCGGCCCTGGCTGTCGCGCATGTCGCGGAACGGATCAACCTCGCGTGCGTCGTACTTAGCCCTGGCCGCAAACTGAGTCTTAGCCTTTTTCTCGCGGCGGGCTTGCCTTAGTTCCTCGCGTTTGCGCGCAATCTCCTCAGCCTTAGCAAGCGCTTCGTCAACGGTCGCGCCATCGGCCATCGCGGACTGTGCAAGCTTGCGCACGTCATCGGGAATCGGCTTCCCCGCCAGAACGTCCAGCGGCGTTGCGAGCGTGTGATCGTCGCTGTTGGTTGTGAGATCCGCAATCAGGCAATCGGCCTTTCCGGGGTGTAGTCGAGTGCCACGGCCGATCATTTGCGCGAATAGTGACCGGCTCCGCGTGGGCCGCAGGATGATGATCGCGCTTGTGCATGGCGCGTCGAATCCTTCGGTAAACAGGGCGCAATTGATCAAAAACTGAACCTTGCCCGCGATGTAATCCGCCAACACCGAAGCCCGATCGTCCTTCGCGCTTCCGCCGTCTAGTGCGCGTACGCCGGCCGTCGTGAGGCTCACGAGCGTATCGGCCAGCTTGTGAGCGCTCAGGACCGTGGGAGTAAACACGATCGTCTGTCGCGTCCCCACCGTTTCGAGAATTTGGACGGCTAAGGCGTGCATTGCTTCCGCGCCTTCGATCTGCGCCGCGATGTCGGCGGGGTTGAGATCACGCCCATGCTCTTGGCGCGTGATGCGAATTGACTTCAGGTCAAGTTCCGCAGCACTGAGGCTCACGCAACGAATCGGGCTTAGATAGCCCTCGGCAATCGCTCGCCTTAGATCGTACTGAAATGCGACATGCGGGATCACGCCGCCTAAGCCGATTTTGTCGCCACGATCGGGCGTCGCCGTCACGCCAAGCAACGATGCCAAGGGGAACCGGTCGATCACGTTGCGGTAAGATGCCGCGGTAGCGTGGTGTACCTCATCGACGATGATGGTTCCGAATGCCATTTCTGACCATCGTGTGAGACGTTTGCCGCGCAGGGATTGCACGGTAGCTATCACTACATCGGACGGCCCGTGTAGCAGTGAGCCATGCTGCGATGCGAGCCGATCGCCAGACTCGATTTCAACGGTCAAACCGGCAGCTTCAAGAGCCGCCGCGCCTTGCTCGACTAGCTCGATTCGGTGAGCGATCACGAGGGCACGCCCGCGGCCTTCGTCACGCCGTTGCGTTAGGACGCGAGCGAACGTCCACGTTTTGCCGGTCCCCGTGGCCATCACTAACAGGGTGCGCTTGTGCCCCGCGTCCCATGCGTCACGAACGGCTAGGACGGCTTCGGCCTGGTAGGGGCGTGTGATCGGTGCGTCAGCCATTGATACACCGCGGGCAACGTCTCACCGACCCGACGCAAGCAACGCAACGCGACTTGCGAGGGCGTCCAGCGTTCAACGTGGCCGGCCGTCGTCGCGCGTACCTCACGAGGGCGACGGAGCAACCAACGAGGGCTGCAATCGCGGTGTCAGTGCGTGTGGGGTCGATCGCGACTTCGGCGCGGGCGGATGAAATTTTTGTCATCGGCTACCTCTCATCCATGCGGGTCCGGCAGTCACGCGCGCCCGGTGACGCATGGGAACGGCCAAAACCTCATCACTCAACATTTTGGAGACTGGCCATAGTCGCGCGAACGGATGGACGCGGTTCAACCTCTCATCTTCGTATTCGATGCCGACGAACGGTTCATTTTTGTTGGTGGCGGCTTCCGTGATCAGCGTGATCGATAGGATCTTGTAGATCGCGCGTCCAGGTGTGCGCCGTCGCTGGCCGATTGATACGGGTGTCATCGTTTCACCCGTTCCAAATTCCCCGCGTGAAATCGACGGTAAACGAGTGATTCGTAGTCCGCGCTACCCTCGGCAAACTCTGGCCAGGTCATAGCCATGTAACGCGGATCGTGCTTTTGGTCGGTGACGATAAAAGAGCCTTCGACAGCGCGCACAGTCCACACGGACAGGCCCTCCCGTCCGCGTTGCTGGCCCGTGTTGCGCAGAAACGCGCCAGTTAGGCGCACCCGATCGCCTGGCTTGAGTGCGCGGTCGCCGTTGCCTCCGTCGGCACCACTGCCGACGCGGTTTGCGAGGCTGGATTGTACCAGCCGATCCTTGTCTGTTGCTCGCATGATTCGCTCCTACATCGGTCGAAATGACCGGCCCGTGCCCCTCCGCAGAGGGGCCTAGGCCCGTGGTTTCGGCTACGAGTTGATCCACGCGGCGTAGTGTTCCCGCTCCTCTTGTCGAATGACCGAGTCGTTCAGTGCCGCGAAAGCTAGGTAGTAGAGATCGTCAAACCCGGTGCGAGACTCCGGCCCGGCAATGCGGTAGGCGGCGGCCTGGATTGCGTGGAATAGGCGTACCGAGTCGCGCCAGTCGCGGTTTGATCGGCTCATGAATGCACCGCAATGTCGCGCGCGTAGTCGAGTCCAAGGATCGGATGCTTCGCGAGTTGGATTAGGCGCGTTGATGTGAGATCGCCGTATACCGCGGCACGCCTGGCGCGCAGTACATCGAGCCCCAAGATCGGATAATCCTCGAGTTCAATCAGGCGCGTTGATATGGGGTCGCCGTAGACCGCGGCACGCCTGGCGCGCAACACGATACGCCATGCGATGCGGATATCATCGCGTACTTCGCAGGCGTCGAGCGCGCCCGGTTCGTCGCTGTTCAGGCACGCGGCCATTGCACGGCAAACGAGCAACGTAGCAGCGAGGCGACACGATCCGCGGTAGCCCGCTTGGCCACCGGTGAAACGTGCGCCCATGCGTCGGTGCGCCCGTTCATCTTTCGTTGCTTTGTCAATCGCGTCCTCGAGGTCGGAGCAGTAGCCCAGCGAGTCAGCCAAGCGATAGGCATCGTCGACGATTGCGCGGACCTGTTTTAGTGTGTGT
>Ga0315281_10012109_pt1 | contig 11774 bp, 9 predicted proteins | sample YL17G07_0_MG_FD_204540 | JGI IMG/M metagenome (GOLD analysis project Ga0315281, IMG submission 204540) | Sediment microbial communities from Yellowstone Lake, YNP, Wyoming, USA - YL17G07_0 | ecosystem: Environmental > Aquatic > Freshwater > Lake > Sediment | place: USA: Wyoming | collected... | reverse complement strand
TTCGGGAATCCGTCGAGCCTCCACGGGACGGGCCGACGGGCGCGGCAGGGGCTCGACGAGGCGCGCGAGACGGTGGCGGGTGTGCTCGGGGCCAAGCCGCGCGAGATCGTCTTCACCGGCGGCGGGAGCGAGGCCGATAACCTCGCGATCAAGGGCGTCGCCTGGGCCGCCAGCGCTCGCGGGCGCCACCTCATCACCAGCAGCGTCGAACACCACGCCGTGCTCAACACCTGCGCCATGCTCGAACGCTCCGGCTTCGAGGTCACGTACCTGCCCGTCGACGAGTTCGGCCGGGTGGATCCGGACGATGTGGCCGCGGCCATCACCGAGCGGACGACCCTGGTCTCGGTGATGTATGCCAACAACGAGGTCGGCACCATCCAGCGCATCGCGGAGATCGGCGCCATCTGCCGAGAGCGTGGCGTGACCTTCCACACCGATGCCGTGCAGGCGGGCGGCTTCCTGCCGCTCGACGTGGATGCCCTGAGAGTCGACCTGCTGAGCCTTGGCGCGCACAAGCTGTACGGGCCCAAGGGCGTTGGCGCGCTCTACGTCCGGCAGGGGACCGGTCTCTTGCCGCAGCAGCAGGGCGGGTCGCAGGAGCGCCAGCGGCGCGCCGGTACCGAGAACGTGGCCGGGGTCGTGGGGATGACGACCGCGCTCCGGCTGGCGCAGGGCGATGCAGGCACGCGGGACACGGAGAACGCGCGCCTTGCCAACCTCCGCGACCAGCTGCGGGACGGGTTGCGGGAGATCGAGGGGGTGACCGAGACCGGCCATCCAACCGATCGGCTCCCCAACAACTGCAGCGTCCTGGTGAAGGGTATCGAGGGCGGCGACCTGGTCGCCGGCCTTGACCTGGAGGGGATCGCCGTCAGCACCGGCAGCGCGTGCACCAGCGGCTCCACCGAGCCGAGCCTCGTGCTGCTGGCGATGGGCATCGATGTGATGCGGGCCCATGGCTCGCTGCGCCTGACCCTGGGCCGCGGCACTACGCCGAGCGAGGTGGAGCGAACGATCTCGGCCACCAAGGCGGTCGTGGCGCGGATGCGCGCCTCGTGACCCGCATCGTGGCTGCCATGAGCGGCGGCGTCGACTCCAGCGTGGCGGCGGCGCTGCTGGCCGACGAGCGACGCGCAGCGGGCGCGACCAGCGACGAGGTGATCGGCGTCTGGATGCGCCTGCATCCCGGCGGCGGGGAGGGCTTCGAGATGCGCCGCAGCTGCTGCTCCCCCGACGCGCACGATGATGCCCGCCGCGTGGCCCAGCTGATCGGCATCCCGTTCTTCGCCCTCAATCTCGAGGAGAGCTTTGGTCGTCGCGTGATCGACGCGTTCGCAGATGCGTATCTCGCGGGCTCCACCCCCAACCCGTGCCAGGCCTGCAACCAGTACATCAAGTTCGACGAGCTGCTCAAGCGCGGGCTCGCCGCTTACGGTGCCGACCTGGTGGCGACCGGGCACTACGCGCGGACCACCTGGCGAGACGGGAGCTGGCACCTGCTGCGCGCCGCCGATGCCGACAAGGACCAGACCTACTTCCTCTGGTCGCTCGACCAGTCGCAGTTGGCCCGGACGCGCTTTCCGTTGGGCGAGCTGACGAAGCCGCAGGTGCGCCGCATCGCCGCCGAGCTGGAGCTGCCGACCGCGGACAAGCCGGAGAGCCAGGAGATCTGCTTCGTGCCGGCCGGCGATTACCGCGAGCTGCTCGCCGAGCGACGCGGCTACCTCGGCGAGCCGGGACCGATCCGTGACGGCAGCGGGACCGAGCTCGGCACGCACACCGGGTATGCGCACTACACCGTCGGGCAGCGACACGGGCTCGGCGTCGCGTCCAGCGAGGCGCTCTACGTCCGCAGCATCGACCCCGCGACCAACACGGTCGTGGTCGGCCGGCGCGACGAGATCGCAACAGCGCGCGTCGACGCGGACGGGGCGCGCTTCATCGCTGGCGAGCCGCCGGCCGAGCGTTTCCGCGCCACGCTCAGGATCCGGCACCGCGGTGCGGAGGTGCCCTGCGAGGTCACCGTGCACGGTGACGAGCGGTTGTCGATCGAAACCGAGGTGCCCGTTTGGGCGCCGGCCGCCGGGCAGGCCGCGGTGCTGTACCGGGGCGACGAGTGCCTCGGCGGGGGCCGGATCGCTCGCCCGGCATGAGCCCCTGGCTCATCCTCGTGACGCTGGTGGCGGCGATCAACCTCGCCGCTTTCACGGCGCTGCGCGGTCGGTGGGACCGACAGCTGCCGGTCCTGGCGCTCGCCTCGCTGATCGGGACCGCCATCGGCAGCGGGATCGGTCAACGGACCGGGCTCGAGCTGCTGCGCATCGGTGATCTTGGCGTACTCTCCGGGTCGGTGGTGGCCCAGCTTGCCATGCTGGTCAGCAGCCTGATGGCTCACATCCTGCCGAGCCGCTCGGCTCGAAATGTCGACCCCGCTCGGGACCCGGCTCGAGACCCAGGCCGCGGCAGTCGCGACGGGTCAGTGGAGGATCGGTAGAATCACGCCACGCACCTGCGAAGGACGGGCACGCCCATGAAGGACTCCGGGTATGGCAGCTTCCTGGCCGGGATCGTGGTCGGGGGACTGATCGGCGCGGCCATCGGGCTGCTGCTTGCGCCGGCATCCGGCGACGAAATCCGCGAGCAGGTCGGCGAATTCGTGGGTGAGCGACGCGCCCAGCTCGAAGAGGCGATCAGCGAGGGCCGCGCAGCCGCCGAGAAGGCCCGTGCCGAGCTGCTGGCCGCGTACGATGCCGAGGGCGGACCGGCGCCGGAGGACGCGATCTCCTGATCGATCTGGTGCAGGCACGAGGTCGGGAGTCGAGAGAGCCGGTCGCAGCCGGCTCTTGGCATGAGTGAAGGGTGACGCCGATGCAGCGGATGAGCGCGGCCGAGATCAGGGAACGCTTCCAGCGCTTCTTCGAGGAGCGGGGTCATACCCGCGTGCCCTCGGCCCCGCTGCTGGCGCGCGACGACCCCACCCTGCTCTTCGTCAATTCGGGCATGGTGCCGTTCAAGCGGGTGCTGACCGGGGAGGAGCGGCGAGACTATCGCCGGGCCGTGGATGCCCAGGTCTGCCTGCGGGTGGCCGGCAAGCACAACGACTTCGAGGAGGTCGGCCGCACCCCGCGCCACCAGACCCTGTTCGAGATGCTCGGGAACTGGAGCTTCGGCGACTACTTCAAGCGCGAGGCGATCCACTGGGCCTGGGAGTTCCTGACCGTCGAGCTCGGCATGGATCCGGAACGCCTGGCCGCCACGGTCTACACCGATGACGACGAGGCCTACGCGATCTGGACCCAGGAGATCGGCCTCCCGGCGGAGCGCGTCGTTCGATGGGGGAATATCTCCGCCGGTGACGACCACAACTTCTGGCAGATGGCCGAGACCGGGCCGTGCGGTCCGTGCAGCGAGATTCACTTCGACCGCGGCATCGAACTGAGCGAGGGGCCGGAGTGCGTGCCCGACCACTCGGAGACCTGCCCGCGCTGGCTCGAGTTCTGGAACCTGGTCTTCATGCAGTTCGACCGGGCCGCAGACGGGACGATGTCGCCGCTGCCGTTCAAGAGCGTGGACACCGGCATGGGCCTCGAGCGGGTGACGTCGATCCTCCAGGGTGTCGAGAGCAACTACAAGACCGACCTGTTCGAGCCGATCATCGAGCGACTGCGCTTCCATCTCGGCCACGATCCCGAAACGGTCGAGGCGGAGCGCTTCAGCTACCAGGTGGTGGCCGATCACTCGCGGGCGATGACCTTCCTGATCGGGGAGGGGGTCGCGCCCTCGAACGAGGGGGCTGGCTACGTCCTGCGCCGGATCATGCGGCGAGCCGTACGCCACGTCCGGCTGATGGGGATCGCGCAGCCGGTGCTGGCGGAGACCTGCGCAGCCGTGATCGACCTGATGGGGGCCGCCTACCCGTATCTCGACACCCGTCGCAACGAGATCCTGTCGGCGGTCGATGCCGAGGAGCGCAAGTTCGCCCGCACCCTGGAGGCGGGGAGCGAGCGGCTGACCCAGTTGATCGAAGCGTCGGGCCCGTCCGGCACCATCAGCGGTGACGAGGCGTTCCGCCTCCACGACACCTTCGGCTTCCCGATCGACCTGACGGTCGAGATCGCCGGGGAGCGCGGCGTGGCCGTCGATCGCGCCGGGTTCGAGACCGCCATGGCCGAACAGCGGGACCGCTCGCGCCGCACGGCCACCTCCGCCATGGCCATGGACGAGGCCGTGGCGCGCGAGATCGACGCGCTCGAGTCGGTCTTCGTGGGCTACCCGAACCAGACCCGTCTCGAGGAGGCCGCGGTGCTGGGCATCTTCCCGCTGGCCGATGGACGCCAGGGCGTGGTGCTTGACCACACCCCCTTCTACGCCGAGGGCGGGGGGCAGACCGGCGACCAGGGCCGCATTCTGGGCAAGCACGGCCGGTTCGCGGTGGACGACACCCAGCGCCGAGGCAGCGCCATCGTGCACATCGGCCGCACCATTGACGGGCGGATCCGGCTCGGCCAGACGGTGCAGGCGCTCGTCAACGAGCGACGGCGGGCAGCGGCGGCACGCAATCACACGGGCACCCACCTGCTGCACCGGGCCCTGCGCGACGTGCTCGGCGAGCAGGCGAAGCAGGCGGGCAGCTGGGTTGGTCCCGAGGGCCTGCGCTTCGACTTTCCGGCCAACCAGGCAACGCCACGCGAGGCGCTGCGGCAGATGGAGCGCATCGTCAACGCCCAGGTGCGCCGCAACGCGGCGGTGATCCCCACCCAGATGAGCCTGACCGATGCGCAACTGCTCGGCGCGGACATGTTCTTCGGTGAGAAGTACGTGCCGGAATCGGTGCGTGTCGTGCAGGTCGATGGCTTCAGCAAGGAGTTGTGCGGCGGCACGCACGTCGCCTCAACCGGGCAGATCGGCGCCTTCCGGATCGTGGGTGAGTCGAGCATCGGCGCCGGTCTGCGACGCATCGAAGCGGTGACCGGTGAGGCGGCGGAGGAGCTGGTCGCCGAGAGGCTTCAGGCGCTCCGCGACGCGGCCGGGCGGCTCGGCGTCCCCGAGGAGCGCGTGCCCGAACGAATCGAGGCGCTGCTGGGCAGGGTCCGCGAAGCCGAGCGAGCCGTGAAGGCGCCGCGCTCGGGGGCTGCAGAATCTGGCATCGATGCCGCCGCGGTGCTGGCAGGAGCCCAGGACGCGGGCGAAACGAAGGTGATCGCCCGGCATTTCCCCGGGGCCGATGCCAATGCACTTCGCTCGCTGGTCGACCAGTTGCGCGGCAGCACGGGACGCTTTCTGGCCGTCGTGTCCGGCGACGCGGGCGGGCCGGCCATCCTGGTCGCTGCCAGTCGTGACCTGGTGGGCGAGGGATTCAACGCGGTCGAGATCATCCAGCAGGCCGCTCCCATCATCGGCGGCGGGGGTGGTGGCCGGCCGGAGCTGGCGCAGGCGGGGGGCAAGGATGCCGAGCGGCTGGAGGAGGCGCTGACCGAGGCCGCGCGGCTCGCGCTCGAGGCGCTGCAGCGGCTGGAGGCGACGTGAGCCTGCCGGTGGATCGACGGGCATGATCCGCCGGTTGGCACGCCTTGCCGGACGAGGCGACGCACGCAGCTCCAACGGCTCCTCGGGCCTGGTGGCCCTGGATGTCGGGACCGAGTTCGCCAAGGTGCTGGTGGTATCGGTCTCGCCGGGGCCGGACGGCAAGCTGGTGGGCTGGGTGCGCGGCAGCGGCCGTCAGCGCCAGGGGCTGGCGCACATGCAGTCCGGCACGGTCTCCGACATCGACGCGGTGGTCGCCAACTGTGCCGCAGCGTTGTCCGAGGCGGAGCAGATGAGCGGCCTGCGAGCCGACGCCGCGGTGATCGGCATCGCCGGCGAGCTGGTCAAGGGGACCACCTCGACCGGAACCGTCCGACGGGAGAACCCCCACGCGCCGATGGATGAGGCGGAGCTGCAGGCGATCGTCGAGCAGGTGCAGGACGAGGCGCTCGGCGACGCCGAGCGAACCATCGGCTGGGAGAGCGGCGTGGAACGGATGGATGTCCGCCTGGTGCATGCCGCCGTGGTCGAGATGAAGATCGATGGCTACCCGGTCAGCAATCCGATCGGGTTCACCGGTGCACAGGTGGAGATCGCGGTCTTCAACGCCTTCGCCCCGATGGTCCACCTCGGGGCCCTGCAGTCGGTCGCAGCGCGCCTTGGCCTCCAGCTGCTCGGCGTGGTGGCGGAGCCGTACGCGGTGGCCACCTGCCTCGACCCCGGCGAGATGGGGGATGCCGGCGCGGTCTTCATCGATGTCGGCGGCGGGACCACGGACGTGGCCCTCGTGCGCCGCGGCGGCATCGCGGGCACGAAGATGCTGGCGCTCGGTGGCCGCGCCTTCACCCGTGGCCTCAGCGAGCGGTTCAGCCTCTCCTTCGCGCGGGCGGAGGAGCTCAAGCTGGCGGCCGGCATCCCGGGGGAGCTTCCGGAGCCGGTCGAACGGGACGCGGTGACCGCGGCCCTGACCGAAGACGCCGCCGTGTGGCTGGGCGGGGTCGAGCTGATGATCGAGGATCTCGCGGCGGGGGAGCTGCTGCCGGGTCGGGTCTACCTGTGCGGCGGCGGTGCGCAACTGCCCGAGATCGCCGCGGCGCTCGATGACGACGCCTGGTGGCGCCGGCTGCCGTTTGCACGGCGACCGCAGATCCGGCCGCTGGCGCCCGGCGACGTGGTCGGCATCCACGACGGCACCGGGCGTCTGACCACCCGCCAGGACGTCACGCCGATGGCGCTGGCGCACCAGGCGCTGCTGATCAACTCCATGGGCGGGGCGGCGGAGCGAGCCATGCGTGGCGCCGTGCGAAGCCTGGACCTGTGAGCGCCATGTCCGATGAGCCGCGCCTGCTCTACCTGGAGCCCGACGACGAGATCACATCCGTCGTGCGGCGGCTCGGCGAGCTCGATCCGGGCAAGGTGATCGTGGTGGTGCCGGGGCGCAGTCGGGCGACCTCGAGCCTGGTTGCGCTGCGCCTGCTCGCGCGCGTCGCTGCCGCCGGCGGGCGTGAGCTGGCGCTCGTCGCCGATGCCCCGACCCGGGCGCTGGCCGTTGACGCGGGCATCGCGGCGTTCGCGACCCTGGCCGATGCCACGGCCGGGACCGCCACCCCCAGCGCGGGCGGGCCGCGAGCGCCCATCCGCGTCGTGCGGGGCGCCGGTCAGAGTGTCACGAGTTCGCAGGGAGCGCAGGGCGGGCAGGGTCCGCCGGGCACCGGCAGCCCGCCGTCGGCGCGCGCGATCGGCTCGGATGAGACCGTCACGGTCCGGCTGCCCCGGCCCGGCGGCGGCGCGGGGGGCGTGACAGGCGGCCTCGACACTCGGCCCGGGGCGCCACGCAGGCGCGGACCGGCTCGCCGTGTCCTGCTGGTGCTGCTGGCCGTGGGCATCGTGGCCGTTGCGGCGCTCCTTCCCGGGGCGACGGTCCGCGTCGCGCAGACCTCGGTGGCGGTGGGACCGACCCGCTACTCGGTGACGGCGGCGGTGGCGGGGCACCAGGCCGGTCATCTGACCTCGACCCAACAGGGATCCGCCACCGGTCAGCGACTCGACCAACTGAGCGCGACCGGCACCGTCACCTTCTTCAACTGGAATCTCGTGACCGTCGCCGTCCCGCTCGGCACGCACGCTTCCGTCCAGGGTGGGGTCGCGTTCAGCACCAACAAGCGGATCGTGGTGGCCAAGGGACACTTCAACGGGACGACCATCGACCCGGGGCGCGGGAGCGTCGCGGTCACGGCGGTGGCCGGCGGCCCGACCGGCAACGTGGCCGCCGAGGCGATCGATACCGTGGACGACTCGACCGTGCGCGGGTTCCTGCGGGGATCTCCGGACAACCCGAACCGGCTGGTGATCAACGCCGCCGCCACTGCCGGGGGCTCGGAGACGCCGCACCAGGTGGTCCAGCAATCGGACGTGGATGCGCTGCTGACCGCCGTTCGCGATGACCTCGCGGCCCAGCTCGCCACGCGGCTCGGCACCGTGGCCGGCGCGGTCTACGCGGCCCCGGCGGCGATCGAGCAGCCACAGATCACGGTGCCGCCCGACCTGGTGGGGACCGAGGACCAGCCGACCATTTCGCTGACCGGCACGCTTGATTTCGATCGCGCCTACGCGCAGCTCGCCGACGTCGAGGCGGCGGCGCGCCAGGCGTTCAGCGAGGCGCTGCCCGCGATTCCCGCCGGCACCGCCATCGTCCCCGACTCGGTCGCGATGCTGGTCGAATCGGCCGCCCTCAACGGTGCCGCGTTCACTGCGGAGGTGCGAGTCACCGCGCGTGCCGCCAACGTGATCGACGAAGCGACCATCCGCAGTCTCGTCGCGGGCCTCAGCATTGCCGACGCCGGTCGCGCCCTCTCCGACTACGAGGACGTGCAGATCGACCTGTGGCCGCCGTGGGTCGACCATCTGCCACAGATCGGCCTCCGCATCACGGTGCGGGCCGTGCAGCCCGCGCCATGAGCCGTTTCATCGGCCTGGATCACGGCAGCCGTCGCATCGGGGTGGCGATCGCAGAGTCCGAAACCGGCCTCGCCTTCGCCAGGCCGGCGCTGCGGGCCGGCGACCTGGATCAGCTGGTGACCCTGGCGGCGAACGAAGGCGCCGACCTGCTCGTCATCGGACTGCCGCGCAACATGGACGGCAGCGAGGGCCCGCAGGCCGACGCGGCGCGCCGCTTCGGCGACCAGTTGGCAGCGCTCGGTCTCGCAGTGACTTACCAGGATGAACGGCTGAGCAGCTGGCAGGCCGGCGAGTTACTCTCAAGGTCGGGTCGCACCCCGGTTCGCCAGAGCGGGGAGCTCGACTCGGCGGCCGCCCGCGTGATCCTGCAAGATTACCTGGACGCGCAGGCCCGCCCGCGTGCGCAGCAGGAGACCGAATGAGCCGTCGACCACCCATCGACCACGTGAACGACGACGAGCGCGAGGCCCGCATCCGTGCGCTGCGCGATCAGCGCGATGCGCCGAAGCGCCGCCGCCGCAGGTTCCAGCCGCTCGTCCTGCTGACCTGGTTCGCCGCCGTCACCGCGTTCCTGGGGGTCGTGATCTTCATCGGGCTGCTGGCCCTCAGTCCCGCCCTGATGGACTGGGTCGCGGCGCACCCGGGGACGATCGAGAACGGCCTGGTGCAGGACTTCGTGCAGTGGTACAAGCCGGACGCGCTGGCGGATGTGCCGGCGGGGGAGGACGGGCAGCGGATCACGGTCGAGGTGCAGGCCGGCACCACCGACTCCGAGATCGGCGCCCTGCTCTTCTCCAGGGGACTCATCCGCAGCCAGGTGGCCTTCCAGTGGGCAGTCCTGGAGGCCGGTCGAGCCGGCGACCTGCCGGCGGGCATCTACGACCTCTCGCCGTCCCTGACGCCCTCGCAGATCGTGGCGGCGCTGCGAAAGCAGCCCGGTCCGGTGGTCAAGATCACCATCATCGAGGGTTGGCGGATCGAGCAGATGGCCTCCTACCTGGCCGGCACGACGCTGACCCTGAATGTCGACCAGTTCGCCGATCTTGCTCTTCACCCGCCGGCCGACCTGCTGGCCTCGTACGACTTCCTGGCCACGCTGCCGCCCGGTCGCTCGCTGGAGGGCTACCTGTTCCCCGATACGTACCAGGTGAATGCCAATGCGACCGCGCGCGACGTCATCGAGAAGTTGCTCGACACGTTCGACCTGCGCATGACGCAGGAGGTCCGCGACCAGATCGCGGCGGTCCAGATCGGCGGGCAACCGATGACGATCGACCAGGCCGTCATCCTGGCCTCCATCGTGGAGCGCGAAGCGGTGCTCGATCCCGAGCGACCGCTGATCGCGGGCGTCTACCTGAACCGGCTCACCACCAAGGGCTGGCGCATGGAGGCGGACCCCACGCTCCAGTACGGCTTGGCCACGGCCACCTACGGCAGCAGGCCGCTGCGTGACTGGGTGACTGCCGCATGGTGGGCGCCCCTCGCTGCCGGCGGCGTGGACATCGAGCTGCCCGAGGCGCTGATCGGCTACCAGACGTACCTGAACATGGGTCTGCCTCCAACGCCCATCTCGGCGCCCCGGCTGCTGTCGATCCTGGCCGTCGCAAACGCCGACCGTTCGGCCAAGTACTTCTTCTTCGTGGCCGGCTGTCCGAATGGCGTGTATGACGGCTCGCATTACTTCGCAAAGACATTGGCCGAGCACAACGCCAACGTGGCCAAGGCGCGGCTGGAATGCCCGGCACCATGATCAGTACCGGAGACGTCAAGAAGGGCGTCATCATCGAACTCGACGGGCAGCTCATGAAGGTGCTCGACTGGACCCACATCAAGATGGCGCGCGGCTCGGCGCAGGTCCGCATGAAGCTCCAGAACGTCCGCAAGGGCGACATCGTCGAGCGCACCTTCCAGGCCGGTACCCGCTGGCCGCGGGCGCGGGTCGAGCAGCGCGACGTCCAGTTCCTGTACCGCGACGGCGACCTCTACCACTTCATGGACAGCCAGACCTACGACCAGTTCGGGATCGGCGCGGCACAGCTCGGCGACGACGCGAAGTACCTCAAGGAGACGACCGAGGTGATCGTCAGCCAGTACCAGGGCGAGATCCTGGGCGTGGAGCTGCCGGTCACGGTGGACCTGGTGGTGACCCAGACCGATCCCGGCTTCGCCGGCGACACGGCGGGTGGCGCCAAGAAGGCCGCCACCCTGGAGACCGGGCTGGTGGTCCAGGTGCCACTCTTTGTCAACGAGGGCGACCTGCTGCGCATCGACACCCGTAACGGCGAGTACGTGACGCGGGTCCAGTAGCACCAATGCCGGACGAGATCTCCGACCAGGCGACGCTCTGGGAGGCGCCACGCGCCGTTCCGCGCATCTTCGGTGTCAGCGACCTCAACCGCCGCGTCCGGGCGCGGCTTGACGGCGATCCGGCCCTGGCCGACGTCTGGGTCGAGGGCGAGGTGAGCCAGCCCTCGTATCCGCCGTCGGGGCACTGTTTCTTCACGCTCAAGGACGGGGCGAGCCAGGTCAAGGCGGTCTTCTTTCGCGAGGAGCTGGCCCGCTCGGGGCTGCGCCCGGAACACGGCATGCAACTGATCTGCCACGGGAGCGTGCGCGTCTACGAGCCGCAGGGCATCTACCAGCTCTACGTCGAATCGGTGACGCCGGCCGGGGCCGGCGACCTCCATCAGCGCTACGAGGCACTGCGTGCGGCCCTCGCGGCGGAGGGCCTGTTCGATGCCGGGCGCAAGCGCGAGCTGCCGCGCTGGCCGCGCCGCATCGGGGTCGTCACCTCCCCGGTCGGAGCGGTGTGGCGAGACATCGGCAACGTCATGCGCCGCCGCTACCCGATCGGTGAGCTGGTCCTGTCGCCGACCATCGTGCAGGGACCGACCGCGGCCGGCGCCATCGTCCGCGCCCTCGGTCGGCTGCAATCGGAACCGGGGATCGACATCGTGATCCTGGCCCGCGGCGGCGGCTCGCTCGAGGATCTGTGGTCGTTCAATGACGAGCAGGTGGTGCGCGCCATCGTGGCCTCGCCGGTCCCGGTGGTGGTGGGAGTCGGGCACGAGTCGGACGTCACGCTGGCCGACTTCGCGGCCGACCTGCGCGCCCCCACGCCGTCGGCGGCCGCCGAGCAGGCCGTGCCCGACCTGGCGACCTTCCCCGCCATCCTCGATCGGTTCCGGGATCGCGCCTCAGCTGCCCTGCTGGGACGGGTCGCCGGGCAGCGCCGGTTCCTGTCCGAGGAGGAGCGCGCGCTGGTCCGCCTGAAGCCCGACACCGTCGCT
>Ga0315281_10012108_pt1 | contig 11774 bp, 12 predicted proteins | sample YL17G07_0_MG_FD_204540 | JGI IMG/M metagenome (GOLD analysis project Ga0315281, IMG submission 204540) | Sediment microbial communities from Yellowstone Lake, YNP, Wyoming, USA - YL17G07_0 | ecosystem: Environmental > Aquatic > Freshwater > Lake > Sediment | place: USA: Wyoming | collected... | reverse complement strand
CCAATATCATGCCAAATTCCAGCGGCTAAGGAAACCCCGGAAACCCAGTATCCATGCGGACTTCAAGCTATTTCATCCATCAATATACCCACTCGATTCCGTGAAGACCCAGTAAATGAAAAGGCACTTGCTGGTGATGATTCACCACAGCCTCTTTTCCAATCCAGTTCAGCGTCGGCATGGTGCGTTCTAAATTTCCTTGGTCAATGGTTCAGATAAAGAGATTGCAATCGTTATTTTGGATAAGGTGCTGCACGTCTTATTTTCTTTCCTTTGTGCTAACGGAGGCTCGCTTGGCTTTCGTCGTTGCTGATTGATATGCCTTCACCGCTTTTGCTCTTATGTCGACGGCATTGGCAAGAGCTTCCTTGTAACGTTCTTCGGTGATGGTGTTCTCAGTGCCGATGTATACGTTTCCTGTGGTCGGCTTGTCATCAAATCGGGGAATGGTGACGCCAAAGTTGTACTCGACCACCCTGCGACCTTTACGAGTGCGCTCTATCGGCCCGGAAATTCCGACAGGCAGGTCGTTGTTCTTCGATGAGTTTGTTTCTTGCCTGAGCCCGGTAGGTGCAGGCAAGCGTTCAATTCGTTTATGGAGTTCTTTAATGGCCAGCGCCAGTGCGGCCCCGGCTCCACTACCATCTGTCGTATGGTCGGAGAATGTCTTCCATATTCCATAGCGCAGTTGCCATGCGCGAGTCTTCTTCGAGTCTAGGCGTTGAATGTGCTCAGGCACTTGGAAGCGATGACCAGAAAAAATTACAACCTTGCGATATTTCATTGCTCGATCCCCTTCTTGGCGCAGATTATTACCCGCAGGTGAACAGGTGTAATGGGGTCCGACACTCATGTCACTCGGTTAAGCCAAAAACCCCCGTCGTCCCAGCGGCGGCTGGGACCCAGTCCCAACCAGAATTTTAAATATACGGCGTACTGGATTCCGGCCTCCGCCGGAATGACGAATATTGATGTGATGACCACATTGGTTTCGAGTCGTGTATGCCTCTATTCACGCGCTATAAATGCTTAACCGAGTGGCATGAGGGTCCGACACGATATTTTCGCAGCGCTATACCACCCCCGCCCCATGCGCCTGCCGATCCGCATGGTAACTTGACCGCACCATTGGCCCGCAGGCTGCGTGCGCAAACCCCATTTTCAGCGCTTCTGCATCGAACATTCTGAACTCGTCGGGATGCGCGTAGCGCAGCACCGGGAGGTGGTGTGCCGAGGGCTGCAGGTATTGCCCGATGGTGAGCATGCTGACCTCGTGCGCGCGCAGGTCGCGCATGACCGCGAGAATTTCTTCGTTGGTTTCGCCAAGCCCCACCATCAAGCCGCTTTTGGTGGGTACGTCCGGGTGCACAGCCTTGAATTCCTTCAGTAGCTTGAGCGAATGATGGTAATCGGAGCCGGGGCGCACCTGCCTGTAAAGGCGCGGCACGGTTTCCAGATTATGGTTCATCACATCCGGTGGGTTGTTTCCGAGAATTTCGATGGCACGGTCCAGGCGCCCGCGGAAATCCGGGGTGAGGATTTCAATGCGCGTGGCCGGTGCGTGCGTGCGTACAGACTGGATGCATGCGGTGAAGTGCCCTGCGCCGCCGTCTCGCAGGTCGTCGCGATCCACGCTGGTGATCACCACGTAGCGCAATTTCATGCCGGCGATGGTCTCGGCAAGATGCCGCGGTTCGTCGGGGTCGGGAGGCAGGGGTCGTCCGTGGCCTACATCGCAAAACGGGCAGCGGCGCGTGCACAGGTCGCCCAGGATCATGAAGGTGGCCGTGCCCTTGCCGAAGCATTCGCCGATGTTCGGACAGGCGGCCTCCTCGCACACCGTGTGAAGACTGTTCTCGCGCAGGATTGCCTTGATTTCGTTGAAGCGCGTGGTGGTGGACGCCGCTTTCACACGAATCCACTCGGGCTTGCGCAGCCGCTCGGCAGGAACGATCTTGATCGGGATGCGCGATGTCTTGGCTGCGCTTTTCTGCTTGGCGCCGGTTTCGGCCATAACGGTCAGTACAAGTGGCGGATCAGGTGGGAGACGAGCTTGGCTGCAACGCGATCCATGCTATCAGAAACTCCATAGTCCCTCATTTGCGCGGACGCGAGTCCCGCATAGCCGCAAGGATTGATACGTGAAAAGGGCTCCAGGTCCATGTTCACATTCAGCGCAAGGCCGTGGTACGTGGCGTGCCGGGCGACGCGCAGACCGACGGCGGAAATTTTGGCGAGGCCGCCGGGATGGTTCACGTAAACGCCGGGCATGCCCGGCGCCGTATGCGATGCGATGCCATAGTCATCCAGCAAGGCGATCGCTGCGGCTTCGATGCGCCGCACCAGTTCCCTGACACCCATGCCGAGACGGGACAGATCGAGGAGCAGGTAGCAGACGATCTGCCCGGGACCATGATAGGTGACCTGTCCGCCGCGATCGGTTTTCAGCACCGGGATTCCGCCGGGGTGTAAAACGTGTTCGTATTTTCCCGCGAGACCCAGGGTAAATACGGGGGGATGCTCGACCAGCCAGATTTCGTCGCGCGTAGCCGCTGTGCGCGCCTGGTTGAAAGCCTGCATGGCGCGCCACACCGCTGCGAAATCGCGGTTGCCGAGGTTCCGCACGGCGGGGGCACAAAGCGGGGCCTGCACAAAATCTCCCCGCTGGGGCTGTGCAGCATGGGGCATCCCGCTCATAAAACCATTTTTACCATGGGGTGCTCCACCAGTTCACGATACAGCGCATCGAGCTGCGCGCGCGAGGTGGCGCGAATGGTGCAGGTGAGGCTAAGGTAATTGGCATTGCGGCTGGCGCGCATTTCCATAGTCGTGGGATCGTAGCCGGGGGCATGGCGTACGACCACTTCCGCGATCGCCTGCGCGAACCCCTCCTGGGTGCGTCCCATGACCTTGATCGGAAAATCGGTCGGGAATTTTAGCGGAGAGGTATCCACTTCGGTCAAGGTTGCGTCGCCGGACAATGTCATCCTATACGGCTGCCTTGGCGGTGCTTTCAGCAGCAGGCAAGGATCGCTTGTAGTCCTGGAACAGCGCGAACATTTTCCAGAACAGCGGCCCCGGCTTTCCCGCATGTTCACCTGTACCAACCGGCCTGCCGTCAAGCCGGGTGATGGCGATGACTTCCTTGGTCGAAGAAGTGAGCCAGAGTTCGTCGGCGATGCCGACTTCCCTGCGGCTGACGCGGCGCATCTCCAAAGGTATGCCGGCTCTGCGCGCGAGCTCGATCATCAGGTCGTAGGTGATGCCGGGCAGGATCAGATTGTCCTTTGGCGGACACAAAATCACGCCCTTCCGGATTGCACAGACGTTGCTCGAAGACGATTCCGTGAGGTAACCATCGCGGAACAGTACGCAGTCGTCAACATGGTGCTGGTTGGCTTCATGCTTGAGCAGAACGGCGCCGAGCAGCGAGGTCGATTTGACGTGGCAGCGCTCCCAGCGGAAATCGTCGAGCGAAATGCACGAGATGCCATTTTCATAAAGCTCGCGAGAAGGTGTCGGCAGCTTGTTGGCCATCATGAATACCGTGGGAGCGAGGCCCTGCGGCGGTGAAAAATCGCGCTTGGCCACGCCGCGCGTTACCTGGATATAGATGCTGACATTGCCGCCGCCGTTTTTTGACACCAGCTCGCCGATGATCTCTTCCCAATGATCTAATGGATAGGGATTGCGGAGTTCGAGAAAATCCATCGAGCGCTGCATGCGCAGCAGGTGCTCGCGCATGCGCAGCGCCCTGCCATCGTATATGGGGATGACTTCATAAATGCCGTCGCCGAAAATAAAACCGCGGTCAAGAGGCGAAATGCGTGCCTCCTCGACAGGAACAAATTCGCCGTTCAGGTAGGCAATCGGCAGGGCAAGAGGTTGTGCGGGCGGTGTGGATGTCATGATGGGCGTTTAGCGAAACAGCAGGCGGATGACATCCCATCCGCGGCCGAGAAATCCGGCGACGGGAACGTCTTCCAGCGCGACGACCGGGAACTCGGCGATGGCCGTGCTGCCTCGGGAAAGCTTCATTATCCCCGCTTTCTGACCCGCGGCCAACGGCGCAAGCAGCGGTTGCGTGGTGGTAAGTGTGGCCTTGATGCCCGCGAAACCGTCTTTGGGCAGAGAAACCCAAAGGTCTTTGTCGAAGCCGAGTTTTACGGTGTTGCTGCTGCCCTTGAATATCTCGGGGGTGGTAATAATTTCGCCCTTCCGGTAAAGGCGCCGGGTGTCGTAGTACTGAAAGCCGTAGTTGAGCAACTTCTGATTTTCCTGGGCGCGCGCCGCATCCGACGAGGCGCCCAGCACGATCGAAATCAGGCGTCGCGACTTCTCGCCCTCGCCGCGCCGGGCGGACGCGATCAGACAATAGCCCGCGGCTTCGGTGTGGCCGGTCTTCATGCCGTCGACAAACGGGTCGAGCCACAGCAGGCGATTCCGGTTGGCCTGTTTGATCTTGTTATAGGTGAATTCCCTTTGGGAGTAGATTTTGTATTCATCGGGAAAATCGCCGATCAGAGCCCCGGCCAGCTTTACCAGATCTTCCGCGGTCGAATAGTGCTGCGGATCGGGAAGACCGGTGGCATTGGCGAAACGGGTGTTTTGCATCCCCAGACGCTGCGCCTCGCGATTCATGCGCTCGACAAAGGCATTCTCGGATCCGGCAATGCCTTCGGCCAGCGCGATGGTGGCGTCGTTCCCCGACTGAATGATCATGCCGTGAATCAGATCGTCGACCGTCACCGGCGTGCGCGGCTCGATGAACATGCGCGAGCCCTCGGATTTCCAGGCTTGCTCGGAAACCGGAAGCGTCTGTGCGAGCGCAAGCTTCTTCTCCTTCAGCGCCGTGAAAGTGAGGTAAGCGGTCATGATTTTGGTCAGCGATGCCGGTTCGAAGCGCGCTGAAGCAGATTGGGCGGCAAGCACCTTGTTGCTCAACACATCGACCAGCAGAAAGGCGCGCGCCGCCACCTGGGGCGGCGGGATTTCGAGGCTGGTCTGAGCGTGTGCGGGAAGCGCGGCCGAAAACAACAACAAGCAAACAAAGGCAGGAATTAAACGGGTCATGGTTTCTCAGGGTTGTGTGACGATGGGGAAAATGTTCAGCGTGGCGCGCACCTTGTCGGAAATAGCCTGCGCCTCCTCGCGGTTGGCGAGCGGGCCGATGCGCACCCGATGCAGGCCGTTTCTGAATGTGACGCCGACCGGCTCGTGCATCCAGTCAAGTTCACCTTGCATCCGATTGCGGAAGCTCTCGGCATTCTCAATGGAGGTAAAGGCGCCGAGTTGTATGAACACGCCGTCATTTTCAGCGCTGACCAGCGGCGCCTGCAACGCCAGCGGCTGAATCCGGGCAGGAGGAGACAACGCCTCGCCTGAGCTGACGGCCGGTGGTGCAACACCAGCCGTGCTGGTTGCCAAGGGAGCTAACGTGCCGTTCGGGAGAATGCGCTCTACCGTGACTCTGCCGCTGCCCGGCGCGGCAATGCCAAGCTTGGAGGCTGCGACGTAGGAAAGGTCGATGACGCGGTCGCTGTGAAAGGGTCCCCGGTCATTGACGCGCACCACCACCGACTTGCCATTCGCGATGCAGGTCACGCGCGCATAACTGGGCAGGGGCAGGGTGGGATGCGCCGCCGTCATGGCATACATGTCGTAGCGCTCGCCGGTGGAGGTCTGCTGGCCGTGAAACTTTCTCCCATACCACGATGCCACGCCTGTTTGCACGAAAGGGTCTTTGCCGACATTGGGAACATATGTCCTGCCGAATACCGTGTAGGGCCGGTTGGCTGCGCGGTGCAGCGGTTCATCGATGGGTACGGCATCGGGAATATCGAGCAGGTTGGCCGGTGCATTGTCACCCGGGCCGTCGTCGAGATAGTAGCCGCCTGGCTTGGATGGCGCAGGCTTGGAGAGCGCAGGCACTGGCGTGTCCGTGGCTTTGCGCGGGGCGGTTCCACAACCAGCGAGTATCGCCATGACCAGTGCTGGAAAGAGAAATTCGAAGCCGGGTGCTGCGCGGCGGCTGACAGTTGAATTCAATATCGGGCTCAGGATGCGACCAAATGCTTGTGCGAAGCAATGCTCATCAGAATACCGAACCCCACCAGCATCGACAACAAAGCGGTTCCTCCGTAGCTGATAAGCGGCAACGGCACGCCCACCACGGGCAGTATGCCGCTCACCATGCCCATGTTGACGAAAATGTAGGTGAAAAAGGTCAGTGTGATTGCGCCCGCAAGAAGTCGCGAGAATACCGTGGAGGCGTTCATTGCGATCATCAACCCGCGCGCAATGATCACCAGATAAAGCGCGCAAAGAGCGACGATGCCGATCAGGCCGAACTCCTCGCCGAATACCGCGAGGATGAAGTCGGTAGAGCGTTCGGGAATGAAGTCGAGTTGACCCTGGGTGCCGTTGAGCCAGCCCTTGCCGAGAAGGCCTCCCGAGCCAATGGCGATGGTTGACTGGATGATGTGGTATCCCGCCCCCAGCGGATCGGAGCTGGGGTCAAGCAGCGTAGTAATGCGCTGGCGCTGATAGTCGTGCAGCATGCCCCATACAAAAGGTAGTGCTGCGCCTCCCGCCACGGCGAGCGAGATGAGTATCTTCCACGACAGGCCGGCGAGCAGGATCACAAAGAATCCCGATGAAAAGATCAGCAACGCCGTGCCCAGGTCGGGCTGGCGCATGATGAGTCCGGCAGGAATGGCAAGCAGCAGCACGGCCACGGCGTAGTCGACGATGCGCAAGCTCTCCTCGCGCTTGTGGAAATACCATGCAAGAGCGAGGGGCACGCCGATTTTCATGATCTCGGAAGGCTGAATGGTCACAAAGCCAAGGTTAAGCCAGCGCCTTGCGCCATTGCGGATATCGCCAAACAGCGCCACGCCGACGAGCAACGCAAGCCCGACGATATAAACCGGTAGCGCAAGACGCATCAGTTGCTGCGGAGTAATGTTTGCGACCAACCACATGGCGGTCAGCGCCACGGCGAAATTGCGCAGTTGACCCAGCGGCCGGTCGAAGGCGTTTCCCCCGGAGGTCGAGTAGATCACCGCGATGCCAACGGCGACCAGCAGCACGATGGTGGCCGTCAGGGGCGCGTCGAGTCTGCGCGCGACCAGGCTGAACGCGGCATCAATCGCTTTCTTCAATGTCGCCCCCGGCCCGATTGATACGCACCGGCAGTTTGCCGAGCAGGAAATAGTCATACAACTCGCGGGCGATCGGCGCCGCCGTCGCGCCGCCGTGGCTGCCGTTCTCGACCAGTATCGCCACGGCGAGTCTGGGTTCGCCGGCGGGCGCGTAAGAAATGAACAGCGCGTGATCCCGCAACCGCTCCTTGACGCGCTTTTCGTCGTATTTTTCACCCTGCTTCATCGCCACGACCTGTGCTGTTCCTGTTTTACCGGCGATGGCGTAGGGCGCGCCTGCGCCTGCGCGTGCTGCCGTGCCGCCTGGCCTGGTGACGTCGGCCATGGCGGATTGAACCAGTTTGAGGTGCTCGGGCTTGATGTTGAACGGCGCGCGCGCCTTGAAGCTGGCCGGTCGCCTGGCGCCGCTTCTGCTGTCCTGGATTTCCCTGAGCAGATGCGGCGTGACCGGAATGGCGCCATTGGCCACCATTGCCGTCGCCGCCGCGAGCTGTAGCGGTGTAGCCAGCACATAGCCCTGGCCGATTCCGACGCTGATCGTGTCGCCCGAATACCACTTCTGCTTGAAGCGCTGCATTTTCCATTCCTGCGAAGGCTGCAAGCCGGGCACTTCGCCGTCGATGTCGATGCCGGTCTTGCCGCCAAAACCGAATTGCGTCATGAAGCGGTAGATCGCATCGATACCGACATCGTTCGCCAGCCCGTAAAAATAAGTATCGCAAGACACAACTATGGAACGGTACAGGTTGACCGAACCGTGGCCGCCTTGTTTCCAGTCGCGGAACGGACGCTGGACACCGGGAAGCGTCCAGTAGCCGGGATCGCTGATGGAATAATCCGGTGTGCGCTTGCCCGACTCGAGCGCGAGGAGCGCCATGAAGGGTTTGATAGTCGAGCCCGGGGGGTACTGGCCGCGCAGTGCGCGATTGTTGAGCGGTGTGTCGGGAGAGTTGTTGAGTACATCCCAGTTGGCCGGGTCGATGCCATCGACAAACAGATTGGGGTCGAACCCCGGCTTGGAGACGAGTGCCAGCACCTCGCCGGTTTTCGGGTCGATCGCCACCAGCGCGCCGCGATGATCGGCGAAGGCTTCTTCGGCGACTTTCTGCAGATTGATATCGAGCGAAAGTACCAGATTGTTTCCTGAAACCGGTTCGGATCGCGCCAGCGAACGGATGGCGCGCCCGCCCGCGTCTATCTCGACCTGTTCCGAACCGGTGACACCATGCAGTTCAGCCTCGTAACTGCCCTCGATGCCAAGTTTGCCGATATGGTCGGTGCCTTTGTATTTGGCATTGGAGCCCGCCGCCTCGATACGCTTCAGGTCGGCGTCGTTGATGCGCCCGATGAAACCGATTGCATGCGAAGCAATCTCGCCGTAAGGGTACTGGCGGAACAGGCGGGCGCGTATCTCGAATCCGGGAAAGCGATAGCGATTGGCGGCGAAGCGCGCCACTTCGATTTCGGAAAGCCGGCTGCGTATCGGCAGTGACTCGAAGTTGCGGCTTTCCTCGATCAGCTTCTTGAAACGGCGCCGGTCGCGCGGCGAGACTTCGATGATTTGCCCCAGATCGTCGAGCGCTTGTTCGAGATTCTGCACCTTGCCGGGTGTTACTTCGAGCGTATAGGCAGAATAGTTTGCCGCGAGCACGGCGCCATTGCGGTCGAGGATGAGGCCGCGATTGGGGACAATGGGCACTACGGAAATGCGATTCGCTTCCGCCAGCGTGTGGTAGTGATCGCGCATGACGACCTGCAGATACACGAAACGCCCCACCAGCAGCACAAACAGCACGACGATGGCGAGCGACACCAATACCAGGCGGTTGCGAAAGACGATGAACTCCGCCTCGCGGTTTCTGAGCGTTTGACCGATCATTGCATGACGGTGGGTGGCGGCCGCCGGAAGCGTTGCAGCCCGGCGAGCAGGCTCAGCAAGGGCCATAGCACCCCCCCAAGAACTGGCGCGGCAAACAGCAGCAGACCGGGGAAGTTGCGTCCGAGCATGAGGTTGAGAAGCAGGGTTAATCCTTGCGCCGCGAACAGAATGGCGCCGGCATGCAGGGCTTGCTCGGTAAGCGTCAACTGCAGAATACGCAGACGCAGCGCCTGTCCCAGAAAGATTGCGGTCACGTATACCAGGGCGTGCTGGCCGAGCAGCGCGCTGTCGGCGACATCCATGAGCAGGGCGAGGCAGAAAGCAATCCCCTGCCCGATATGGCGCGGTTCGTTTACCGCCCAGTACAGCAGCATGACCAGCATGAAATCGGGCCGCGCGAGAAGCGCTGCGCCTTGCCAGGGCAGGATATCGAGGAGCAACGCCACAAGTAACGAGCCGGCGACGAATTTCCCGCCGGCGGGCGGGTGCATCGTTTCGCGCGAGATCGGAAAAAGATCGGCCAGGTTCATTTTCTTGAGGAGCGGATCGATGTCTTGTCGCGCTTCTTTACATCCGGCGCCAGATCGGGCTTGGGGTAGGACTCCTCGCGCGGATTCAGCAGCACCATGACATGCCGGAAATTCTCCACGGCGGAGGCGGGTTTGCCGGTAATTCTGGCGAACATATAATTGGCGTTTTTTTCCATGCTGATGACAGTGGCCACGGACAGGCCGGCAGGGTAGGTGCCATCGATGCCCGAGGTGACAAACAGGTCGCCGTCGCGGATGTCGGTATTTACGGGTATGAAAGGCACATCAAGGGTGCCCTCGTTGCCGGTGCCGACGCTCAGGGCGCGCTGCCCGGTGCGTGCCACCATGACGGGAACCGAATGATCCTTGTCGGTAATGAGGGTGACTTCGGAGGAGAAAGTCCCCACTGCGGTCAATTGTCCGACCACGCCGCTGCCGTCGATCACGGCAAGACTGGGGCGCAAGCCATTGGCCAGACCCTTGTCGATGATGATTTTGCGGTTGAAGGGATTGCGTGCGTCGCGAATGACTTCCGCCACGACTGCCTTGTCTTCGAAGCGGCTTCGCACCTGGGCAAGCTGGGCGAGGTGTTCGTTCTCGGATTTGAGCAGCTTTGCCTGCTGGGAGGCCGCCGACAGCTCCAGGATTTTCATCTGCAAGTCATGATTTTCGCGCAGCAATCTTTCCTGACTGGTGAAGTAGTCGGCGAGACGATCGCCCAGAGCGCCCGGGATCGCCAGGAGCTGCTCAAAGGGATGCAGCGCCACCGATACTGCAAGACGCAGCGTATCAAGGGCACGGAAGCGGTGGTCGGCGATCATGATGCCGATCGCCAGCAAGGCAAAAAAAGTCAACCTTGCGAGCGGCGAGGGACCACGGTTGAAGAAGGGTTCCTGATGGATCGCCATGCCGCTAAAAACTGCCTATAAACCTTGGGAACCTCATCTGCTTGGTCGCATGGCTGAATAAATTAAGGGCAAGCTCCAGGTTTCAAAACGGCATTCGAGATTCTTGCCGGTGTCTTCGGCGGGTCATTCCCGAAGCATTTACATCTCGCTGGTGAACACCGATCCCAGCTTGTCCATTTCCTCCAGCGCCCTGCCCGAGCCGCGCACCACGCAAGTGAGCGGGTCGTCGGCGACGATCACCGGAAGTCCGGTCTCCTCGACCAGCAGGCGGTCAAGCTCGCGCAGCAGCGCGCCACCGCCGGTGAGCACCATGCCTTTTTCGGCGATATCCGCGCCAAGCTCGGGCGGCGTCTGTTCGAGAGCGGACTTGACTGCGGAGACAATGTTGTTGAGCGGCTCGGTGAGCGCTTCGAGGATTTCGTTTGACGAAATCGTGAAGCTGCGCGGAATACCTTCGGCCAGATTGCGGCCTTTTACTTCCATTTCACGTACTTCCGATCCCGGGAAAGCCGACCCGATCTGCTTCTTGATCGATTCCGCAGTTGCCTCCCCAATCAGCATGCCGTAATTGCGGCGGATGTAATTGATAATGGCTTCGTCGAATTTGTCGCCGCCCACGCGCACCGATCCCGAGTAAACTACACCGCCCAGAGAGATCACTCCCACTTCGGTCGTGCCGCCGCCGATATCCACCACCATCGAGCCGGTCGGTTCGGCGATGGGCAATCCCGCGCCGATGGCAGCGGCCATCGGCTCTTCGATAAGAAACACCTGGCTCGCGCCGGCGGCGACCGCCGATTCCTTGATGGCGCGCCGCTCTACCTGGGTCGAACCGCACGGCACGCAGATGACGATGCGCGGGCTGGGTTTGAACCACTGCGCGTCATGCACCTTTTTGATGAAGAATTTGAGCATATGCTCGGTGGTGTGAAAATCCGCGATCACGCCATCCTTCATCGGGCGGATGGCGGTGATATTGCCAGGTGTGCGGCCCAGCATCATTTTGGCGGCAAGACCGACCGCCTGGATGGTTTTTTTCGAATTGGGGCCGGCTTCCTGACGAATTGCCACGACGGAAGGTTCATTGAGAACGATGCCCTTGCCGCGAACATAAATCAGGGTATTGGCAGTACCGAGGTCAATGGCGAGATCGGTGGACATATACTTTGAAAAAAGCGAAAACATGTGCGAGGCGGCTATTCTAGGGAGGCGGATCGGGGAAATGCCCTATAATATCGCATAAATCGTGCCTGAATATTCCGATTCCAGCTTATTTCCTGCTTTTCCATCACCA
>Ga0315281_10012107_pt1 | contig 11775 bp, 13 predicted proteins | sample YL17G07_0_MG_FD_204540 | JGI IMG/M metagenome (GOLD analysis project Ga0315281, IMG submission 204540) | Sediment microbial communities from Yellowstone Lake, YNP, Wyoming, USA - YL17G07_0 | ecosystem: Environmental > Aquatic > Freshwater > Lake > Sediment | place: USA: Wyoming | collected... | reverse complement strand
GGAACCAGTTAAGTTACCTGATTGTGAAGGAAAAAGTAGTTAATGGTGCTGTTCTTGAAGCAACGGAGCTCGCTGACCTTTCCGATGAATGCATGGACTGGGAAAGATGTCTGCTCATGGGTTTTTTCAGCCGCAAGGCAGCAGAAATAGTCGCCGAACACTACCGCGCTTCAGCAAAAGAGCGATTTGAATTCATAAGCCAACGTATCAATGATTCTTTACAGGCAGGCGAAGTGGGAATACTTTTTATCAGGGAGGGACACAGCGTCCAATTCCCTCCCGATATGGACGTTTTTAGCGTCGCGCCGCCAGCATTAGACGAAATTCATAGGTGGCTTAGAGACCGGTCGCGGACTGAGCAGGAAGAGACCGGCGAACCTGAAGAGCCGGAGCAGCCTCCAGCCTAGTTATTAGCCTGCCCTGTGTTTTCTATTCTTACGCCAGAAGTAGAATCCAATGCCACCGCCGATTATCCAGACGGGGCTGAAGATTCCCAACCAGATAAAAATGTTGGTAAGCACCTGCCCAAAGACTGCCAGTCCGTTCCATGCGGTCTGCACTGTATTTCCGGCGCTCCAACCTGACAGGACATTAATATAATTTTCGCGGGTAGCTTCGGCCGCATTTCCTTTATCATCCGTCACTTTAAATTTGATTGTATAATCTCCGGTCGATTTATAGCTGTGTACTGGATTCGGATTAGTGCTCGTTGCGCCGTCACCAAAATCCCATTCGTAGCTGAACGGTGAAAACCCACCCGATACTTCAGCGCGGAAATAAATCGATTCTCTTGCCTGCACGACGGCTCTGTCGACTGAAATTTCTGCAAAGAGTTTAGCCTGCTGCAGGTCTATCTGTAGGAAGGACATTGCTGCAGTTCGCTCTATATATTGAATCGAACCTTTGGTCCGCTCGATTTCGCTGCGTGTGGCAGAAAGCTGGCTCTGGACTTTAAGGATATCTTCTACAGTCGTTGCCTTTTCAAGAATAACAAGCAGTTGTTTTTCAGTGGCTTCCAGGTTAGATAATTTCGCCTGGAGATCGATGTACTGCTCGGTAACGTCCGATGCAGAAGTATTTTCAGAGTTGACTTCAATTGCCTTCTCGCGGATCGTCCTCAGCACATTGTTAAATGATTCTGCTGGTACCCGGATACTTATCGAACCAAAGAGGGCATTCCCGGAACGCCATGTTGTCGATGTTACAACGAATCCCTGCATACTATCGGCGAGATTTGTTATATCTTCTATAGCTGCTTGTACGTCCTCCACGACGATATCGATATTTCCAGATCGGATAATCATGCGGTCAAGGACCGGTGTCGCCGAATTTACCGTGCTCGATGACTCTCCCGTTGCCCCGCCAGGAGGTATATCCAGTGTTATTTGAGGCGGAGGAGTGCCGAATATTATTTCCGGAGCCGGCGTGCTTGTACTTTTGCCTGATGACGTGGAAGGATACGTAGTCCCGTTATAAGAACTACTTTCATCCTTTGTTGCAGTTTTAGAACAAGCTACTACAGTCAGAATAAGAGTGAGAATGACAATTCCGATCACAATTTTTTTCATTTTCAATCCTCTCAATATAGACGTGAGAACTATATAATTAAACGCCAAACAAGAGTTTTAGTTAGCCTTATGGTAAATTACGAAGATTTTCCGTATTGTAAACCCGATTATAAAGAGCGTCAATCAGGCTCAGGGATGAATTTAATGTGTATGATTCCCCCGTGAGATGGAGTTATCAATACAGTTGTCGGAACTGTTAATAGGAAATAACTGATTATTGTGCTGGTACTGGTTTCAGGACTTTCCCAGGTACTCGTCGATCACTTTGACCAATGTCTCGTGTTCGGCCTCGGAAAGCGCCTCGTTTTCTTCCAGCTTTTTTATCGAGCGGCCGACTTCAGGTTTTTCCTGGCATAAGCGGTCTAAGCGTTCTTCCTGGTGCAGGATTTCAGCGTCAATACGCGCAAAATTGAGACGTAAATCAAGACGGCTGTCCAGGAATTCCAGCGCTCTTTTCTGAGCCTTGGGATCATCGTAATCAACCAGGTAAAAAGGAATTTGGAGCCAGAGGTTTGCCCCATCCAGACCGCGTTGTTTTGCCGTCCACAAAAGAAAAGAGTTAAGGGTTGGTCGGCCGCCGGGAGGTGTTTCAAAATCCATCTCCCTTGATAATTCATAAGAGCTCAGGGAATTTTTAATCTGAATTGAGTTGAAAGTCGCCCAGGCATCTCGCGGAGCACTATGCGCTTCCATTGAAATCATGCCCCCAATAGTATAAATCTCCTTGGCATGACAGGTGTCCTGCGCGACATCTATTATTAGATTAAGAAACCGGTGATATTCGAAGCGAGGTATCGAGCTAAAGAGGACCACAATATCACGGTCATTGAAACTGTAAAAAGTAGTCTCCGGGAAAAATACAATATCTTTCTCGATGACTACTCCCCCAAGCGGGAAGAACTCTTCCGGACTTATTTCGCAGAACGCCTGACCCCTGAGTTCGTGGTTTATATATTCGGTTATTTTTTCACCGATTTGGCCGGCATCTGATTCCCAGCACACGACAAGAGCAGGATTATTAAACCTGGGACGCGAAAAATATTTGATAGAATCGGTCATGCTCCCTTATCACCCTTTTTGAAAAAATCATCGATATGTTCTTTAAGCCACTGGCGGTCCTCTTCTGTGATGATGGGCTGTTGTTTGGATGTGCTAGTTTGTTTACGCTGCTCAAGGCGTTCACGTATGTCCTGAGGAAATTGCTGATAAACATTCGCAATAACGGTTTCCATCTGGGTAATCATTGTATCGAGGATGTGAGGATCGATATCCAGATTGAAAATACTGGACAGTACTTCTACGACAGAAAGAGAAGCCTTTGGGTATGGGAATGGCACGCGCGACAAGTAGTCAGGTATCTCACCCATCAGACAAATGCCAGGGAATTTGCGTGTTTTTGCAGCTCCGATAAGGAGGCCATTCAGTCCGGTGATACCACCCCGGTTACCTCTTCCTTCAGCCTGGCTCATTAAAATCGTATTCGGATAGCGTTTTAACTCGGGAAGCAGTGATTTCTGATTGGCAACAGCCCACACACCCGGTTTTAAGTTGTGATGTGTGATGCTGACTGCAGCTCCGGACGTATAAATTCTACCGCAGCCGAATTTTTGCGCAACGTCCAGTACCATATTCGCCATTTCATATGCCCGCGGACCTTCAGCATACATACTTTCACTGGTTGCAGGCTGTTCTTCACCGATAAAAAGTAAGAGATCTCTATTGGCTAATCTTTTAAAATAGAACTTGCTCGTGGGGAATCCCATATTTGTGAGGACGCTGCCGCGAATGACGACCTTATTCGGGAAAAAGAATTCTTCGGGTTCGATCTCACCTAATTCTTCAGCTTCGATCGCCTGGCGGATGGTATCGACTGTGATAAGTCCGATATTCCCGATGCCAGGCCAGCCTATCAGCATATCAGGGGAATTGAGGACAGGTTCTCGGTGTAAAATCAGCGCCATCGCATCTACCTCTAACTAACCATTCTAGCGACAAAAGGCTTCAAGGACAAGTACAGTACAAAACTCTAAATACTAATATCTAAACCCTAAACAATTTAGAAATATCAAACACTTAGAAATCAATTGATTAGATTAGTACTTAGAGTTTAGAGTTTAGGATTTGGTAGTGTTGGGATGTGGTGGGGTTAGAAGCATTTCCAATACGGTTTCAGATTTTTCTTTAGCTCACTAATAATGCGATCGACGTCCTTTAGTTGACGATCCTCACTTAAAGCCGCGGGTACACGAATGGGCTCTTTTACCTGTATGTTCCAATCAAGAAGCCCCGCGACAAGCGCCAGCCATGCATAAGGTAGAACTTCTCGATTATAACCAGAGGCAATCAGGTCGATTTCTTTACCGTCGCAAATCTCAGCCATCTTCCTGACTTTCTCACCAATCATATGGAACCCGTCAACGGTTAAGCCAAGGTTAGTCAGTTCATCGTTGAAATGCGGGTCGGAACCGCCGTTGCGTACAATAATTTGAGGTTGGAATTCAACGGTCAGTGGTTCGATAATCTCATCAAAAACGGCTCTGTATGAAGCATCGCCAGCGCCAGGCGGCAGCGGAATGTTAACGGTCTTACCCTTCCCTTCACCCGAGCCAATTTCATGCACAAATCCGGTACCGGGATAAATAGTGCGCGGGTCCTGGTGAATATCAATAAAAAGTACCCGGGGCTCAAAGAAGAAATATTCGGCGGTGCCATTGCCCGCATGGGCGTCGGTATCCAGGATTAAGACCCGCTCCAACTTGTATTTTTCCAACAGGTAAATTCCTGTAAAAGCCACATCGTTGTAGAGGCAAAAACCTTCTCCAGAACCTCGTTTGGCGTGGTGAAGTCCACCCCCAATTGCAATGACTTTCTGGTGCTTTCCCGACTGCACTAAATCGACGGCAAGTTTTGCCTCCCCGATAACAATTCTTGCCGCTTCTTCGAGCTTTCCCGGACGTCCGCGCGGGAAGTTATCCATGGTGTGGTAGCGAAAAAAAGTACTGTCATCGGTCGGCTGTCCCAGGTTCGCGGCGCGAAAGTATTTTGTAGTGAACTCGATATAGGCTGGATCACAAATTAAGCGCAGATCTTCTTCAGTTGCAGACTCAGATTTTAAGAAAAAATATCTGTCGTCTGGTTTGACGTGTTCTGCTAGAAATTTAGGGAAAATCTCGTATCGGTCTCCCCTGAAAGGGTGACCCGGTCCGAAATCATATTCCTTGAGGTCTTCGTTGTAAAGAAAAGGAGTTGGCATTTTTCAGACTCCGTCATCAAAAGAGACTAGCATCATTGTAAGTCATTCAAATCGGGTTTTAAAGAGGCGAAAAGAGAAGCATGAGGTTGATGTTGTAACGTTACGATGTTATAATGTTATAGTGTTCACTAACAAAAGGAGCTTTACAATGTCTACACAAACCAAAAGGACCACAATATATTTAGACCCTGCTCTTCACAAGACCTTGCGCTTAAAAGCAATTGCTGCCTCAAAATCAGTCTCCGAACTTATAAACGAAGCTATCAAAGAGTCTCTTGAAGAAGATTATGCAGATATATCTGCATTCGAAGAGAGGGCAAAAGAACCTATCATCAGCTATGAAGAAATGATTAAAAGCCTGAAGAAAGATGGCAAAATATAAAATCTATTTCAAAGAATCCGTCAAAAAGGATTTCAAGCCGTTCTCCAAAATCAATACTAGAAAGATTCTTCAAAAAATCGATTCATTGGCCGAAGCACCTAGACCATTTGGATGTGAAAAATTAACTGACCAGGAAAGGTATCGCGTTCGCCAAGGGCATTATCGTATCGTGTACTCTATACAAGATGAAGAGCAAACCGTTTGGATAATTAAGATAGCTCATCGTAAAGATATTTACCGGAGTTAGCTTTATCAGGCCTGGGGGGATTTATGATAACGAAGGAAATGCCTTTATTTTTGCCGGTTTGGAATGACTTTAAAAAATAACTTAAAATGTTTAAGCCAATTAGGATTCAGATGCCAGGCTTTAGCTAATCCATATTGGACCTGTTGTTCCCGTCACAGTCCAGACATTATCGATTTTTTTAATGACAAAAGTCGTTCCACCCCCACCTGTTCCACCAAAATATAGACTTGCTGTCACCTGGACGGAACCGTCTTCTTGAGGGTGAATATTTCCCAAAATAATATGACAACCGCCGCCGGGTAAAAAGATGACACCCTCGGGAATTTCACTTGATTGACTCACCCAAATGTATCTTTTTTCAGCGTCTGCCAAGTTAGTTTTATCTAAATCGGCTAAGGCATTCAATACTGCTTTTTGAAGTGATTCTGGCAGATTTTTAGAATTCGAATTCCAACTACTAATACCTCCGTTGTCATCAGTGTATTTCATTATATAGCCGGTTACTTGTCCGGGTTGGTAATCGTGATACAACCGTTTTATCAAAACCGCATATATTTGCGCTTGATCACTCTCAGAAAGAGGCTGTGATTTATTATCACAGGATATCGGAAGTAAAAGCAATACAAAAAATATCGACAAACAGATGAATTTTTTCATATAAATCCGCTCCTTAGTCTATTTGCTTAATCGAATTACCACTTCATGAGATATTCGAATGACGAGATAGAGATTTGTAAGCTGTTCTCCTACTTCTGAATAAAGAGTAGAATCTTATCAATGCAATTAATGGTGAGTTTTCCATCGTCTATCTGAAAACTTTCAGCCGATTGTAGAGCTGTGAGAAACTGTTCCTCCTGTTGGTTCTTTTCCTCTCCACAAGATATTAGTGTCTGTGTTAAAGAGTCAATTATAGTTAGTTTATTTCCTGATAATTCATATTTGCCGCCGTAGCTATTGCATCCACCAGAACCAATAACATATCCGTCTTCGCTGTTAAATCTAGCTGTAATTTCCGTACCTGTTAATACTGTTTTTAGATTATTCGGCTTACCGTATGATTCTAAAGCCCAGACAATATCTTCTAGATTGGTAGTGTCTTCTAGATTATCGCTCTTACTAATACAGCCAACAAGAACCATAACAGGAATTAAGAGGATGCTAAATGATACCTTCACGATTTTCACATGGGCACTCCCTAAATATTTAGGTCTTGCGGTTAAATCTTAGCCTGCGCCACCATAAGACAAGCACTACTACCAAAGCTATAGCCACTATTGCTATTACAACCGTTACGAGCCATATCTGCCAGGGATGAGTCTGTTCAATTGTCACTGTCGATGGTATCGTTAGGGGAATTGGTTGTTTTGGGGGCGCTGACAACATAATAACAGCTTCAGCTACCGGGTAACCCGGCTCAGGTTTCAGGTCGAAAGTGATTGCCTTGCCGGTCGGATTAACAATGGCTGAATCATGTACGCTAAACGAGTATCCTTTAGGTTCACGAAAATAATGGTCTGGAGCCTTCAACGACAAAAGATAATAACCATCCTCTAAAACCGGAACTATATCTTTTTGGATACTTTCTCCGGTTCCAATAATCTGATACTCAAACAACGCATTTTGGACTTCAAGGTCTGCTGTTTCTGTGCCTATGAGCAAAGTAGCCGTTTCCCCCCGTGCCAAACCGTTAACGGTTACGGACATCTGAATAGAGGCGGCGATATATCCATTAGCTGATGTCATTAGTGATGATATAGAACAAGTGAAGGCAGCAAGAAACATAATGGAGACCATACCTGGTTTAATAATCCGTTTAATCCTCATTATTAGTCCCATTTCAATTTCAGAGGACGTGTTAATAATATAACGATATGAACCTGTTTTTGTTAGTTTTGAATACGAAAATGATTAATTTGTTCTGTAGGCATTATATCACAGTAGACAGATAAAATACTGTATTAGATAGATTTTAGGACTAAAGTTCTGCTACTCAGCGTCTGTTCCGAACTTAAGAACCGCAATTATCCCGAAGACAACCCCGAAAGCAATTAGCACCAACATCTCCGGTACCACAGCATCGAAATCAGCGCCAAAGACGAGCAGTTTGTTAAAAGCAGTCGTCGCCCACGCATGAGGCGTGATTTTAGCAACGAATTGATACCACCTTGGTGTAATGAAAAGAGGCCACCAGCAGCCTCCTAGCGGCGCCATAATAAGTGATGCCAATACCCCAATCGAAGAAGCGCTTCGTTCCGTCTTCACGAGAGTCGATAACATAACGCCAAAAGCTGATGCCATCAACATCATTAAGATCGAAATAACAAACACAGCCGCAGGTGCAATACCAAGGTCCATTTTAAAGACGAGGATTCCTATACCCCAGAAAATTATTATCTGGATCAAACCTTTAAACACTGTGCCTGAATAAATGCCGCCCAGGATGGCAGTTCGGCTCGCCGATGTTGACATTAACCTTTCCAACGTATGGTTCTGGCGTTCTTTGGTAATTTGTGCCGCGGCGAAGGAAGCTGTCATAAACACAAACATCACCAGATAACCGGGAATAACGAAGTTTGCCGGATTGATAGCTTTTACGTCGCCAACTTTTTCAGTATTGAATGTAATAGCCGGAGGTCCTGCAGCGGTCCCCAGTTGCCCGGTAAGCAGTTCCCGAATGGTCTGTGCTAAATCGCCGATAGTGCCAGGCTGATATAATTCCTGCTCAACCAGGATACCGATAACTGTATTGTTCACCACCTGCTGCGTACCCACTGCAGAAGCGATGCTTCTTGCCATTCCATCCAGGGCAGCGATTGCCTGAGTATTCGTGGGATTGTACACGACTTCCAGGTTTGCACCGTAACCCATCAAGACAGCTTCTGTAAAATTCTCCGGGAAGGCAACAAAACCGGTGATTTTTTTATCCTCAACGTCTTTTTGTGCCTGTGTGTAATCTTTAAGCCATATAATTTCCGGTTCACCAGGTCCGAGTTTAGATACGTCTTTTGTTTCGAGCGCAGCTATAATCTGATTACTTATCCCAAATGCCGGCTCACGAGTAACCAGTCGAATTTGTAGTCGACTGTCCTCGCTACCCACTCCAGCCATCACGAAATTAAAGAGGACGATGAATAGGAACGGAAAGAGAATGGAAAAGAACAACGCACCGCGGTCGGCTGTAAAGACTTTAAGATCTTTAACAGTCAGAAACCAGATATTTTTTAATTGTTTCACTTTATTTACCCTGGGGGATGACTTTAAAAAGTAATCGGCTTAATACAACCCCTACGACAAACACGCCGGTTATCACGACCAATTCCAGCCAGACATCAGCAATTGTTCCACCCTCGCTGATTATTTTTTTTAGGGCATCATTCGCATAAGCGTTAATAGATATTATCTTGCTCAATGTATACAGGAATGTTCCTTTTGAAATTGTGAAGAACGTCCCGCCAAGCATTGTCATACTCAAAGTCACTGTCACACCAATCCATGTCGCCGTGTCTTGTGTGCGAGCCACGGACGCAATAATAAGCCCGATAGCACTACCAGCCATCGCGAAAAGAAAAGCAATTAGAAGACAAGTTAGAAAAGAAAGAGGTGTAAAGATTTGAAACACAGCATAGGAAAGAGCCAGCAAAATAAAAGTCTGAACGAAGCCCCTGGATACGCTAGCTAACAATTTACCGAAAAAGAGCTCTCCAGCAGTCAGCGGGGTTGTAAGTAAGCGTTCCAATGTCCCTATGCGCCGCTCTTCAACTATGGTTGCAGCGCCAAGGCTGATAGCGAAAAGGACATACATGGTGATAATCCCCGGCAGGAATTGATTGACCGGATTAGGAGCGGTGCCGATCGTCGTCTCTTTTATCCCCACCAGCGGGTGTTGTTGTTCTCGTTCAAGGAATTGCCAGGTAGTATCCGTGATTTTTCCCGGTGGAATTTCCTGTCCGCTGAGCGCCTGTGCCACCTGCCCCCTCACCTGGAACTCCTGGTTTAATTGACTCACAATCCCACGGATAATACTGGCGACAATCTGTCCTTCCTGGCCGCCATTTCCTCTCTGCATAAAGATCAGTTCAGCCTGCTGCCCTGTGCGTAATTTGTCTGAAAATCCAGGCGGTATATAAAACACCATATTGATATCGGAGCGGTCTAACTTGCTTTGGGCATCGGTGAGCGACAGCACTTCAACATCCAGGCTTTCCTCAGACTCTATATCCGAAATTAATTGCTTCGCGTAGACTCCGTTCGTATCTTCGTTGACAACATACGCAGTACCGTGGAAAAGTCCCTGCCCTCCAAAAGCTCCGTAAATCAATGCAAATGTAGCGATGGGCAAGAGAAGGCTAAATGCAAGGTCTCCTTTATCCTGGAGATAAGTTTTTAATTCACGAAGGGCGATAATTATTGCTCTTTTCATACTTAATCGCGGAGACTCCGGCCGGTAAGTTTGAGAAAGACATCTTCAAGGGTCACTTTATCTGGATCGCCGAGCTTAGTTTTTAGAGCACGAGGAGTGTCTACGGTAATAATTTTTCCTCCATCCATTATCGCAATGCGGTCGCACAGACGATCGGCTTCTTCCATATAATGAGTCGTATAGAGAACGGTCATGCCATTTTTCCGCAAGGACTGTATCGTCTCAAATATATTATTTCTCGACTGCGGATCGATACCCACGGTTGGTTCGTCGAGAAAGAGCAAATGAGGATGTCCCATGAGTGCAATCGCCAGATTAATGCGTCGTTTCATCCCGCCGGAGAACTTGGAGACTTTACCTTTTGCCCGTTCTTCCAGTCCCATTAACGTCAGGTTCGACATAGCCTGAGCTTTAGTTTCTTTTCCATCTAGCCCAACTAATCTGCCGAAGAAAGTGAGGTTGTCTAAAGCTGTAAGTTCTTCATAAAGTGCCAGTTCCTGGGGGCAGACCCCGATCAGACTGCGGACTTTGTCAGGTTGCTGGCGGGTGGAAAATCCTCCAATTGTGACTTCTCCTGCATCTGGAAGCAGGACGGTCGACAGCATGCGTATGGTAGTCGTCTTACCCGCGCCGTTGGGTCCCAATAGTCCGAATATTTCATTTTTTGCGATCGTAAAAGAAACGCCATTGACAGCTTTGTGATCATTAAAGCTCTTGTAAAGGTCTTTTGCAACTAGATATGCTTCAGCCATAGAATTCTCCTGAGTTTAGACTACCTAAATGTTTCCACGGCATTGTTGTTAACATTATCATAAATCATATCCAAGGAAATCATCCTTTCGAGGGAAAAATGAAATTTTTTCTCATACCTGGGTAGCATTGCATACGTGTCAAGTATTATATAGAATGGAACGAAGGTTTACAATAAAATGAAAAATCATGGTCTTGTTGTGAGCACGAGCAACCTCACAAAATACTACGGCAAGCAATGTGGTATTGAGGCTATTAACCTCGAAGTGAGAAAAGGTGAGGTCTTTGGTTACCTCGGACCGAATGGCGCCGGCAAGACCACAACAATCCGAATCCTACTTGATTTTATTCGACCATCCATTGGTTCGGCTAACCTCTTTGGATTTGACAGTCGAATAGACAGCGTTGAGACGAGGCGCCGCATCGGATATTTACCAGGCGAATTATCTATGTACGGCAACCTTAATGGATATGAACTCCTGCACTACGTTGCTAGCTTGAGAGGTAATGTCGAACTAAATTATGCCATCGAACTTGCGAAGCGAATGGATTGTGATTTAACAAGACATCTCAAAACGCTTTCCCACGGCAACCGGCAGAAACTCGGCTTAATTCAGGCGTTTATGCACAAGCCGCAGCTAATAATCCTCGATGAGCCGACTATCGGGCTAGACCCGCTGATGCAGCAGGAGTTTTATCGGCTTATTGAAGAAGCCAGGAATGACGGACGCACTGTATTCCTTTCATCGCACATCCTCCCGGAAGTTGAAAGAGTTTGCGACCGTGTCGGTATTATCCGCGCTGGTAAGTTAGCCGCTGTCGAGTCCGTGGAGACCTTGAAATCACGCGCAGTGCGCAGGTTAGAAATTCATTTTGCCAAGGCTATACCGGAAGAGAGTTTTGCATCCATCACGGGTGTCCAGAATGTGGTAATCAGCGACAGTGTCTTGAAATGCATCGTTATTGGCTCGCTGGATGCACTAATCAAGACCGCTGCCGATTATGAAGTGGTTAATATTGTCAGCCACGAGCCGAGCCTTGAAGAAGTGTTCCTGACTTATTACGGCGGAGGTAATCCGCATGTTTAAGAACGTTTTTTTGAAAACACTTCGCGACCAATTACGACCTTTGATATTCTGGGGCATCGGCTTGGTA
>Ga0315281_10012106_pt1 | contig 11776 bp, 8 predicted proteins | sample YL17G07_0_MG_FD_204540 | JGI IMG/M metagenome (GOLD analysis project Ga0315281, IMG submission 204540) | Sediment microbial communities from Yellowstone Lake, YNP, Wyoming, USA - YL17G07_0 | ecosystem: Environmental > Aquatic > Freshwater > Lake > Sediment | place: USA: Wyoming | collected... | reverse complement strand
GATACGTGCGTTACATCGCCTGTGTTGTAAAAAGTTGTCATTTTTTTCCTCCAGTCTATGAACTGATCTGGTATGACAATGTCACCAGGTTTGTAATCTTCTTTCAAAGATCCTACTGCACAGCAAGAAATAATTCTTTTTATTCCAAGATTTTCAAATCCTGTAATATTAGCTTTGAAGTTCAACTCATGTGGTGGTATTTTATGACCTTGACCATGTCTTGGAAGAAAAGCAACTTTTTTATTACTTATATTACCTGTGAAGAAATAATCTGATGGGTCACCATGTGGTGTTTTTACAGGAACCTTAGAAACGTTGCTTATCATGCTAGCATCATAGAGCCCTGAACCACCTATAATGCCAATTTGAATCTTTTCCATAAATTTAATAATACTTAAAAGGATATTAATTTATCTAATTAAAGAGAGTAACATGAAAATTAAATGTTTAGGTGGCTTTAGAGAAGTTGGAAGAAACGCTGTTCTCGTAGAAGGAAAAGAAAACATTCTTTTCGACTATGGATTAAAGGTAGAGACAAACGAGGACCCTAGACCTGCTGATAAAGTTGATAATATAATTTTAGGTCATGGTCATCTCGACCATTGTGGCTCAATTCCAATTCTATATCATAAGAAAAAGATTCCTCTTTTCTCAACCATATCTACATTCGATCAAGCGCATCTACTTTTGAAAGACAGCCTGAAGATTGCAAGAATAAAAGAACTTGTAAAGAAATTTGCACAAAGTGACATTGAAAAAATGAAAAAGAATGAGGCAAGAGTGACTTACGGCCAAAGAATCGAAGGAGAAAATTTTTCAATGGATGTTTTTGATGCAGGTCATATACCTGGAAGTATAGCCCCACTGATAGAGATGAATGGAAAAAGAATTCTTTATGTTAGTGATTTTAACGTTAATCCAACCCGTCTTCTGAATGGTGCAAAGATTGATGCAAAGGATATTGACGTCTTAATATTAGAAAGCACTTACAGCAACAGAAACCATACTGATAGAAAAGAAACTGAGAAAAAGTTATTTGATGCAATTCAAGGAACAATTGCAAACGGAGGTATAGCTTTGCTACCCTGCTTTGCAGTTGGAAGAGCAGCAGAAATCCTCATGATTTTAGATAGCTTCAAAGCAGATTTCCCTATTTATCTTGATGGCATGGCAAAAGAGGCAACTGAAATAGCTTTAGCATATCCAGAATTTATTAAAGATCCTAAAGCCTTGAGAAAAGCCTTAGACAATGTCAAACCTATTTACTCAAATGATGAAAGAAAAAAGATAACAAATGAACCATGCGTTATCGTAACTTCTTCTGGAATGTTAGAAGGTGGACCAAGCGTAATGTACGTAAAATATTTATATAACAATGAAGAAAGCTCAATCATATTTACTGGTTTTATTCTACCTAGGACAGCTGGTCGATATTTAGTAGACACTGGTAGGTTCGTCACTGAAGGTTTTGACTTGAAAATTAAAATGGGCATTCATGCACTAGACTTTTCTGCTCATAGTGGTCGTGATGATTTGTTTGATTTTGTAAAAAAGATGAATCCTAAAAAAGTTGTTTGCCTTCATGGAGACAATTGTGAAAGATTTGCAACCGAACTTCGTGGCAGGGGCTTTGATGCGACTGCTCCAAAGAACGGAGAAACAATAGAAATTTAAAGTTTAGTTTCTTAGAAAAAGTTATGACTGTTAATCGTCTTTATGCCACTGGAAAAGTATTAGATGTAAATGATTTAACCGCAAAAATAGGAAATGAAAAAGTATTTTATAAAACCAAGCATGTCCATAAAACTATAAAAGATCATCCTGAAGGTATAGCACATACACCACTAGTATTTATGGAAATGAAAGATATTTTCAATGAAGTTACTTTACCGCTTATCAGTGTTGTAAACAAAAATTCTAAATCAATTAATAATTCTATTTATGACTTAAGAAGTTGTGGTTATATTAAAAGTGCTGATTGCGAACCAAATGCCAATGAATTGAAATATTATACAACATCTCATTTTTTACATAAAGAACTTATGAAAGAAGGTTCGTTGGATAAGCTTGTTAAAATAGATGATGAAGAATATAAAGTAAGGTCATTAAGTTTTGAAGAAATGATGAAAGGTGGAGAATTTCAATTTTTCATAATAGGAGAATGTATGTTAGAACCTAAAACACTTAATTCTATAGCAGAAAAATTAGGTTACAAAGAAGAAACCTTACATAAATCTATGAGTGCATTGAAATATTGTAATTTATTAAATAGAGAATTTTCTCAAGGTAAAATTAGATATTCTTTAGCTAATGATTTGGAAAAAGTTGGCAAGTTTTTTGAAAAAAGCAAGGAGAAAAAAGAGAAAAAAATTTCAAGAATGAAAAAATATATAGAAGCTGTAGATGTGATAGACAATCCTAAACTTAGCATGAGAGATATCGCTATGAAATTAGAATTGCCATATGGTACTGTTGATGCTTGGTTAAATTCAGATCAAAAACCAAAAATTAAAGATAAAATAGCAAAAATACTACAAAGTCAAAATTTTATAACAAAAGAAGATTTTGAAATTTTTGATATATGTGGATTGATAGAAAAGACAAACTCAAGTTATTAAACTATTAAACTAAAATAATTATTTATGATTGTGATTGATGGTTCTGAAGCTGGTGGTCAATTAGTAAGAACTGCCTGTGCTTTGTCAGCTATATCTTGCAAACCACTTAAAATAACAAACATAAGAGGTTCAAGACCGAATCCTGGTTTGCAAACTCAGCATCTGGAAGGTATAAAGTCTATAGCAGAACTATGCAATGCAGAAGCAAAAGGTTTGGAATTAAATTCCAAAGAACTTGAATTCTTTCCTAAGAAGCTAGAAGCAAAGGATTTGAAAATAAAAATACCAACTGCTGGTTCAATTGGTTTGGTTCTACAGGCTGTTTTGCTTGTAACTTCTCAATTAAAGAAATCAATAAAAATTGAAATTGAAGGCGGTGGAACATGGAATAAATGGGCTCCGCCTGTTTTGTATTTGGAAAAAGTTTTGTTTCCTTTGCTAAATGAAAAGAGTGAAATAAAGATTTTAAGAGATGGTTTCTATCCTAAAGGCGGAGCAAAGGTCGAAATTATAGCAAAGCCTTTGAAATCAAAACGTATAGAAATTCTAGAAAAAGGCAAGATAGAAGAAATTAAATGCTTTTCCATAGCTTCAAAGAATTTGGAAAAAGCTAAAGTTGCTGAAAGGCAGGCAAAAACTGCAGAGGAAATTATAAAACAAAAATTTAATCGAGTGCCATCTATAGAAATAAATTATGTTGATAGCTTATCTCTCGGCTCTGGTGTTTTAATTTTTATTAAAACTGAAAATTCTATAATTGCTGGCGATGCATTAGGCGAGATTAAAAAGTCTGCTGAGAATGTTGCAAAAGAAGCTGTTAAGAATTTAATCTTTGAATATGCTAACGGCTCTGTAGATAGGCATGCTGCTGATATGCTTCTGCCTTACATGGCTTTAATTTCTGGAAAAATTCAATCAAGTGAAATAACTTATCACATCAGAACAAATATTTCTGTTATAGAAAAATTCTTACCAGTTAAGTTTGAAATCAACGAAAAGGAAAGAATTATTAGCATGGTACAGGCGGTCCATATAGTCTAGATTGGCAGCCTCCTCCACTACCGCCACTACCACCTCTGCTACTTCTGCATAAAATATTATTTAAACAAGCTATAGATAAACTTAAATCTATTATACCGCCTCCTTCACGATATGCATCAGGAAAATCAGTGCCTCTTAAACCTCCTTTTATGCTATTGTATATATCACTAAAGGTAGAGCTTGGTCTGTATTGCTTCAAAAGAGCAACTAAACCAGCAACATGAGGTGTTGCCATTGAAGTTCCGCTCATTGAAATATAATTATTATCTCCACAAATCATTCCATCAGAAGTACCTGTACCAGCGGCTTTTGCAGCACACACATCAATGCCTGGCGCTGCAACATCCGGTTTCCAAGTTGATTGAGGTGCTGGTCCTCTCCCACTTCTAATCCATAAATTTTTATATAATCCTGACAAAGATGGATATATTCTAACTATCATTGAATTAAAATTTGGAAGGCCTTCACAACCTTTCCAAACAACATTGCTGCCTGTACACTGTGATTTTGAAACATCCGGAAAACATTTCCAAATGCAAAGCGTTTCACAAACTCTCTTATAGCAACCACACCAACTGCAACCATTTTCACTTTCACAACCACTTTTATCAGAATCAAAGCTGTCGCAAGAAAATGGATGCCACCCAGTCCAATAATCAGCCACAATTCCAGGTCCAAAATAAGGTCTGGCTCCAATTTCTAAAACAACCCAATTTCCACTTGGCAAAGGATTTATCGTCTGGCTCCATTCCCAATATTTATCTCCCTTGTTTTTTGTTCCAGGTTCCCAACCGCCATCTGCAAAAAACTGATAACTTACGCTTTTCCATTGGCCTTCAGCTCTGACTGTGAACGTTGTTGGTGATTTAATAAAATATGTTTGGTAAAACCCAGTAGCAGCCCAATATGTTGTTACCCATTCTTTTTCAAAATTTTCATTATAACCCCCGCTAATATTTATTATAGCGTGAAATTTCACATTTTCTCTAACGCCATCTTCTACTCTATCGATTATGCTTTCATTAAAGTAATTATATCTTTTCTTAAAAACAGAACCTACTGATATTACTTTATTCATGCATCCAGGAAAAGCAATGCTGTTACCAAGTACGCCTCCATTGCCAGCAGCTGAAACAACGACTATGCCCCTGCTTATAGCTTCCATGATGTAGTCGTACCATTCTTTCCATGGTCCCGTAGATTGGCCTTTACAAAGTTGCAACATTGTGTCATATGAATTTACATTTTCATAGCCCAAACTCATAGAAATTACATCTGGAGTAATATGATAAGAGTCTATAACCGTATTTAAAATATATTCCAAACCCATTGCCATGTTAGACTCTGGGCATATTATTGCATCTTTGCCAGCATCATATTTACATGTTTTTAAAATTACTAACGAAGCATCAGGGGCTACACCCTTAAATTTTCCAGACGAGGCCACCCCAGTTCCAGCTGCTATTGAAGCAACGTGTGTACCATGGCCATCTTTATCTTCAGGAGTATTATTGTATGCATCCCAAGTATTAAAGTATATTAAAAGTTTGCCACTACTGTCGCTACTGCAATCTCCTCCAAAATCAGGATGACTACAATCAATACCAGTATCAAGTATTGCTATTATTCTTCCAGCACCAGTTAATGTACTGCCACCTGAACTATGTGATACTCCTATAACAGGAAGAGACTCATTTAACATTACAGTAGCAAATTCCTCGTCTCTGACATAATATCCAGAATTTCTTAAATTTTCTACAGTTTGGTTATATTCAGATTCTGGCACCGATAAAGTCATGTAAGCGTATTTTGGCGAGTCTCTTATAATTTCTACATTAGAACTCAGTGTTTCAATAATTTCAGTGCTTTTAGTTGACCATGCACTAACAGAATAGGGAAGATTTTTATAAGTTATGTTTTGCGGCATGACAACTATTCTCTTATTTCCTTCGGTTTCAGCCTTGACAGCTATCGCTAATTGAAATAAAATTACCAATACTAAAATAAAAACTCTAATTTTTTTCATTTTCATCTTTTTCTTAATTTTTTATTTAATCCTGCAGCTGTTAATGAGCAAGCTTCACTCATCATAAAATAAAATGGGCTATGTTTTATTGCGCTGTCTATTCCATAAGCCTTCAAAACAGAATAATATTTTCCACCTTTTACAGGATCGGAAAAAATATGCAATGGTGTGAGATTTATTTCAAATGCGCCCGTACCATCAACGGTTGGATAATTCCTGATAGTAAAACCTAAAGGTTCTGTTGCTGCAGCTAATGTTAAACCTCCAGTAATAGCTAAAGCTACAGCTGTTGCACCAGCTATTGTTTTCTTATTTTTATCTAGAAAATCAATATAACCTTCGCCACAATCGTTTAAAGTCTGGTAACCACATTTGTTTAAATCATGATTATTTATTTCAAATTTTCCAAGTCTTTCAAAATATGGATTGGACTGCTCTAATTTTCTAATTTTACTTTTTAATGTCTCTTTAAATCCAACCATAGAATCATCATTAGCTATTATTAACAATTAAAAAGAAAAACATTTAAACGCATTCTTGTATTTAAACCTAACTACGACTTGAGCAATTAATTATAATTTTAAGAATTTATAGTAAATATTTCTGTTATAGAAAAATTCTTACCAGTTAAGTTTGAAGTAAATGGAAGAGTGAAAACTTCTAAAGAAGCATAGGTGGTCCAGTTGGTCTACCACCGCCTCCTCCACCGCCTCCACCAAATCCCATAGAATCTATTAAACATTCCAAACAGAAAACTTTACCAGCTTTTCTCATATTTATTCTTCCAAAACCTTCAAAGTAATCGGGATTGCAAGGAAAAACTTTTTCATCTGTTTGTGTAATAGCATTTATAATTTGATTGACATTAGGTCTGGCTAGACCTCTTATGCCAGCTAGTTGATACAAAAGTGCTATTTCTCCAGCAACTATTGGAGTTGACATTGATGTTCCACTTTCAGCATCGTAACCAGCTTGGTAACAAGGATATACTTTTGAACCTCCTCCACTTGTTGTAGCTGAACAGATATCAACACCTGGAGCTGTAACAAGCGGTTTACGAAGGTTTGAATCTTGAACAGCTGGCCCTCTGCTACTGAAAAATGCAGGCATGCCTTCACGATAAAAACCTGAATTAATTTGATAAATATTAACTGCAACGTCCCTGATATTCCAGGCAGCAGTACAACCTGTTGATGAAGGCGTTCCACAATAGTCTCCGTTAATTTGACTTCTATCTGAACATGCTTTAGGTGTTCCACTACAGTCATTATTCCAAGAGCACCCATTTAATGTACATTCAGTCTCATCGTAGTCATGTGAATCACAGCTTAAAGCTGTTCCTGAACAGGTATAATCATTATAATAAATTCTTCTCCAATCGTTGGCATCACCATAGCAACTCCATGTCCCTCCTCTTTCACCTCTTGGCCATGCACCAATTTCAATTATTACAGGTTTTGAAGGATCGGCATTAAAACTCCATATCCAATGTTCATCGTTTTGATGATAATCTCCAGGTTCCCACCAAGTTCTGCCAAGATTAGGATCATAATTCCATCTATCTCCGCCCTCGTAGCAGTTTCTGTGTTTATGTTGTGTTTCTACATAGACGTCAACTTTACCTATTGAAGTAAACTTTTTTTGAAATCCAGATATAATATTTGAACCTAATACAATTTTATAAGTTCCTTCCCATGTTTTTTCCAAAACTAATTTTCCATTAACAATTACTAGTGCATGAATCTTTGCTATTTCTGGAGGATCTGTTACAGGAAACCAACTTGTATACCAATTATCATCAATATCAGGATATTTTGCAGATGCACCAACTGCAATAGCATTATTCATACATGCTGGAAAACCTATATGCGAAAACGGACCTTCATTTCCAGCAGCTACAACAATTGGTACCTGATTATTTGTAACGAGCGCGTTAACAGCAGTGCATATTGCTTGAATGTCTGTATCTGTTGTTGTACAATCACACCAATTAACAGGAATATCTCTATCTCCTAATCCAAGACTCATACTTATAACATCTGGAAAAAATGTTTGTTGCATAAGTTGAAGTCCTTGTGCTATCCAAGCAGGATCACAATATCCACGGTTATCACAGACCTTTACCATGACTAAATTAGCAACTGGTGCAATTCCCATGTAATTTCCATTGCCGACCTTTACTCCAGCTGCTATAGAAGCAACTGTTGTACCATGTCCATAATCATCATATGGGGTACCTCTTCCATAAACTACATCTGCCCATTGAATATTTTTACCTGTGAAAGCTACATGCCCTGTATCTATTCCTGTATCTAAAATTGCAATTGTTCTTCCTATACCATTTAAGAAAAAGGATTCATTAGTCGCTCCATTCCACCTATAAACAATTGATGGTGCTCCAATTATTTTCTTGGTATCAGCAAGTGAAATTTTGAAAAAAGTATTGTTTCTTATTTTAAAGTATGGAGATAAAGTATCTACTATCTGTGTATAATTTTCCTTTGATAACAGTATTTTAGCGTGAGCATATTCAGGCCAATTAATATATACTAATCCACCGAATTTTTCTACAACTTCATTGAGTGGTTTACTGTTAACATTGGAATATATTTTTCTCCATTCATCTGGCTTGTGTATTAGCTCTGGTAGTTCTGCTATTATTGTTGTATAGTTTTCATTGTGAAGATTTTCTTCAAAACTTGCTTGAGAAATATAAGAAATATGCTCATTAACACCTATTGAAAAGGACAATGCAGGTTTAACAAATAAACAAACTGCAACAAAAAATATACTAAATGCAATTTTAAGATTTTTCTTTTTTTCTAGATTTATAGTAATTAAGACCAAGTCTTGCACCTTGAAAAATTAAATATGCTGATGGATAAACTAGGCTAAGTATATCGGTCCCACTTAAGGGTTCACGAGAACCTCCTGGAGGATTAAAGTAATAATTTGATGGAGGTAAAATTGACATGCCTTTAGGTTTTTGACCTTCTAGAAAAATTCTTTCTAGCACCTTTGGAGGTTTATCATATAAAGCTACTGCATCAGATGTTAAAGTCGTTCCAAAAAAAACTAGACCAATTGTATCAGCAATTGCTTTTTTAGGATGTTCTTTAAAGTAGTTGGCAGTTCTTTTTGCCATATTTGTTACATTTCTTAAAGCTTCTCCTTCAACTGCATCATTATAAAGAATTTTTCCAACTCTAGAATTTTTGACTTTGTCAAATGCTTTCATATTAAACACTTTTATTAAACTTAAAATAGAAACGAAACCTTATAAAAGGATTTTTGTATTTAAATCTAACTACGTCTTTTGATGTTTATGCATTAAGAAAATTACAAACTCAAAACGAGTAAATTTATTTCTTTTTAGAAAGCTTAAGCATTGGAGTTATCTTGTGTCTGAAAATAAATAATATTGCTATAATTGCTATGAAAAGAACAGCTGCAACTGAATAAATTACCCATAAGTTTTCATTTGAAGAAACTTTTCCTGTTTCAACTTCACAAAGTTGTGACTCTGCCGGTTTGCTGACAGTTGTACCACAATCATTTATGTCAGTACAAGTTCTTGATTTTTTACCATTAATGCATGATATTGTAGACCAATCTGAACAAGACCAACTTTCTGTGCAAGTAATAGCAGCGCCAGTTGGTTGCTCTACTGGAGTTGCCTCACCAGATTTTGTTCCTATTAAGAAATATGAAAATCCAGGTGATTCTGCTTGATAAAATGTCTCAGACAAATCCTCGCTTAAGTAATTAGTCGTTAGTTCGTTCCATCTATTGTTTTCCCATCTATACAAACTTACATTTAACTTGTTAACACTGTTAGTTGTTAACCAAGATTTGCTAACAGCAAATTTAATAAAAACTTTTCTAACATTACTATCTGTCAGATTTTCTTTGTTGATCTCAATATAATGATAAACTTTCCCAGAAATTTCATGAATTACAGCTGCTGGTTGTCCAGCCAATTTATTTATCACAATTTTTATGTTATTAACTGCATTTGCAAAAGAAATATTGATCTGCCTGAATGCAACATCATCTATTTTTGTTATTGTAATGCTTTCTATTTTTGCATTTGCTATTGCTTGAATTGTTATGTTAGCATTTCCCTTTTTAGTATTAACATGAACATTTGATGGAGTACCACCAGTGCTACCACCTGGACTTCCACCTGGTGTTTGACTTACAGAAGTTACAGTCAGTGATTGAGACGTAGTCAATGTTTGATCATTTCCAGTAACAGTGCCTGCTAAAGTATAAGTTCCGGCAGTAGTAGGTGTTATTGTAAATGCATTATTTTCTAAAGTGCTTCCATCAATTGAATTACTTTCAACTGATGATGGTGTACATGTTAATCCAGAAGGACAGCTCAAAGTAATAGCATAAGTGGTTGATGTACCACCTGCATTATTTACTCCAACTGTAAATGTAGCAGTGCCACTTGTTGTTATACTTGAAGCAGAAATGGCTGATGATATTGTAAGGGAAGCAGGAGATAATAATTGTAATCCTGTTTGCTGAGAGTCTGTTAAAGATGAGCCTGTTCCACTATCTTTTGCAGATACACTTGCTGTTATTTGATTTGTATAATCGCCTGCAGCACTAGCAGTACAAGACCAACTGGCTGTTCCTGTACCATCACCACCTAAGGATATTGATTGAGAACTTGATGGAGTACAGCTTATTCCAGACGGTAAAGTCAAAGAGCCACTAACATCTGTAGCTTCTGAACCTGTAACAGACATCGTTATAGTAAAAGTATCTCCCACTGTGACGCTGGAAGGTATTGTTATGCTTGATATTGAAATAGAGCCTGTAGCAAAAACAATATTTGATAAAATAATCATGAACATTATTGAAGGTAAAAATAATTTTTTCATTAACTCACCGTAAACATTGTGTTTGCAATTCCAGTAGATGTTGTCGTATCTAAACGTACGAAATATTTCCTTCCGCTCACAAGATTAGTTTGATTGTAAACACCATAATATATACCACTAGAAACTGTTGAAAGTGATACTGATGCTGTTATTGTTGTGCCTGTAGACTCATCTATTGACAAAATAGTTGCAGTAGCATTTGCTACATTACTCATAATATAAACATCATTACTTGTAGTAAATGTTGAAGCATTTGAAGTTAGAGATGTACCAGTCCACATTGAAGGTATCGTCCCTGTTAAAGGTGATAGAACAGTTATTATACTAGTAGTAGAACCTATACCACTAACAAATACATTAAATACGTAAACACCAGGATTAGATATAGTTAGATTAACACTTGCATTTGGTATTCCTTCTGTGCTTAAATTAATGCTTGTATTTTCATAAAGAAGACTTGAAGCTGTTGGTGAGAAAATTCTAAGAGTTGCTGTTCCATTTAAACTTGAACTTATATTTGCAAGGAATGGTTCTCCTGCTCTTATTGTTGAAGGTAAGGTCAAATTCAAAGTAAGAGATTGATTTTTAACGTTAATCATAGCAAATCCAATACCTTGTGATTGATTCAAATATGCAATAACAGCAATTGGATATGTACCAACAGCGCTTGATTCATTCGGCATAGATATAGACAGTTGGTAAGGTTGATTACCAGAAGGTGTAAATTGTTGACTTAACTGTCCCTTATCTTTATTGAACATTATAACAAATAAACTAGTTGCATTTACTTGAGATCCAGTTCTATTAAGAACTGTTACATTAAGAGTAACATTTTCTCCAATCGAATAAGTATTTTTATCAGTGACAACTAAAACTTTAAGACTACTTATCATAAATCCTGAATATGATTGAACATCTGTACTATTAGTTAGATATGCATGAACGAAATATGATCCATCAGAATAATTAGATGTTATATTAAATGATTTTGTAGCAATTCCTCCTGATCCTGAAAGAGCTGTACCAATAATCTGAGGTGTTGAACCTTCTGAGCCAATTTCAAAAGTAACATTTTGATCGCTTACTCCAGTATCATTTGCATAAGCGACAACTGCTGTTAATGTAGCAATATCACCTATTTTATATGGATTTGAGAAAGGTCTATCTGTTGAAACGCTTAATCTCAAAGATTCACC
>Ga0315281_10012105_pt1 | contig 11777 bp, 8 predicted proteins | sample YL17G07_0_MG_FD_204540 | JGI IMG/M metagenome (GOLD analysis project Ga0315281, IMG submission 204540) | Sediment microbial communities from Yellowstone Lake, YNP, Wyoming, USA - YL17G07_0 | ecosystem: Environmental > Aquatic > Freshwater > Lake > Sediment | place: USA: Wyoming | collected... | reverse complement strand
AAGCAAATGCCCGCCAGGTGGCCGGAATTGCGCCGGGCGGGCGAGGTGAGCGTATTATACCCCGCCCGGCGGGGGGTGTCGAGGTCATTTGACTCTCAAGGCTGGATAATCTACATTACTGAGGGTAAGGTTGTTAGGGTTTTGGAAACTCCACCGGTTTCAACCCAGTTCGGAGGCCTCCACTATGACTGTCTCCCGTGACAATTCGCTGGCCGTCTACAAAGGCATCAAAGACGCCGGAGTGCGCTATCTCTCCGCCCTGCCCGAAACGTGGCTGGTCTATCTCCTCCAACTCGCCGAAGATGACCCGGACATGACGCTGGTCGAGGTGGCGAAAGAAGAAGAGGCCATCGGCATCGCGGCGGGCGCGTACTTCGCGGGCCAGCCCAACATCCTGCTCATGCAAAATCACGGTTTTCTGGCGGCGCTGAATGGCATCGTCTCGCTCGCCCTGCTCTATCGCGTGCCGCTGACGATGCTCATTGCCTTGCGCGGGCACTGGGGCGAACCGTATCCCTGGCACACGCAAGGCGGCATCCACACCGAGCCGGTCCTGCGGAGCCTCGGCATTCCCTGCGAGTACGCCCGCGACCCGAGCAAAGTCAACCGGCAAATCAAAGAAGCGCTGACCTTTGCCAATAGCTCGCTGTCGCCGGTGGCGTTGCTGTTGACGAGAGAGTTGATGGAGGATTAACGAACCTCACCCCCGGCCCCTCTCCTGACGACGACCAGCAAGAGCGTCGTCAGGAGAGGGGAGAAAAACAGGCCACCTATGAAACGCGCCGACTGCATTAAAGCCCTCTACCCTGAACTCGCCGACCGGCTCGTCGTCACCATCATGGGCGCGAGCGCGCAGGAACTGTACGACCTCGGCCACCGCGAGAATTTCTTTTATCTCGAACACGCCATGGGCCTGGCCTCGTCCATCGGCCTCGGGCTGGCGATGAATTTGCCGGATGAAAAAGTGGTCGTGCTGGATGGCGACGGCTCGGTGTTGATGAACCTCGGCGGCCTCGCGACTCTGGCGCGCTACCGGCCCGCGAACCTCACGCACATCATTTTCGATAACGGGAGTCTGCTCTCGACAGGGGGCTTCGCCTCGCACACGACCTCGGGCATCACCGACCTCGCGGCCATCGCCAAAGGCGCGGGCTGTCCCAATGTCACCCTCGTCTCCACTGTCTACGACTTCATGGCCGCCGCCGCCGAGGCTTTTGAGAATCAAGTCATGTCCACCCTCGTCGCCAAAGTGGAAGCCGTCGGGCCGGACCATTACGGGATGGATATGCAATTGCCGGAAAACGGTTTTCGCTTCATGCGCTATATTAAAAACAAGCAGGGGGGCAAGGGAGCATCGGAGCAAGGGAGATAAACATTTCTCCCCCGCTCCTGAGCGAAGCGAACTCCCCTGCCATTCCAACCGCATTTCAGATAAGGAGAACCCATGCCCCCCGCCCCCATCACCGTCCTCTCGCTCCTCGTCGAAGAACTCAACACTGGCCGCGTGAAAGTGGTTGACCTCACGCAACCGCTCGGGCCGCAGACGCCCGTCATCGGCCTGCCGCCCATCTTCGCCTCGTCGCCGCCGTTCAGCATGGAAACCATCTCGCGCTACGACGACAAAGGCCCGGCGTGGTATTGGAACACCATTCATTTAGGCGAGCACACCGGCACGCACTTCGACGCGCCCATCCACTGGATTACGGGCAAAGACCTCGCCAACAACGCGCTCGACACCATCCCGGCGCGCAAACTCGTCGGCCCGGCGTGCGTCATTGATTGCACCAAAGAAGTCGCCACCTCCGAAGATTTCATCCTCACCCGCGAGCACGTCCTGGCGTGGGAGGGCGAACACGGCAAAATTCCGCCCGGCGCGTGGGTGCTGATGCGGACGGATTGGTCAAAGCGTTTGGAGGCGGCCAGGTTCCTCAACGTCAAAGAAGACGGCCCGCATTCCCCCGGCTTCCACAAGGATTGCTCGCACTTTCTGGCCTACGAGCGCGACGTGCTCGGCGTGGGCGTGGAATGCGTCGGCACCGACGCGGGGCAGGCCGGCCGGTTCGACCCGCCCTTTCCCAATCACACCACCATGCACGGCGCGGGCAAGTTCGGCCTCGCCAGCCTCCGCAATTTGGATCAACTCCCGCCGGTTGGCGCGATTGTCATCGCCGCGCCGTTGAAGATTGTGGATGGGTCGGGGAGTCCGTTGCGGGTATTGGCCCTGGCTCCGGTTTAGACCTAGCCACCCGACAAAATTCGCGTTCAATTCGCGCAATTCGCGGCAGGGGTTTACCTCAGTGTCAACAAAGTGATCTCCGGCGGGCAGTTCCACCTGATCCCCGGCGAGACCGTGCCAATGCCGCGATTGGTGTACAGCGTCAGCCCGCCGATACGATATAAGCCCATGACGTACTTGCGCCCCATCCGGGTTCGCACGAGCGCGCCCACCACCGGAAAGCGAACTTGCCCACCGTGCGCATGACCCGAAAGTTGCAACACCACCCGCTGGTCTTGGGCGACGATATCGGCATAGTCCGGCTCGTGCGCGAGCAAAACTGCCGCCCCGGTCGCGGGAACACCCCGGAGCGCGAGCTTCAAATCGGCTTTGCGCTCCTGCACATCGTCCACCCCGGCGATGTGCAACACCTCATCCCCGCGCCACACGGTGACCCGCGCGTTGCGCAACACCTGCACTCCGGCCCGGCTCACCGCCTCCGTCACCGCCTCGGCGTCCGTCCACCAATCATGGTTGCCCAAAACCGCCAACACGCCGTCGGGCGCGGAGAGGCGCGTCAACTCCTCGGTCAACAGCGGCAACTCGCCGCGCGACAGTCGGCTCACGAAATCGCCCGTAATGACAATCAAATCGGGGCGCAGTTGCAACGTGGCCTCGACCACCGCCCGCAACTCGGCGCGGCTCACGTACGCCCCCGCGTGCAGATCGCTGAACTGGGCGATGGTGTAGCCCTGAAAACTGCGCGGCAGGCGCGGCAACGTCACCGGCACGCGCTCAATCGTCAACACCTCCGGTGGCGTGACCGCCCGCCACCAACGCCGCAGTCGTCTGAACTCCAGCCGGTCGTTCAACAAATGTGACAATCCCAAAAACATCCGGCGCGACAACGAGCGCGGCTTGTTCATCAATAACCAGCCTCCCATGAAAATTCTGTGTTCAACCTGTTCAGCTGAAACTCAACCTAACGCCCTCGGGCCTTGCCCCCAATGCGGCGGCATCCTCCAACCGCAGTATAGCGACGAAGCCCTCGCCCAACTTGTGCATATTAAACCCGGCCCCGGCCTCGACCGCTATCGCGCCCTCCTCCCCACCACCACGCCGCTTCCCTACCTCGGCGAAGGCGACACGCCCCTCATCCATTCTAAACGCATCGGGCCGGCGCTCGGCCTCCCACGGCTCTACTTCAAAAACGAAGGCCGCAACCCCACTGGCGCTTTCAAAGACCGCGCCGCCACGCTCGCCGCCGCGCTCGCTCTCGAAACACAAGCGCGCGGCCTCGTCACCGCCTCCTCGGGCAACGCCGCCTCCGCCCTCTCCGCCTATTGCGCCGCCGCGGGCCTCCCCTGCCTCATCCTCCTCGAGCCCGGCAACCCGCCCAACAAATTGCGGCAAGCCCTCGCCACCGGCGCGCGCGTCCTCCCCGTGCAAGGCATCTTCCGGCAAGGGCCGGAGAAACTCCGCGAACTCATCACCCAAGTCGCCGCGCGCCTCAACTACTACCTCGGCTTCATCTGGGCCCCCGTCAACCCACTCCTCCTCGAAGCCTTCAAGACCATCTCGTATGAAATCGCCGCGCATTTCACGCCGGATGTCGTCGTCTCCCCCGTCGGCGGCGGCGATTTATTCACGGCGCAATGGCGCGGCTATTTGGATTTAAAACGCGCGGCCCGGACGAATGTCCTGCCCCGGATGGTGGCCGTGCAATCCACGGCGGCCCCGCCCCTGCTGGATTCTTTCCGCGCCCACGCGGAGCGCGTGACCCCGCTCGCCTACGCCAACTCGAAGATTTCCGGCATCAACGTCCCCTTCACCGGCGACCACGCCCTCCGCGTCATCTACGACTCACACGGCGCCGCCGCCGGGGTGGACGACGCCGAAGTCTTCGCCATGCAAAAGCGAATGGGCGTGGAAGAAGGCCTGTGGGTCGAACCCGCCGCCGCCGCGCCGGTTGCCGCCCTGAGCGGCTTGCTCGCCCGCGGTGAGATCTTCTCCGCCGACCGGGTTGTCTGCCTCTTGAGCGGCGCGGGCTTCAAAGACTCGGCGCTCGCCGAAGCCGAAGCCGCCGAACTCAACCAGCGCGAACCGATTCTTTTTGACCTCGAGGCCATTGTCACAGCGATAAGTTGAAGCTTTACGTGAACGCGCTACAGTGAGGGACGCGACGACAAGCGCACCTACTTACCATGGCTCTCCGGTTCCAGACACATCCATTCCCCCAACCCATGCCTCACGGAGAGAAACGTTGGTGGCACACGGGCCTGTTGCTATGGGAACGTCCGCTCCCGAGCGCCCTCATGGCCCTGGGCATCTACGCCCTATTCGCGTTCATCCACGATCAGGGATTCCACGCCACCCAGCTCGCCTACTACAACTATTTGGCCGATGCATTTCTACATGGGGAGTTGCACCTGCGGCTTGCGCCGCCAGCCGTGCATGATTTGATTTTCTACCAAGGCTATTATTACCTGTACTGGCCGCCTATGCCGGCGGTTATGCTTATGCCGTTTGTGGCGCTGTTCGGTGTGGGGTTCAGCGATGTGTTGTTCACGCTCGCGGTGGCCGGGCTGAACGTGGGGCTGGTGGCCCTCATCCTGCGGCAGGCCGGTCGGCGAGGCGTCATCCGGCTCACCCGTCTGCAACGCGCGTGGCTGGTTCTGTTCTTCGGGATTGGCACAGTGCACCTCACGCTGGCGCCGCTGGGGCGAGTGTGGTTCACCGGGCAAATCACCGGCTTCACGTGGGTGGCGCTGGCCTATCTATGTGCCCTCAGTCTGCGCGGTCACCGCGCGTTTTTTTTCACCGGATCAGCGCTGGCCGGCGCGCTTCTCACTCGCAACCAATTGCTCTTTGCCGGGTTGTGGCCCGCCTACTATTTGTTGCGCGAGCATTGGGCCTGGCCCCGCCAACGCCTCGCCGTGGCCGTGATACTCGGACTATCACCAGTGCTAACGGCCATTGGCGGGTTCGCCGCTTACAACTGGCTTCGCTTCGGAAGCCCGCTCAATGTGGGACTCGATTACCACCACATGGAAGCGGTATTCGTGGCCGATTACCAGAAATACGGAGCATTCAATTTACACTACCTGCCCATCAACTTCTTCTATCAATATCTCGCCTATCCCTTTCCTCTCCGGGAGACAAGCTGGATGGGCGGCAGTTTGTTCCTGCTCAGCCCGTTGTTCCTGGCCGCGCTGTGGAGTCTCTACGCCTACCGCGCCCGGCTGGATGTGTGGGTGCTATTCGCCACCCTCCTGTGTGTGGACGCGCCGATTTTGCTCCTCATGGGCACAGGCTGGCTACAGTTTGGGCCGAGGTATACGCTCGACTTTACCATTCCTTTGTTGCTCCTGACGGCGCTGGGTCTGCGGCGTTGGCGCCTGAGCCTGGTGGCAGTGTTGGCATTGATTTCGATGGTGCATTATCTCGCCGGAATGGCGCTCTTCATGCGGGCCGTGGGCTGGTGATTCGCCTGGTTCCCGCAATTGATAGGATGAAGCGGATGATTTTGCAAAAAGGGCGGTCGCAATGGAAATCTTCCTATGCGAGTTATGGCATCGTGGTGCTAGGCAGCCTGGGGTTGGTCATCCGGCTCGGCCTGGCTTTTATTTCCTCTGGCTCAAACGATATCATCGCTTGGAATAATTTTGCTTCGATGATTGACCAAGTGGGTGTGCGCTATATGTATGAGAACGTTGTGGCGTTTAACCACCCGCCGCTGATGGGTTACCTGGCCCAATACGCCTTTCGCATCGCGCAGACGCCAGGGCTCTCGTTTGCCTTCGTCTTTAAGTTGCCGATGATCTTAGCCGACGTTCTCACCGGCCTGCTCCTCTGGAAAATTTGGAGACGACGGCGCGGCCCCGGCGTTGCGGGCTTAGCCGTCGCCGCCTTTGGCGGCAGTCTCGTTTCAATTCTCGTGAGCGCCTATCATGGCAACACCGATACCCTGTGCGCGTTTCTATGTCTGCTTTCAGCCTATCTCAGCGAGCAGAAGCGCCCCGTGGCGGGCGGGCTGGCCTTGGCGGCGGCGCTCAATGTCAAACTACTTCCGATTGTGCTCATCCCGGCCTTTATCTATAGCTACCACTCCGGGCGAGATTTAATTAAGTTTGGCGCCGGTCTGGCGGCGGGTATTCTCCCCTTTCTCCCGTTTCTTGTGTGTTGTGGCACAAGTTTCGTCCGCAATGCTATTAACTACAACTCAAATGCCGATTACTGGGGGATTATGCTATTTTTGCTACAGGCAGGTAAAAATCCTGTTTTCCAACAGTTGGCATATCAGATCGGCGATTTCTATCTTCAAAAAGGGCGGTTGGTTGTCATGGGCTTAATCCTGCTTTTGAGTTTATGGTCTCACCTGACCCGCCGCTGGAGCCGGTATGAATTAGGGGCCATGTGCTTTTCAATATTCCTGATCTTTACGCCGGGGTTTGGGGTTCAATATATGGTTTACGTGTGTCCGCTATTGTTTGCGGTGAGCTTAAGCTGGGCCACACTGTATTCAGTTTTAGCCGGGATATTCCTGAGTTTGGTCTATTACAGTTTTTGGACAGGAACATTACCCCTTCATTCTCACTTCAATACATTCCTGCCTATGCCCGCCCCGTTATTCGGGCTGATAGCCTGGGTACTTCTCATTCAATTTGTGCTAAGGCGTCTGTGCTTTCAGACTTCGGAAGTTGGCTCCAATGTATCTAAAATGACCCGGACCGTGTAGATGAACTTCCAAAAGCCTAGGTCACCCAATGCCCTCCATCCTCACCTCCCCCCTCTATCAAACCCACACCTACCCCGACCATCCCGAGTCCGCCAACCGCCTGCGCGCCATTGAGACGGCGCTCGACAAAACGGGCTTGCGGAAACGGCTCACCCACCTCAACCCGGAACCCGCCACTCGCAACCAAATTACCGCGGTGCATGAAGTAGCCTACGTTGACTCACTTGAAAAGTTGATGGCGCGCGCGCCCGGCCTGCTCGATGCAGACACCTACATCGTTCCTGAATCGTTCGAGATTGCAACCCTCGCGGCGGGTGGCGCCATCCGCGCGGTGGACGCGGTAATTGACGAACCCGCTCCCCTTCTCCCCACTGAAGGTGGGGAGAAGGGGCTGGGGGATGAGGCGGGTCACGCCGCCTTCGCCCTCATTCGTCCGCCCGGCCACCACGCCACGCCCGATGCGGCGATGGGCTTCTGCCTGTTCAACAACGTCGCCATCGCCGCGCGACACGCGCAGAAACGCGGCCAGCACAAGGTGCTCATCGTGGACTTCGACGTGCATCACGGCAACGGCACCCAAGACGCTTTTTATAACGACCCCACCGTATTCTTCATCTCCACGCACCAGCAAGGCATCTACCCCGGCACGGGCGCGGTGAACGATACCGGGGTCGGCCCGGGGGTGGGTTACACTCTCAATGTCCCGCTCCCCGCCGGGGCGGGCGACGCCGCCTTCGCGCGCATCGCCGCCGAAATCATCGTCCCTGCAGCCGAGCGTTTCCGGCCCGACTTTCTCCTCGTCTCCGCCGGTTTCGATGCCCACTGGCGCGACCCACTCGCCCAACTCCAACTCTCCTGCACCGGCTACGCCCGCCTCATGCAGACTCTCCAACACATCGCCGCGCAATACTGCCACGGCCAAATGGTCTTGACTCTCGAAGGCGGCTACGACCTCGACGCCCTCGCGGGCGGCGTGATGACCGTCCTCCGCGTGTTGTTGGGCGACTCTGACCTCCCCGACGCCCTCGGCCCGGCGCGTCACCCCGAACCCGACGTGACCAAGACTCTCGCACGGGTCAAAGCCACTCACACCCTGTAAAAGAGTCTCCCCTCTCCCGTGCTTTGCACGGGAGAGGGTCGGGGGTGAGGGGTATACATTCGCGCAATTCGCAGCCCAAAGACCCGCCTCCTGTTGCAAAATCCCCCAATTCGTAGCATACTCACCATAGGTATAAACTAGAAGGTAGAACCCTATGGCCGACGTCGCTCTCCGCAACTACATCCAGGAAATAGACGGCATGATTGACGGCAAACAAGTGGACGAAGCCATTGCCCACTGCCGCCACATCCTGTCCTATTACCCCAAACACCTCGACACGTATCGGATGCTGGGCAAGGCCCTGCTCGAGAAAGGCCGCCATGGTGACGCCGCCGACATCTTCCAACGCGTCCTCTCCGCCGTCCCCGACGACTTCGTCTCGCACGTCGGCATGAGCATCGTCCGCGAAGATGAAGCGAATTTAGATGCCTCCCTCTGGCACATGGAGCGCGCCTTCGAAGCCAACCCCGGCAACGCCGCCATTCAGGAAGAACTCCGCCGCCTCTATGGCCGACGCGACGGCGTCATGCCACCTAAGACTCGTCTCACCCGCGGGGCCCTCGCCCGGATGTACGTCAAGGGCGAACTATACCCTCAGGCCGAATCCGAACTCCGCGCCGCCCTCGCCGACGACCCCGAGCGCGTAGACCTCGAAACCGTCCTCGCCCAAATTTACTGGGAGTCCGAGCGCCACACCGAGGCCGCCACCACCTGCAACTCCATCGTCGAAAAACTTCCTTACAATCAAGAAGCCAACCGCATCCTCGCGTACCTCCTCAATACGCAGGGCCGCGCGACTGACGCCCTCCCTTATCGCCAACGTCTCGAAGCCCTCGACCCCTACGAAGCCCACGCCGACCCGGCCCACAATGGTCAAGGCGCCGCCTTCGCCAATCCTGAGTCCATCCGCCTCCCGCGCCTGGATTACGTCGCTGGGATGGAAAACGTCGGCGGCACCGGCCCCGAATGGGTCACCTCCATCGGGATGCAATTCGAACAACCCGCCGCGCAACCCGCCGATTCGACTCCTGACTGGCTGCGGGAAGTAGCGCCCACCGCCGGAGCGCAAGACTCACTCTTCGCCGCTGACCTCCCCGCCGCAGGCGATGTGCCCGACTGGTTGCAAGCCGCCGCGCCCACCGCCAAAAAAGTGACCGGCCGACTCGGCTTCGCCGAACAGCCTGCCGAAGAAGCCGCGCCCGCCGGAGATAACTGGCTCGCAAGTTTTTCCGCCCCCCCGACGGACGATGTCAGCGCCGACGCTGCGTGGATTACCGCCGACAGCGTCAAAGCCGAAGACGCCTCCGGTGTCGCCGCCGGAGATGACTGGCTCAAAACCGCTACGGGCCCCCTTTCCGCCGCGCTTCCTGATTGGATGAAGAGCGAACCACTCAAGATGCCCGAACCGGTCGTGCCTGCTCCTTTACCGGAAGAGACGCCCGATTGGATGAAGGCCCTCGGGGAAGCCCCCGCCCCCAGCGCCACCGAAGAAGACCCTCTCGCGTGGATGAAGGCCGCGGCCCCGCCGCCCGCCATTGCCTCTGACCCGGCCCTCGTCGCCGACGGTCAATCCATTGATTGGGCGCAACCCGCCGAAGCCGAATCCGCCGAAATGCCCGACTGGATGAAAGCCGTTGCGCCCCCACCACCGCCTTCTGCCGACGAAACCCCTGACTGGCTCAAAGGCATCGAACCCATTGAGCCGCCTTCCCCCGAAAAGCCCACTACCAAACCCCTCAAGCGTATGACCGATCGGCTCGATCCCAGTAAACTCAAAAAAGGCTCTGGGCCTAAAACCGAGCCGACTCTGCCCGCCGATGCGCCCGACTGGATGAAAAGCCTCGCACCAACCGAGCCGGAAACTGCCCCCGTAGACGATATGCCGGACTGGATGAAAACCGCCGCCCCTGAAGCGGCCATACCCTCCGATGTTGTGCCGGACTGGATGAAACCTGCCGCCAAGAATTCAGACGCAACTTCCCTCCTGACGCCCGCCGCCGAAATCTTGCCTGACGATATGCCAGACTGGATGAAAGGCGCGGCCCCTGAACCTGCCGCGCCCGCCGAAGAATTCCCGGCGTGGATGAAAACCTCCGCGCTTTCTATAGAGAAATTTCCTACAGACGAACAAGCCTTGCCCTGGATGCAAGCCAACGCTGAGACTCCCACCGAGTCACCTCAAGTCACGCCCCTGGCCCCGCGCAAGGCCACCGCCGCCGACCTGCCTGACTTCCTCCAAATCGCCTCCGATGAAGCCGTCGAGCGCGCCAACGAACCCACCCACCTCGCCGATGACTTCGGTGACGAAAACAAAGAGAACTGGCTCAAAGAAGTCGCCAAATCCAAAGGTCTCATCGAGCAAACTCCGGCAGAGACTGTCATCGAAGGTGATGTCCCCGATTGGGTCAAGGCTATGATGCCCTCCGGCCCCGCCGCGCCCGATGCCGCCGCCGGATCAGCCCCCGCCCAACCTGCCGCTTCCCTCGATGATTTCGAAGCCGCCCTCGCTACCGCGCAAAAGAAATCCCAACCGCAAAGCATTGATTGGGGCGCGCTTGAATCCGAAGCGCCTGTCGAAGCGGCCTCTCCCCCGCCTCCCGCCGCCGAAGAGTCCCTCGACTGGCTGAGTGGCGCCCCAGCCGCTGAACCCACACCTGATTGGATGCAAACTCCCGCCTCTGACTCCATGCCCGACTGGATGCAGTCACCTGACGTAGGCGCAGAGTCTCCCGCGCCCGCCGCCCTGGCGATGGACGAAACCCCGGATTGGATGCGCGCCCCGACGGACGACACCGAACCCGCCGAGTCAGCCGCCTTCGATTGGGCCGACTCCACCCCGGGCGGCAAATCGGTGCCCGAATGGCTCCGCAGTCCCGGTGAGGCCACCCCCGCCCTGCCCCCCGCCGATTGGCTTCGCGCCCCGGTTGAATCATCCGCACCCAATATGGGCGTGGAGTCTCCTCCACCCGCCGCCGAAGAAGAGATTGACTGGATGGATCCCAACGCCATGCTCAAGATGATGCAGAGCATGAGCGCGGAGCCGCCCGCCGCCGAAACACCCGCGCCTGTCGAACCGACTCCCTCTACCGAGAAACCCGATTGGCTCAAGCAGATGGAATCCGAAGCCGACGCATTTGAAGCCATCGCCGCGCCGACGCCTGCGTCACCTGAACCGACACCCGCCGCCGAAGAAGAGATTGACTGGATGGATCCCAACGCCATGCTCAAGATGATGCAGAGCATGAGCGCGGAGCCGCCCGCCGCCGAAACACCCGCGCCTGTCGAACCGACTTCCTCTGCCGAGAAACCCGATTGGCTCAAGCAGATGGAATCCGAAGCCGACGCATTTGAAGCCATCGCCGCACCGACGCCCGCGCCACTTGAACCGACACCCGCCGCCGAAGAAGAGATTGACTGGATGGATCCCAACGCCATGCTCAAAATGATGCGGAGCATGAGCGCGGAGCCGCCTGCCGCCGAAACACCCGCGCCTGTCGAACCGACTCCCTCGGCCGAAGCCATCCCCGATTGGATGAAAGCGGCCAGCGAACCTGAAGCGCCTATTTCATTTGAGCCAGCGGTGTTCGACACCGCTTCCTCTGCTGAAGCTACGCCCGCAGAACCAACCCCCGCCGCCGAAGAAGAGATTGACTGGATGGATCCCAACGCCATGCTCAAGATGATGCAGAGCATGAGCGCGGAGCCGCCCGCCGCCGAAGCGCCCG
>Ga0315281_10012104_pt1 | contig 11777 bp, 8 predicted proteins | sample YL17G07_0_MG_FD_204540 | JGI IMG/M metagenome (GOLD analysis project Ga0315281, IMG submission 204540) | Sediment microbial communities from Yellowstone Lake, YNP, Wyoming, USA - YL17G07_0 | ecosystem: Environmental > Aquatic > Freshwater > Lake > Sediment | place: USA: Wyoming | collected... | reverse complement strand
CACGGATTTCCTCGTCGGTGATCGTGATCGTCTTCGGCACGCCTTCGATCAGATGCCGCCCCTTGATCTCCATCGTCATGCGTTCTTCGAGCGGAAAGGCGGAACCGATTTCGATCTTGATGGCCTCGGCGGTGCGTTCGCCGATGAGCAGGTTGTACTGCTTCTTGACGTACTGGATGATCGCTTCGTCCATCTCGTTGCCCGCCACCCGCACCGCTTTGCTGTAGACGATGCCGGCAAGCGAGATGACGGCGATGTCGGTCGTGCCGCCGCCGATGTCGACAATCATGTTGCCCGCCGGTTCGGTGATCGGCATGCCGGCCCCGATCGCCGCGGCCATCGCCTCTTCCACCAGGTGCACCTCGCTCGCTTTCGCGCGGTAGGCGCTGTCCTTCACCGCGCGCTTCTCGACCTGCGTGATCTCGGACGGCACGCCGATGACGATGCGCGGACGGACCCAGACGTTGCGGTTGTGCGCCTTCTTGATGAAGTAGGTCAGCATCTTCTCGGTGACTTCGAAGTCCGCGATGACGCCGTCCTTCATCGGCTTGATGGCGACGATGTTCCCGGGGGTGCGGCCGAGCATGTCCTTGGCGTCCTTGCCGACGGCCTCGACCCGGCCGGTCACCTTATTGATGGCCACGATCGAGGGTTCGTTGACGACGATCCCCTTGCCGCGGGCGTAGACGCAGGTATTGGCCGTACCCAGGTCGATGGCCAGGTCACTCGAGAACAACGAAAGCATCGAACGAAGACTCAACGAAGGCTCCTTCTCACGTCTGAGGTCAGTTATCGGCGGGGGCGACGGCGGCCTGGATACCGTTCTTGCCGGAATCCTTCACCTGATACATGGCCTTGTCCGCCGCCTGCATGAGTTCCTCTGCCGACGCCGCGACATCGGGCAGAGTGGCGACGCCCACAGAGGCCGTGAGGTGAATGTCGAGGCCGTCGCCGGCCAGGAACATGTGCGCCGCGATCCGCTCGCGGGTACGCTCACCCACCGCGAACGCGCCCTCGCCGCCCGTATCCGGCAGGATGAGCGCGAACTCGTCGCCGCCGAAACGCGAGACGACGTCGGTCTCGCGCGCGCTGCGGCGGATGACAGCGGCCACCTCCACCAGCGCACGGCTGCCGTACAGATGGCCGTGCGTGTCGTTGATCGCCTTGAACCCGTCGAGGTCGATGAACAGCAGCGACAGCGGGCGGCCGCTGCGGGACGCGCGCTTCGTTTCCCGCCGCAGCACGAGGTTCAGGTAGCGCGAGTTGTACAGACGCGTCAAATCGTCGGTGACCGACAGCGCCTCGACGCGCTTGAGGAGCAGCGCGTTGTCCAGCGCGACCGACGCGGGCTCGAGCAGCACGCGCACGGCGCGCAGGATGCCCGCGGCGATGCGCGGCTCCCGCGCGGACCTCTGGCCGTCGAGCGCCACGAGGGCGCCGACGCGGCGGCCGCGGCAGCTCAAAGGAAACGCGACGACCGCGCCGACGTGGGGATCCGGCACCCGCGCGTCGCGCGTCAGATCCGCCGTCACGAATTCCTCACTGCGGTTCATCACCCACGTCGCAATGGCGCAGACCGCCGGCGCCATCTCGGGCGTCAGACCGCGATCGGCGAGGACCGACAGCTGTCCCGACAAATCGGCGGTGACAACGGCCCAGCACGGCGCCGGCACCCACGTCGCCGCGCGCTCGACGATGACCTCGGCGATTTTCTTGGGATCGAGCGTGGCGTTGACGCCCCGGACGATTTCGATGAGCGCCTCGCGGCGTTGCACGAGGTCGCGAACCGCGCGCTGAGACACGCGCAGCCGTGACGCCAGATCCAGACCTGGCGGCGCGGGCGATACTTCGCGCGCGCGACGCGGTTTGGATCCGCTGGTACCGGCGGGTCCGTCCGCCTGATGCAACGCGACCGGCATGCGTGGGGCTCGACTGGCTGAAGACATCAGCTAAGTGCTTGTCTGGTCAACAAATATAGCACATTGCCCGCTTGTAACTGCTTGCCACGCCGCAACTTCATGGCATACGATCAGAGTTTCCATCCAGCTCTCAGCTGCCGGCGTTCAGCCGTCAAACAGGCTGCTGAACGCTGAGAACTGACAGGTGAAGGCTCCGGAGTTCTTATGACCATGCTCGATCGGATGCGCCGCCACAGGGACTGGCTCAAGTGGAGCCTCGGCCTGGTGTGCGTGGCATTTGTCCTGTTCTACATCCCCGATTTCCTGCGCGGCGCCGCCACCGGCGCCGATGCCGCATTGAGCGGCGCGGTCGCCACCGTCCAGGGGCACGAGATTACGAGCGGGGACTTCCGCCGCACCTATCAGGCCCAGCTGCAGGCCTACCGCTCGGCGTACGGCGGCAACATGAGCGACCAACTGCTCAAACAGCTCGGCATCGAGCAGCAGATCCTGCAGCAGATGGTGGACGAGCGCGCCGCACTCGCCGAAGCCGACCGGCTCGGCATCACGGTGAGCGACGAAGAAGTCCGGCAGCGCATCTTCGCGATGCCCGCCTTCCAGGAGAACGGCGGGTTCATCGGCGAAGCGCGCTACGAGCAGCTCCTTCGTATGCAGCGGCCGCCCATGAATCACGAGGAGTTCGAAGACAACATCCGCCGCAGCCTGGCGGTCGAGAAGCTCCGTGGGTCGCTGACCGACTGGTTATCGGTGAACGACAAGGAACTCGAGCAGGAATACCGCCGCCGCAACGACAAGGTGAAGCTCGCGGTCGTCAGCTTCACGGCCGACAGCTTCCGGACACAGGTGACCGCCACCGACGCGGAGGTGGCGGGTTATTTCGACGCACACAAGAACGATTTCAAGATCCCGGAAAAGCGCAAGATCCGCTACCTGCTGATCGACATCGACGGCCTCCGCGCGAAAATCATCGTCCCCGCCGCCGACATCGAGCGCGAGTACGCCAACAACAGCGCGCAGTACACCACGCCCGAACAGGTGCGCGCCAGCCATGTCCTGCTGAAGACCGAAGGCAAGGACGATGCGGCGGTGAAGGCCAAAGCGGAGGACCTGCTGAAGCAGGCGAAGGCGGGCGCCGATTTCGCCGAGTTGGCGACGAAACACTCCGAGGACGAAGCGAGCGCGAAAAACGGCGGCGATCTCGACTACTTCGGCCGCGGGCGCATGGTGCCCGAGTTCGATCAGGTCGTATTCGCGATGCAGCCGGGCACCCTGAGCGACGTGGTGAAAACGCAATACGGCTACCACATCATCAAACTGGTCGACAAGAAGACCGCGACGACGCGACTGCTGGCCGACGTGCGCCAGCAGTTGACGGATCAGCTCGCGTACCAACGCGCACAGGCGCAGGCCGCCGACCTGTCGCAGACGCTCGAGAAGCAGATCGCCAAGCCGGCGGATCTGGACACGGTCGCGAAGGCTCAGGGGCTGACCGTCCAGGAATCCGGGTTCTTCGCGCGCGATGAACCCATCCTCGGGCTCGGACCGTCGCCGGAAGCGGCCAATAAAGCGTTCGAGATGAAGCCGAATGACGTCTCCGGCGCCCTGCGCGCGTCCCGCGGGTTCGTCTTCCAGACGCTCGTCTCCAAGCAGGACCCCTACGTGCCGAAGGTCGAGGAAGTGAAGGACCGCGTGCGCGAGGACGTCGTGAAGCAGAAAGCGCGCGACCTGAGCAAGCAGCGTGCGGCCGAGGTCGCGGCGAAGCTGAAGGCCGCGCCGGATTTCGAGAAGGCGGCGAAAGCGGCCGGCGTCGAGGCCAAGACCACCGAGCTCATCGCGCAGGACGCACCGATTCCGGACCTGGGCGTCGCGCCCGCGGTCGAAGCGGCGGCGTTCAAACTCCCCGTCGGCGCCGTCAGCGATGCGATCGCGACCGACAACGGCACCGCCGTCATCAAAGTGATCGAGAAGAAGGAAGTGACGCCGGAAGAGTGGACGTCGTCCAAGGATCGCTTCCGCGAAGAGCTGCTGACCGACCGCCGCAACCGCTTCTTCTCCGCCTACATGGTGAAGGCGAAGCAGAAGATGAAGATTCAAGTGAACCGAGAGTCACTCCAGCGCGCGGCGTCCTAAACGCAACCACGAAGAAGAACAACCCTATTCTTCTTCGTGTACCTTCGTGTCTTCGTGCTTTCGTGGTTGCATTTCCTTCAGCGTAAGAACGTGACCGGCATCAGCGCGAGCGGCTCGCCGCGGTGGAACATCGCGAACGGGCCGCGCAGGATTCGCAGCGTCTCGATCTCGCCATTCGACAGGTTGGCGCTCAGCCACGCGGTCACCGCGGCCGACTGCATCGATTCACTCGACCCGCTGAACTGTTCCGACAGCAGCTCGTAGAAGCTCCGGCGCGGCGGGTAGACGACCAGTTCCACGTCGCTGTCCGCCGCAATCTTCGCGCGCTGTTTCGCCACCGCGACCGCGCGGTCCAGCCCGCCGAGTTCGTCAACCAGCCCGTTCTGCTTCGCCTGGCGTCCCGTCCACACGCGCCCCTGCGCCAGCGCGTCGATTTTTTCGGGCGTGCTGTGCCGCGACTCGGCGACCTTCTCGACGAACTGGTCGTAGAACGACTGGAGATATTCCCGCAGCTTCTTCAACTCTTCCGCATTGTACGGACGCGCCGGCCCGTTGATCTCCGCGTGCCGGCCGATGCTCGTCGACTCGATTTTCGCGCCAAGCTTCTCGTACACCCCGCCCGTGACAAACTTGCCGCCGTAGATGCCGATCGAGCCCGTGAGCGTCGACGGCTGCGCGACGATCACCTGTGCGGGCATCGCGATGTAGTAGCCGCCCGACGCGGCGAGGTCCGACATCGACACGACGAGCGGCCGGTCGGCCCGCTCGGTCTTCGTGATGACCAGCTCGCGCCAGATCGCGTCGGACGCCGACGCCGATCCGCCCGGGCTGTCGACGCGCAGCACGATCGCGCGCACCGAACTGTCGCGGCGCGCCTGGCGGATGTACTCGATCAGCGTGTCCGCCCCGGCGATCGGCCCGTTGACCGGGTCGTAGCCGCTCTTGCCGCTGTTGATCGTGCCGGTCGCGTAAATCACGGCGATGCGCGGGCCTTTGTTCAACCCGACCGAGGTGAGGCCCACGCGCGCGTAGTCGTCGGTGTCCAGGCGCCGCCGCGGCTCGCCGCCGCGCAGCTTCTCGTCCACCTGGTCTTCGTACGCCACATCGTCCACGAGGCCGGCGCGGAGGGCGTCCTCCGGGAGAAACGGCCCGTCGTCGATCAGCTTACGCACGTCGGCTTCGTTCTTCTTGCGGCCGTCGGCGATGCCCCGCACGATCTGTTCGTACAGATCGCGGTTCATCGACTCGTCCATCTCCTTGTGCGCGGCGGTGTAGCCTTTTTCCCTGAACGTGTTGACCGCGGTCTTGTACTTGCCGATCGGGTGGAGATCGGCGACGGCGCCGATCTTGTCGAGCGTGCCGCGGAGAAACAGTTCGTAGGTCGCGACGCCGACCAGGTCGAGCGGCGTCGACGGCATCAGGAAGACTTTGTCGGCGGCCGTCGCGAGGTAATACTCGCGATCGCCGCCGTACTCGAGATACGCGTAGACCGGCTTGCCCGATTTCCTGAAGTCGAGCACCGCGTCGCGCACTTCCTGCACCTTGGCCCAGAACGGCGACTCGAACCCCGTGGGCTTGAGGAGCACCGCCTTGACGCGCGGATCCACCTTGGCCTTCCGCAGGTTGTCCACGATCGACCGGACCGTCGGAGTCCTGGACCCGCGCAGGTACCCGACGACGTCGGCGGGGGCGAGCTCGCTCAGCGAGCCGCCCACGCGCAGGACGAGCGTCGCGTTGGACGGCACCGCCGGCTCACGGCCGACCAGCAGATACATCAGCGTGAAGCCGACGACCGAGACGAACAACGCGAAGCCGAGCAGCGAAAAAAGGATTGCGATTCCACGGCGAGCCATGGAATCAGTATAGTCTTCCCCCATGGAGACGCTGCTGAGAGACATCCGCTACGCCTCCGCCATGATGCGGCGGAACGCGGGATTCACCGTGGCCGCGCTGCTCACGCTCGGGCTGGGAATCGGCGCGACCACGGCCGTTTTTTCCGTCGTCTACGGCGTGCTGCTGAGGCCGCTGCCCTACCCCGCCGCCGACCGCCTGGTGCGGCTGTCCGAAGAGCACCCCGGAGCCGTGTCGCCGCTCAGGACCCCGATGCTCAGTAACCTGACGTTCCACGCCTGGAGCGAGGCGCCCCGCACGATCGACGCGTTCGCCGCTTACTCCTCGCAACAGATCACGATCGCCCTTCCGGACGGTCCGGCGCGCGTCGCTGCGGCGGCCGTCACCCCGTCGCTCTTCGCGATGGTCGGCGCGACGCCCGCGCTGGGCCGCTTCTTCCAGCCGGACGAAGGTGCGGAGGGAAACGACGGCCAGCTGGTCTTGAGCGACCGCGGCTGGCGCGAGCGATTCAGTGCCGACCCCGCCGCCGTCGGGCGTGGTGTGATCGTCGACGGACGGCCGTACGTCATCGTCGGCGTCGCGCGACCCGGGTTTGAGTTTCCCGACCACCGCACGCTGGCCTGGACGCCGATGGCCGTGCGCCGGCCGGCGCCGGACGCGGTCGCCGGCGGACGCGGGCTGATGGGGGTTGTCAACGCGATGGCCCGCCTCCGACCGGGCGTGACGACCGCGCAGGCCGAAGCGGAAGGAACAGCCGCCGCGCACACGACCATCCGGCCGATGGCCGCGAACCTGTTGTTCGGTGTCGGGGGGCCTCCGGTGGTCCACGTGCGAGGGATGGTCGACGAGATGACATCGAGCATTCGCCCCGCCTTGCTCGTGCTCGCGGCAGGCGTCGCGTGCGTGCTGCTCATCGCCTGCGCCAACGTCGCGAACCTGTTTCTCGCGCGCGGCGTCGCGCGCCAGCGCGAACTCACCGTTCGCGCGGCGATTGGCGCCAGCGCGTCGCGGATCGCGCGGCAGCTCGTCACCGAGAGCCTCGTCCTCTCGATCGCCGGCGGGACGCTCGGGCTCGGCCTCGCGTGGGCGCTCGTGCGGTTCGTGCAGTTGTCGGCGGCGCGCGATTTCCCACGGCTCGACGCCATCGCGCTCGACGGCCCGGCGCTGGCGTTCACGGCGGCGACCTCGTTGTTCACGGCACTGGCCGCGGGTCTCGCGCCGGCGCTGCGCGGCAGCCGGTTCAACCTCGCCGAGTCGTTGCGCGGCGGCGACGGCGCGTCGGCCGGCGGCTTCCGCGGCCTCCGCGCGCGTCGGCTGCGCGACGGGCTCCTCGCGGCGGAGGCGGCGTTCGCGGTCCTGCTGCTCGTGGCCGCGACGCTGCTGGCGCGCAGCTTCGTGCGTCTGACGCACGTCGACGCCGGCTACACCGCGGACCACGTGCTGACGGCGCAGGTGTACGTCCCTGGGTATGACGCCGCACAAGTGCTCACGCCCGACGGCAGCGCGAAGATGGAACATGTCGCTGCGCTCGTCTCGACGCTGCTCGAGCGTGTGCGCGCCACGCCCGGCGTGGCGTCGGCCGGCGCCGGCAACATGATGCCGCTCGACGGCTCGACGGCGATTGCGGGATTCCCCGCTCCGTGGACCGCCGCGGGAGCCACGCCCGGATCGGCGCGCGCGCTTCAGTACACGGTCACGCCCGGATACGCCGAGGCGCTCGGCTTGCGGCTGCGGCGCGGCCGCCTGTTCACCGAGGCCGATCAGACGAGCGGCACGCGCGGTTGGATCGTCAACGAGGAGTTCGCCCGGCAGTATCTTCCGCCAGAGCCAATCGGCTATCGCTTCGAGAGCAGCACGTCGACCAACGAGCCGATCGCGGTCGAGATTGTCGGCCTGGTCGGCAACGTGCTGAAGAACGGCAACGACAGCAAGCCACAACCCGAGTACTACCGCCTCGCGCGGGACCGTACGCGGTTCACCGGACGCTTCGAGATCGTCCTGCGCGCGTCGGGCAACGCGGCGACGCTCGCGCCGGGCCTGCGCGGCCTGGTGCGCGAACTCGAGCCGGCGGCCACCGTCGAGACGGTCACGCTCTCGCAGCGCGTGGCCGAATCGGTCGACCAGCCGCGCTTCGCGACGGCCGTGCTCGCGACATTCGCGCTCCTCGCGCTCGCGCTGGCGTCGATCGGCCTGTACGGCGTGCTGTCGTACAACGTCTCGCAGCGCCGCCGTGAGCTCGGCGTCCGCGCGGCCCTGGGGGCGGCGAAAGGGGATCTCGTGCGGCTGGTCGTCCGCGAGGGGCTCGGCGCGACGGCGATCGGCCTCGCCGCTGGTCTCGCCGGCGCGGCCGGCCTGACGCGGTTGATGCAGAGCGTCCTCTTCGGCGTCGGACCGCTCGACCTCGTCGCCTTCGCCGCGGCCCCGGCGCTGCTCATCCCGGTCGCCGTCGTGGCGTGCCTGATCCCGGCGAGCCGGGCGGCGCGCACGAATCCGCTCGAGGCGCTTCGAAGCGAGTAACATCAGCTCATGCTGGTCAAGCGATACGACGAGGTGGCGCCCACCACCTACGACGCGGGCCGCTCGGGCGTGACGATGCGCGAGATGATCACGTCATCGGACGGCGCGCCGACGTTCGCGATGCGCGTCTTCGACCTGACGCCAGGCGCGACGACGCCCTACCACCATCACGCCTGGGAACACGAAGTCTTCATCGTCAGCGGCAGCGGCGTGGTGAAGTCCGAGCAGGGCGACCGCCCGTTCGCGGCCGGCGACACGGTGTTCATTCCGGGGAACGAGCCGCATTGTTTTGTCGCCGCGACCGCCGTGCAGTTCGTCTGCGTGATCCCGTCGCCGAACGTTTGCGAAATGGGTTGAGCAGGAACTGCCAACCGCGCGGCCATCGGGGCTGCACTTTCTGCGACGCGCGCGCGCCATTTCCGCGTGTTCCCTGAGTTTTCCGAACGATTTCTGACGCTCGCCCAACGGCATCGTCTTCGCATTCCGACGATGCTATGATCCGCAATCCCAGAAGACGTATGACGGTTGCCCACCTCAAAGAACGGATGGACCAGCGCTTCAAGGTGGTCGACGCACGGTTCGACGCGGTCGACGCACGATTCGACGCGCTGGACGCGCAGTTTCGGCGGCTGTTCCGTAGCGTTGAATCACTCGGGCAGAAAGTCGGAGCAGATAAGCGAGGCCTCGCCGACGGATTGAAACACTGTGACACCGTACTCAGCGAACATGACAAGCGCATCCGGGACCTCGAAACGCCGCGAATATGAGGTGCTCCCGTTCTGGGACGCGATCGAACGGGCTCAACAGCTCACAGGGGCAGAGCGCGATCGGTTCTGGTGGGATCAGCTTGCCCCTCCACACGTCCGCCGACGCAAGCGCGAAGCGCGCCGATGGCTCGACATGCTGACGGTCATGAGCACGAACCCGGGGGTCAGCGAGCGACAACCCGGCGACGGATGGCTGACGATCGAGGACAAGAAACTGATTTGGGATATTGCCCACGCGCAGCTCCGCGAGTCGGATCCGGATTTGTACCGCGCGGTCCAGCGTGTCGAATGGGATGACAGCGTCCGTAACCAGGGCGTCACGGTCAAGCAGTGGCGGATCAGGTGCGCGCGCCGTTGGCCGCGTCTCAAACGGCTTCGTGCCGCCCTACGTGGAGCGGAACTGGGCCGGCATCCGCTGACCTGGGAGCAGGTTTCGACTATACTGAGAATTCGGTCTCACGAGTTTTTCTCACCACTTGCGGAAGTGGCGGAACGGCAGACGCGCTAGCCTCAGGAGCTAGTTGGAGCAATCCAGTGGGGGTTCGAATCCCCCCTTCCGCACCATTTTAGAATCAACAACTTAGACCTGATTCACACGCCTGCTGCCGCTGCCGATTCTCGGCGGTGTTGGCAAGCGTGTTGGCAAGTCTCGGGCGTTTGGTCGTCCGACACGATTGGTCGGTGTGGTGACTGACGACGGAACGACGAAGGACACGCCGACGCTCGAGCTGCGATGTGCGTGGTGCGACAAGGTGCTTCGGGAACCAGTCGGGTTTCCGAACCTCGACGACCCATCGGCGTGGACGCACGGCATCTGTCCGGATTGTCAGAAGCGTTTCGAGGAAGACGCAATCGAACACGAACGAAATGCGCGTGCGTCCTTTAGTCGTGCGGTAGTGGTCAGTTTGAAATTGGTGGACACTCATAGTCGAAGTGACGTTCAACGCCTGCGCGACTGAATGGGTGTTCCTCTTGTCGCAAAATGAGTGAATAGACGACGTCATCCCCCCAAACTGGGCTGTCAGAAATGCTTCTCCTTCCGGAAGACTTACCTAAGGTTAGGTGAATTTCACGAGCCGGTCGCCGGAAATCCTCTTAATCCATTCGTCTTCCATGACGCCGCCTTTTCGCCTGCCGAACCTGCAGTTCTTCGAGGAGCGCACGGGTCGTCCGACGCTCTTCCTCGACCGTTCTTTGGAACTCTTCCGCCTGCTGGTGTAGCCGATCGACCCACACAAGCAGAGTCTCGGGCTTGCCAGAGGGCGATCAGTGCATGCGAGGAATATCGGACGTCACAGACGCGACCATCGGGAGGTCGTGAACGAGTGGGCACACTCGTTACACTGAACCCAATCGTCCGCATCGCACGTGTGCCGCTGCATCCTCGCGAGAGGTTCCGTGTCCAGACTGCCGCAGCGGGTGCAGGGCGCCGTCGAAGCGTGAGGGGGCGGCGCGGGAATCGGGTGCGCGTGCGGAATGAGACGGGAGTGCGGTCGTTCCACGATGCCCTCCAGTGGCGCATGTGCAACGGGGTACACAAAGGATTTCTGGTTTGCCGTTCCGGAATACGTTGAAATTCTACACCCCGCGACGTCGGCTGCGGCAATGCCTTTGTGGTTACTTCTCCGAAGAGTGTCTGCCGTCTGTCATCGGTGGCGTTGGCGAGCGTGTTGGCAACGTCTCGGTGTTCGGTCGTCCGATTGCTTCCGCTCACCAGTTGGCTTACCGCCGTGACCGGCAAGGAACTACCGGAACGGAGAAGGTTGTCCGCCGAGGTTGCAAGCAGCGAAGGCGGACCTCACCAGTCAGGTTTGTTCCGCTTCGGTTCGGCGACGAGCAGCGAGAGCATCGTGCTGACGATGCTGACGACCAACCCACCCCAGAACGCCGCCGAGAAACCGGTCACGTGAAAGCCGAGGCCCAGCGTTGACGACAACGAACTGGTGAGCCACAGCATCAGCCCGTTGATGACCAGCGCGAAGATCCCGAGCGTGACGAGGATCAGCGGAAAGGTCAGGATTTTCGCTACCGGCCGCAGGAACGCGTTCACGACGCCGAAGACCAGCGCCACGCCGAGCAGCGGCAGCGCGCCCCCGTCGTAGCTCACCCCCGGGACCAGCCGGGTCGCCACCCACAGCGCCGCCGCATTGACGAGCAGTCGAATCAGGAACGGCATAGGGGTATTATTTATCGCATGGCATCAAAATCCCGCCGCTCCTTTCTCTCGGGCCTCGGCGTCGCCGCATCGGCCGCCGGCGCCACGTTCGCGGCTGGCACGACGGTCGCGCACGCCCAGGCCGCGTCCGACAGCCGGTGGCAGCCCGCGCGCCACGCCCAGGACGACTGGATCGAACAGCTGCCGGGCAAGCACCGCTTGTTCTTCGACACGACGAAGGCCGGCGCGCTCGAGGACGCCATCCAGTTCGCCGGAAACTTCTATTCGGCCAACAAGAGCGACTATGGCCTCGAGAACGCCGAGCTCGCCGTCATCGTTTGCATGCGGCACATGTCGGCGCCGTTCGCGTACAACGACGCGATCTGGGCGAAGTACGGCGTGACGTTGGCGAAGCGCGCGGAGTTCACCGACCCGAAG
>Ga0315281_10012103_pt1 | contig 11778 bp, 13 predicted proteins | sample YL17G07_0_MG_FD_204540 | JGI IMG/M metagenome (GOLD analysis project Ga0315281, IMG submission 204540) | Sediment microbial communities from Yellowstone Lake, YNP, Wyoming, USA - YL17G07_0 | ecosystem: Environmental > Aquatic > Freshwater > Lake > Sediment | place: USA: Wyoming | collected... | reverse complement strand
CCATGTCCAACAGGGTGAAGTATCCGCGGTGGATTCAATCGCGTCAATAAGTGATTTAGTTTGAACCCGCAACCATTTCGCCGCTTCTTGTACCGAAACTGGTTTTGAACCCTCACCGTGCCATGGCTCATATGTATTTGCTTCTCGAATGCTATGACTCCAGAAGTTCTGTACTTCTCCAATATGAGTAACGAGATCCAAAAGAGTCCATTCGGGGCAGGAGGGCACTATCAAATTCCAATTTTCTTCCGTAATCAACTCTGCAATTCGAGACGATGAACGCGCAATTTCTACGACGTGAATCATGGCGAACCTCCCAATTCACATTTCAATATACATGTATCGCGCTTTGCCAATGGGGCGTTGGTCATTGTTGGTACAGGGGATTGTTATTAGTATTGGCGGAAGTTCAAATCTGAGATTGAAGGGGAGTCAAATGGTCAACATGACCGCCGAACATCCGGGTACCGGAATGTCTAAATGGTCGAATCGAATAGCTACTCGACTAATCGTGCCATGTTATGCACTAGGCGGATTAGTTCTTGGTGTTATTGCACGGGCATGGATGAGGTGGATTTCAACAGATCCAGAGTTCACCTGGTCGGGCTCTATTTTCATCGTTACAGGGTTCATCGTATTTTTCACTGGGCATTCAATTGTGCTAGTCGGTCGACAAAAGGGTTGGTCGAGAACGTGGCTAACGAGCGCCAGGGTCGTAGCCGCGATACTTTCCCTTGGCATTTTCGGCGCTGCCGGGGCATCAATGTTACCGACGGTGCTCACCGCATCGCTGGGCCTTGGGCGCACCGACTGGCCACGTCCAGTCCGTCGCGTACTCATTGTTCTCAGTTTGATCATTCCGTTTTTTATTGTGCGCGATATCGGTTCTGATTTTGGATGGAACTTAGTAACCGCGGGTCGGATAATTCTTTATGTGTTGATTTACAACATCATAATTTCAGCTGCTCGAATCACCGTGGCGCCACAAGCAGACTCGTGGCGGATGAATCGGGTGGTTCGTGCGACAATTTTGATTATTTTTGCCAGCGCGATTCTTGCCGCTGTCATCAGCGTTGTCCTCAGTTGATCAAGAAAAAACAACCTGACAACTGAATTACGAAGTGGCGCTCACCGTGTTAATTGAAATAATCGGTGAAGTATTGGTGTAGTTGGGAATGTCACCCATCACTGCTCCAGTTTCGGCACTCGACATTGCAGCTTGCACATCTTCGGTCGAGTCAAAGAAAATATGCGCCACTGCATAGTAAGGAGAATCTGGTGGCGCAATGTCGGCTTCCCACTTCTTCAACTTCGGCCATTTACCCGGCAACATTGGCATATGCGTGTTGAGCCAATATTCACTGTTGAAGTGAGTACCTTCACCTCTTGGGTACAAAACCAATATTCGAATCATTGAACTTTTCTCCCTTCGTAAATTCCACTCTCGGCGAACTTATCAGTCCTTGAGGTGTTTGGCGAAAAAGTCAAGGATGATCTCGAATCGTTGGGCGCGATGCACCGGTGATCCAGAGCGCGACAACTCGTGCGTCTCCCCGGGGAATCGGTAGAAGGTTACGTCCTTACCTAGTATTCGCATTGCGACAAATAACTCCTCGGCCTGACTAATCGGGCAGCGCAAGTCGTTCTCGCTATGAATAACGAGCAGGGGAACATTAATGTCACGAACTTGGCTAATCGGCGACATTCGCATGTACTCCTCGGCGTCATCAAGATGGTTGGGGCCATGCTCAACTCGGAAAACCGTTCCGATGTCGCTTGACCACTCTTCGGAGATCATGTTGTTCACTGCCCGCTCCGAACAAATTGCCTTGAATCGCTGGCCATGGCGACCGGCAAGCAATGTTGCCATGTAGCCGCCGTAGCTACCGCCGAGCATGCCCACGTGTGTCGCGTCGCAGAACGAATATTTTGCCAGAGCACCGTCGAGTACTGCCAGAATGTCTTCCACATCGGCGTCACCCCATCCAGTGCCTGGTGCAACCGAATGTTTGCGGCCGAGGATCGCTTGACCCCACGCCTGCTCACGACCGCTCGATCCGCGAGGGTTACTCATCAGGACCACGAATCCGGCGGCGGCTTGTATTTGAGCCTCGTCAAAGAGTGTCTCACCATATTGGGTGTGTGGTCCACCATGCACGTTCAGTAGTACCGGATATTTTTTTTGAGGGTCAAAGTCTTTCGGTTTAATGATCCACGCATCAACTTCTGCAGGTCCGCCCTTATAAGGCGAGCCGCATGGAACTGTGAATGATTCCCAAGATTGCGGTGCGGTTGCAGCAGTGAGTGCGGCGCCGACATCGGTTAAGCGGCGCTCTTTACCCTTTACAAGTACATACAACTCGCTTGTCTGGTTCACTTCACTGGCAACGAAGGCGATGGTGCCGCCTGCGGCGTCGAATGATTTTATCATCCGACGCCCATGAGTCAGGTACGAAGGGTCCTTTTTGCCCGACGCGTCAATCTGCACGACCTGGGCGGTTCCGCGATCTTCGGCATAGGCGATCAGCGTGTTGGCATCAACCCACGCTGGCGCTATCCCGCCACTAGTGGGTGCAAACGTCCGATCAAGTGCGCGCGATACCCATTGGCGTTTCTTCGTGGTCAGATCAAGCACGCCGACGTGTTCGTTTTGCGGTGAAGTGAGAGGGTCGTCGTTGCCGAGATATGCGACCTTCAGGCCATCAGGCGAAACACTCGGTGAAAAATAGACACCGGTATGTTCAGTAAGTGTTGTAATCGCGCCGTCAAGTTTTACTATATGTAAGTCGTTGGCAAGATCAATGTCCCAGCCATCGTGCAGAGCGCCATCGGTGACAATGCCAGATGAATCGGCGAGCCATGCGGGGGATGAGTGTTGGCGTGGGCCAGGGGTGAGGTTGCGTGGCTCGGCCGTGCCATCGGCGGGAACAACATAAACGTGCGAAGGGCGGTCGAACACAAAGTCCTCGCCATTGAGGCGAGTAAAGAATGTTTCGATCTTTCGCGGCGCCATCCACGATTCGTCATCTTTTGTATATCGATCATCTTGGGTGCGTGAAGTGAACGCGATTGACTTGCCATCCGGCGACCAGCGAACGCTTCCCACACCGTCGGGCATCGTGGCCACGGTGCGGATTTCTCCATTAGTTCCAATTGGAATTATGCACAACGTCGTTTCACCCTTTTTCTCGCTTCGGCCTGATGTGAACGCGAGCCATGTTCCGTCCGGCGACCAGGACGGGTTCCCGTCACGCTTTTCGCCGGCAGTCAGCGGTCGAGGTGCAATGGATCCATCGGTGCGGGCGATCCACACCTGAGAGCGATACTTATTGGCCTTGAAATCAATTCGGGTGACCACATAGGCAACGAGATTTCCGTCCGGTGACACGGCAGGGGAGGCCGCGCCGATCTGATGCGAAATTATTTTTTCGGCGAGTTCTAAATGTGGACTTTTTGTCTCATTGGGCATTAGGTGATCGTAGTCGCAGTGGGGAGAAGGTCAAAGTAGATGAGGACCATAGGTGTGTCACCTTGGACATTGATGCTTTGCTTCCTAAACGATTCAAAATGGCTGGCACGGAAGTCGGCGGCATTTAAATCCCCTTCGGCCTCAGCAAGAGCAAAGTCGTCGGGAACATCAGCAAACCGACATTGTTCTACTCGAGTGACTTGCAGGGTTGCTACATGGTTCATGTCATTATCGATCATTGCCAACTTCTCGCCGACATGTTCAATCGGTTCACCTTCGGTTAGGTACTCGTCAATTAAACCAGCAGTGGCACGTTTGTTTCCGTTGATAACGAAATTGATGATTCGACTGCGGCTCTCGCCTCTAGTACCAAATTCGATGCTTCGCAAACCGTTCACGACTGGAAAAGACATAATCTTTCGATGTTAGTCACAACGTGAATTGGCCTACCCACTAGAGATTGAACCGTACCTAATCATCATTCCCGCCGCATTGTCGACGAACGCCACGACCGGGCGGTCGAGATTTTCCACTTCGGATCCGACGGACTCGTCCATTCGGGTGAAGCTTTTTACGGTGCTAACTTGACGTCGTGATAATTGCGATTGGAATAATTCTCCTAATCCTTGGTTTTGTGTTGATGATTCCCTCCGATTCGGTCCCGGGTTCAGTTGCGATCAGAAATGTTCGGCTTGGTTCCTCGCATATCGTAAGAACACCTGGACATCAGGACGATCTCGGGCGCCGAAGCAAGTGGATAAAGGTATTGGTCGGATTTGCTTTCTTTGGGCTTGGCCTCTTGTTGATTGCGTTGGGTTCCTGACGATGGAATTAGCTCACGAAATTCTTGGTGGTGGACCGATCGCGATAGTTATTCACGGTCTCACTGAGTCACGCGAAAGTTTCCGACCAATTCTCGGACCGCTTGGCGAGCGTTACACCGTTCTCGCTGTCGATCTTCGTGGTCATGGTCGCTCAAATTCGGCTGAACCGTACGATGTCATCACTCTCGCCACCGATGTGCACGACACATTGGAGTCTGAAGGTTTGGCGAACTCGACCATTGCACCATTAGTCATTGGTCACTCCATGGGTTCCGTGGTTGCGAGTGCGTATGGTTCGATCTTCTCAAGTCGAGCGATTATTAACATCGATCAGGCCTTGAGGCTTGCCGCATTCAAAGAGGGTCTCGGACAACTCGAGCCACTATTGCGTGGCGACAAAAAGTCCTTCGACATGGCGATTGAGATGATTTTCAGTTCGCTGCACGGACCACTATTGCCGGTCGATATCGCTCGCCTGGCTGCTTTACGCCGCGCCGACCAAAACGTAGTGCTGGGAATGTGGGGGACCGTGTTTGATTCAAGTGTTGAGGAACTCGACGCCACAGTGGATGCACTCGTCTCAGGAATCACAGTTCCGTACTTGTCGCTACACGGTAGCGACATTGGCGATGAATACGCGAGTTGGATTCGGTCACGCTTGCCGACCGCAACGGTGGAGTTGTGGCCAAACCACGGGCACTATCCACACTTGGTTGATTCGACCAGGTTCCTCGAGCGAGTTCGCTCGTTCGATACTTCAATCTAGGTTCAGATCCATTTCAAATTCAGTCACATTGTCCCGCTCGCGCAATATTGTGTTACCGGTTCTTCGGAAGCCACACTTCTTGTATGCACGCTCGGCACTGGTATTCCCTTCGGTCACTTGGAGCCGGATAGACGTGCACTTTTGAAGTTTTGTCCAGGCAAGGACCTCATCAATCAATTGACCAGCGACCCTATTTCCTCGCATCATGGGATCCACCCACATCGAAAGAAGCCAGGTGATAGTGGAAATGTCCTCATCAATCGCTCCCGTAACAAGCCCGATCGCAATTCCGTCATCTTGATCACACACAAACGTCGCGGCATCGTTTCTGGCTAATCGTTTTTGCCAATCGGCATCGACGAAGGCGAACTCGCGCTCATAGGTTGATCCGAATGCATTCGGACTATCGAGCAGGGCCCGGAGCCGGATTTTTCGCAGTACCGATTCATCTCCGACGAAAAGTCTGCGTATGTGCAACATCGCCTCATACTTTCACGCGATAGTCCACATCGTGAAGAGATTAAGCGGTGAGAATATCCAAGGCGGCTTGTCCCGCGAGAAATGCAGTCACCGCAGTTCCTGCGGCGATAACGACGCGACCCACCAATCGAACACGAGCCCCCCGAATGAAGTCAAAAAACCCGTCACCGGCGAAGGTCCGAAGTGCTATCTGGACGACTAACGCGACACCAACCGGAGGAATGCCTCCAAATATGAGCACCGGGTACAGCAGAGCACGCCCGCGTCCGTCAGTTTGGGCGAAATGGTCAAGTCGTGCGGCAATGGCGGTAAAAGTCGTCGCGAATAGAAAACCAGTGGCGAGGAGCAACAATATTGCCAGCCACAGTGGTGACAGAATCGAAAAGTCCCCATTGTTGGGTGACATTGCATCTGATACGCCCAATGTGCCGATCACCAAAATGCCAAAAATTAAACCGGCCGTGCCGGCCTTTTCCGGCAACCACGACCGAACGAACAAGTAACCGGTGGCACAAATTATCCCGCCACCCAATCCAACGAAAATGAGGAAACCGATCGTTCCACTAGATGTTATTTCTCCGACCGTTTCATCGGCTTTGGTAAGTAGTCCCTGAGCGCTGCCGGAAGTTGCAGCAAGTATCCGCATCACGAGACGACCGACTAGCCCGAGAACAAGTACTCCAGAAATTGCGCCCGCAGTCATCGCTCCACCAACCGTCCTAATTGATTGACGAAGACGTACTCGCCGTCCACTTTCGACGGAAACAGGGGACGGGAACCGCAGCGGCTGTTCGCGCCAATTCCACGACACGAAAACGCCGAAAATGATTCCGAATAATCCCAATCCAACGACTATGAGATTGGACCCACGCATTAGTTACCCCAATCAGGACGATATCACGGTCTCTTACCCAGCTAGATAATTTCCAATCGCGCGTCGAATTACTTCGCTGCGAGTGATGTCGTCGCGTGCGGCGCGTAAATCGAGCGATTTGACGATCTCATCATCTAGTCGTACAGGCACAACATTGGCAATCGACTTGCCCATCATCGGGCGACCAGGGAGTCGCTTAAATGTGGAAAGGTCGAATTCTTTAGTGGCGTACTCGTCTGCTAGGCGGTGAAAGTCAGCGCCAGTGAGTACCTCGCCCGTCTTTAGTCGGTAAGTTCTATTTCCTTTTTTCATTGGCCCCATCCTTTGGAAGTAATCGATGGAAATGAGCAGTCGTGCTTGATATCGAAGCGAGTCAATCGAGGCGAACGCAAGTGCGTAATGGTGCACATGATGAATGTCGTCTGGCAAGATCCCATGTTTAAACGCTGAATCATATATTGAAACTGAATTTTAACGTAATACGAAACTCCAGTCAACCGGATGATGATTGATCAATTGACGCCGGGTGAAATCAAGGCATTTGGATCCGCGTTCGCCAAGATTGCCGATCACCTCGAAACAGAAGTGGACTAAGCGCCCAAGGCCGCGAATTGCGGCTTTATCACCTTGTTGATGAGTTCCAAACGCTCATCGAAGGGAGCGAATGCACTCTTCATCGCGTTCACCGTCAGCCATTGGAAGTCTCTAATGTTCCAGTCGAAGGCTTCGGCAAGTTGTTCAAATTCCTTGGTCATTGATGTCGCACTCATCAGTCTGTTATCGGTATTTACCGTGACTCGAAAGCGCAGGCGTTTCAACATACCTATTGGATGCGTGGCGATGGAGGTGCATACGCCCGTGTTCACGTTTGAAGTCGGGCACAACTCAAGTGGAATACGACGATCGCGAACAAATTGAGCAAGTCGTCCCAGTTGTTCGCTACCAGAGTCACCCGTGATGTCATCGACGATTCGTACTCCATGACCAAGGCGCTCGGCGCCACAAAACTGTAACGCTTCCCAGATCGACGGCAAACCAAAGGCTTCGCCGGCATGAATAGTGGTGTGAAAGTTGGAGCGCTGAATGAACTGGAACGCATCAAGATGACGCGTAGGCGGGTAGCCCGCTTCGGCGCCAGCGATGTCGAAACCGACGACACCCTCATCACGCCAGCGCACGGCAAGTTCGGCAATCTGAAGGCTGTGGGCGGCGGTGCGCATCGCACAGCAGAGCACATACACAGTGAGTTTTGTTCCGGCCGAACCTCGCTTAAGACCATCGAGCACGGCCCGCACAACTTCGTCGAGAGTGAGTCCTGCCTCGGTGCTTAGTTCGGGCGCGAATCGAACCTCGGCATACACCACGCCATCGTTGGCCAGATCTTGCGCACATTCGTACGCCACTCGTTCAATCGCATCTCGGTGTTGCATCACTCCAACGGTGTGGGCAAAGGTTTCGAGATACAGGACCAAATCGTTTCGTTTTGCACCGCGGTGGAACCACTTTTGTAGCTCCGCGACATCGGTGGTAGGTAATTTTGAGTACCCATACTCGCGGGCGAGATCGATTACCGTTTCGGCGCGCAATCCGCCATCAAGATGATCATGCAAAAGAACTTTCGGTGCCTTGGCCAAGATATCGCCAGCGACTGACATGTGCAAATACTACGTGTGCGAACTCGCATTGAGCGCATCGAGAAGAGTATTCCAACCAAGTGTTGCACACTTGATACGAACTGGAAATTTTACGACACCTTGCAATGCTTCGAGGTCACCCAAGTTAAGTGATTCATCAACCGGTGTGGAATCTCCGTCGTCGTCGAGGGTCATCATGTGTTTGAAGCGGCGTACAACTTTGCGGACCTGATCAACTGACTTGCCCTTAATTGCGGTGGTCATCATCGAAGTCGAGCTCTGGCTGATGGAGCACCCGGAACCGTTGAATCGAACATCGCTCACGACTCCGTTCTCCACGATAACGAAAACTCGAATTTCATCTCCACATAGCGGGTTGTAACCCTCAGCAGATACTGCAGGCGGGTCGAGTTCACCGCGATTACGAGGGGTGCGATAATGATCGAGAATTATTTCGCGGTAGAGATCTTCAAGGCCTGGCATGTTGTGCTCCCTCGTAAACTATCTCAGAAGATATCGGATGCACTGTCAAGTGCATTAGCCAAAGCATCGGCATCTGCCTCGGTGTTGTAAAGATAAAAACTTGCTCGCGCTGTGGCATTGGTGCCAAGTACTCGCATCAGTGGCTTGGCACAGTGATGGCCGGCGCGAATACACACATTGTGTTGGTCAAGCACTTGACTCAAATCATGTGGGTGAATGCCGCGAAAGGAAAAACTAAAGGTTGCACTGCGTTGTTCGGAATTCGATGGTCCATAAATTGTGATGTCATCACCGAATCGTTGGGTGAGAGTGTTCAGTACATAGGTGCTCAATTGCAGTTCATGCTGTCGGACATTGTGCATACCAATGCGCTCGAGATAATCGATCGCCGCGCCGAGCCCAATTACTTCGGTGATCGGCGGGGTGCCGGCTTCAAATTTGGCGGGGAGTTCGGCGGGAATGAATCCGTCTAGACGGACGTCGGAGATCATATTTCCGCCACCCAGAAATGGAGGTAATTCGTCGAGCAGAGACTCTCGTCCCCACAACACGCCGACACCCGAAGGACCGCACATTTTGTGCGAACTAAAGGCAATGAAGTCAGCACCCCATGCACGCACATCGGTTAACAGATGAGGTACCGACTGGCAAGCATCGACGATGGTAAGCGCACCGGCCTTATGTGCTGCGGCACAGAGTTGCACGACAGGCGTGATAGTGCCGAGCACATTCGACATCGCAGTGAATGCGAACACCTTGACCCCGTTCAGCAGCGAGTCAAGGTTGGTGAGTTCTAATTGTCCATCAGCGGTGAGTGGGACCCAACGCAATTTAATCCCCCGTTCGGCGACCAGCATGTGCCACGGCACAATGTTGGCGTGATGCTCAAGGTGGGTGAGTAACACGACATCACCTGGGTGCAGATTTGCTCGTCCCCAACTCATGATCACGAGATTTAGCGCTTCGGTCGCATTTTTTGTGAAGATGATTTCGTTGGATTTGGTGGAATTGATGAAGCGAGCAACCTTGGTGCGGGCACCTTCGTAAAGGTCAGTTGCTTCGGCGGCCAGTTGATAGGCACTGCGATTGATTGGCGCGTACGCCGTTTCCATGAACGATGTCATTGCATCGATGACTACCTGGGGTTTTTGCGACGTGTTCGCGCTATCCAAATACACCAGTGGCTTGCCGTCGATCTCTCGTTGTAGGACAGGAAAATCCTTTCGGATGCGGGCTACGTCGAGAGTCATAAGTGATCTCCTTTATACCCGTTCACTGCGATAGGCCTCATAGCCGGAGCGCTCTAGTTCGGAGGCAAGTTCCATTCCGCCGCTCTTCACTATTTGACCGTCAATCAAAATATGCACGACATCGGGTCGTAGTTCGTCAAGTAACCGCTGGTAATGGGTAATTAGCACAATGCCAAGCGTCGGTCGCTCGGCGCGAACTTCACGAATCCCATTGGCCACGATACGCAAGGCATCGATATCGAGTCCCGAATCGGTTTCGTCAAGAATTGCAAGTTCTGGTTCCAAAATTGCCATTTGCATGATCTCATTGCGCTTCTTCTCACCACCCGAGAATCCTTCATTGAGATAGCGATCCACAAATGAAGAATCCATGCCCAGGCGCTTCATCCAGCTCATCGCGCTAAGTCGTAACTCCAACACCGAGAGATCGATACCTTTACGCGCCGAAAGCGCCTGACGTAGAAATTGGATGACCGAGACTCCGGCGATTTCTTGTGGGTATTGAAACCCGAGGAAAATGCCAGCCCTGGCGCGGGCATCGGTCGACCATTGGCTGATGTCGTCACCTTTGTAGAAAATGTGGCCAGATGTGACTTCATATTCTGGTGAGGCCAGCAAAGTGTTGGCAAGGGTGGATTTACCAGAGCCGTTGGGGCCCATGATCGCGTGAATTTCGCCGATATTTACCGTTAGGTTGAGCCCTCGCAAGATTTCGGCGTCACCTTCCACAGGCTTGGCATGGAGGTCCGCTACCCGGAAAAGTTCAGTCACGATGCCAATTGTATTCAGGGTTTGGGGTATTACCACTATGGACGTAGTAGTAATTAATTGGTCTGTAACGCTCTCCAAAGTGCCCGATATGAACGGTATTCGTACTCGGGAGTGACGTATCCAATTCTACGCAATTCCTTGTGATACTCCGGAAGCGATCGAAACGGAATCCCAGAGTCAACATGATGGGCCAAGTGCCAACCGATGTTGTATGGCACGAGGACGAATCGAGCCAAGCTGGCTTGTCGCACACTATGAGTGGTAATTCGTCGATCGGTATCGGCACGCAGACCACCATGTTCTGCGATCGAGCGAAGTCGATTGATGACACGCCATATTGTTAGGAATGGAAGCAACCACAATCCGAAGTAAATGAATGGATGACCCATCGCAGCCAATACCGCAAAAATGCTCACTTGTACGGCAAGTATTTTCAACTGAGTGGTGCGTGAGCGGGAGTCGCCGTGAAACAGAACGGCAAATTGGTCGCGCATCAATCGTACGCCAGTAATTCCCGCAGTATCACGCACGAGTTTTCGACGGAAACTTTGCCGTGTGATCGGATAATTCGCATATAGGGCAATATCCGGTTCGTTTGGACCGAACTCTTCGCGGTGATGTGCCATGTGCACGAACCGATATCCATCGGTATTGACGAATGATGGGTACCCGAGTAGCCATCGACCGACGAAATCATTAATCGATTTGTTGGTGAATAACAGACGATGAGCCGATTCATGCATTAGTGATGCAAATTGAGCATGGGACCGACCCATCAGCACAAATGCCACAATGTAAATAAACGGATTATGAAGTGCTACGGCAAGCCAAATGATGCCGATGGTTTGTGCATACAGCAGAACAACGGTAATTGAATTGCGTAGCCCTGCAATGTGACGAAGTTCTGAACGCCACTCGGGGGTCGGTCTTCCGTCATCGCGGATTTTCTCCGACCCGATCTGGTGTCCAAGCATTGATGGTGCTGGTGCCATCCCACCGAGTTTTGCTGTTGTGTTCACTCCCATAATCATTACCAGCCTCGCTCGATCCATGCTGCCAATTGCGGGCGCTCGGCACCGATAGTTGTGTCATCCCCATGTCCAGGCAGGACAATCGTCTCGGCCGGGAATGTAAAAAGTTTGGTATCAATGCTGTGAATGATCGTCGCAAAATCGCCACCTTCAAGCGTGGTATTGCCCGGTCCACCCGGAAACAGGGTGTCACCGG
>Ga0315281_10012102_pt1 | contig 11778 bp, 12 predicted proteins | sample YL17G07_0_MG_FD_204540 | JGI IMG/M metagenome (GOLD analysis project Ga0315281, IMG submission 204540) | Sediment microbial communities from Yellowstone Lake, YNP, Wyoming, USA - YL17G07_0 | ecosystem: Environmental > Aquatic > Freshwater > Lake > Sediment | place: USA: Wyoming | collected... | reverse complement strand
GGAAAATCTCCTTACCTGTTTCCCGTTTAACCAGGTGATAAGAGTCACCCGGCACCTTGAAACGGCGCAAATTATACCTTGTAAACCTTAAAAACCGACTAAAAGTACAATTTACTTGCAGAATATCGCGCTACCATTTGACTTGTCAGGCTTTTTAAATTTATAGTTCGTTTTATGCAAGTAGAATTCGAAACTTTAGAACATAAGCTCAATCAATTAGTGCAATTGAGTAACCGGCTGCGTGCAGAAAATCACAAGCTACGTCAGGAACTTGTAATGGCGTTGAGTTATGGCAAGCAATGTGATGACAAGATTAATAATGTACAGACACGTTTGGAGCGATTACTTTCTGCACTTCCCGTCGAAGAAAAATGAGTAGCGATAAAACCAACACACTGGATGTAACCATTCTGGATAGAGAATTCCGCGTGGCATGTCCACCCGAGGAACGCGCCGAACTACTCGATTCAGTGGCCTATCTCGATAAAAATATGCGTGAAATCAGGGATGCCGGAAAGATTACCTCGGTAGAGCGTATAGCTATTATGGCAGCACTTAATATCACTCACGAGCTGTTGACTGTACGACTCGGCAATGGTTTTGACATGTCCGATTTTAAGCGTAGAATGGAATCCATGCAGGCAGCCATCGATACAGTCCTTGCGGATCAAGATGAGTTGTTTTAAGTTTGCACCCTGCGGTGTTCGACAGGCTCATAATTCTTTGAACCAATAAGCATAGCTTAGGTCGCGCCCCTCTAAATCGCTGTTGTGCGCGTCCCTTGCGGATGTACCTGATGCGACGGGAACCGGCCCTCTTGAACACTACGTTCAAGACTATGAGTCAACGGCACAGGCGGGGGGCTTTATTCAGGCTTCGTAGCTGAGGTCTTTTAATTAATGCGATCCAGGGTGATGATACCTTCGGTCGCATTATTTATTTTTGCGGAACAATAATACATTATGCGTTACTGGCTGATGAAATCAGAACCGAGCGATGTCAGCATAGACGACCTTGCTACACTTCCCGATCAAACTGTTGCGTGGTATGGCGTGCGCAATTATCAGGCGCGCAATTTTATGCGCGACCAGATGAAGGTGGGTGATGGCGTGCTGTTCTACCATTCCAATTGCGCTGTTCCCGGCATAGCAGGCATTGCACGTGTCAGCAGCACTGCGTATCCTGACGCGACGCAGTTCAACAAGAACAACAAATACTTCGATCCCAAAGCCACGCAGGAAACGCCGCGCTGGTTTAATGTGGATGTGCAATTTGTAAAGAAGATAAAAATTATTTCACTGGCCGAATTGCGCACTTACCCTGAACTGGAAACCATGCGTATTTTGCAGCGCGGTAACCGCTTGTCTATCACGCCGTTAGAACTGTCAGAGTGGAAGTTTATTGTGGAGAAGTTGTGTCATGCCTGAATTGCAATGGATCATTTATTACCTGCTGCTGGGTTTGTTCGTGGGCTATTTTTCCGGCCTGCTGGGCATCGGCGGCGGTTTAATCATGGTGCCGGTACTCTCAATTCTGTTTGAAGCTCAACATATTCCCGCACACAATATTTTGCACCTGGCTCTCGGTTCCTCGATGGCAACCATATTGTTTACTTCTGTGATCAGCACCTGGCAGCATCATTCCCACAAGGCGGTTAATTGGGACGCAGTCCGTTTTATTACACCCGGTATTTTGGTGGGTACAGCGCTGGGAGCGCTAATTGTGGGTTATGTCGCAACATTTTACCTGGCGGTTTTTTTCGTTCTGTTTGTATACTTTGCAGCAGCGCAAATGCTGGTCGGTTTTAAACCGGATGCCACGCGTGACTATCCTACCCGTGCCGAAGTCACTATTGCGGGAATGATCATTGGTACTATCAGCAGTATTGTTTCGATAGGCGGCGGAGTGCTCAGCGTGCCCTATCTGTTGTGGCATAAGCAGCCTTTGCGTCATGCCATTGCGACCTCAGCCGCGCTGGGTTTTCCTATCGCATTCGGCGGTACCATGGGTTATATCGCAACCGGATATTTAAGGGGTAAAGGATTGCCGGAATACAGCCTGGGATATGTATACTTGCCTGCACTGCTGTGGTTGGTGATGGGTACCATGCTTACCGCACCTTTGGGAGCGAAAGCGACACATAGGATGCCGGTAGATTTGCTCAGGAAAATTTTTGCGCTGTTTTTGTTTGCATTGGCGACAAAAATGCTAATCAAATTGTTCTGGTGACCAGTTCGAGCTAATCAATACGTTTTTGTATGATTCTTGGGACTGACAGGCTTTTGTCCACTTCCATCACAAAATCGCATTCAATTTCCCGGGTGCAAAAATCCATATCCTTGATATCAAATTCGACTTTGTCCGGGTCATAGAATTTTTGTGCAGGCCTGGAAACCCTAATCCTTGTTTTGATATCGTCAGCCCGAATTTTATTCAATCCCAACAGAATATCCTGTATGTATTCTGCACAGGCCAAATCATCGTCATCACCGGCATGGGACGCAATGATGTTGATGATGCAGGCCTGTTTGTTTGCAGACAACTCTCTTGCGTAAGCTGCAGTTTTTCGGGCATTGGAGAGGCCTGTCACCAGTATCGTATCGGCATTTAGAGCCATTAGTGTTGCCTTGACCCCATTGCTGGTCTTTTGCACCAGCGTTTTGTTTGCAATATCAGCCAACGAAAAAGTGTGCGGAGAATTATCCAGATCAAATTTGTCTATCGGCAGCCCTGCAATTTCACCGGCCAATAGATAGCCTGGATTGATTTTTCTGATTGCGTAAGCTTCTTCAACTGTGTTTACCAGAAATACTTCGCGCACGCCTCTCAAAAAAGCAACATGGCTTACGGTAAAAGCGCGGATGACATCGATGACGATATTAATATCGGCTGGGGGATACTCTTGCTCAGTACCCTGGATAATTCGTATATCAATTGCATTCATAGGCTATCAATACATCATGCGCGGATCTCTGTAGTGCTTGAACTCCAGTACGTTATTGGAGGGATCAAGCAAACAGAGCGTGGAATGTTCTTCAACAGTACCTTCAAAGCGTGTGGAAGGGCCGCTGAAAAAGGGTATTTTTCGGATCTGCAACAGTCTCAGCAAATCATCATATTCCTGTTGCGCATAGAAAGTAATGCCGAAGTGCCGCGGATATACTTGCGGACTTTTTTCAATTTTCTCAGGGGCAAGGTGGCACACGATCTGGTCGCCAAAAAAATCCAGCGTAATTCTGTCCGCATAACGTCTGGCCAGTTTGCAGCCCAGCTTGGTGACATAAAATTCAAAAGCCTCGTCCAAGTCCCCGCAGGGTATGGCAAGATGAAAAGTATTGTTGGTGTTGCGCATGGAATTCTCCTCAAATCTGACGAGTAAATAATGGTAAAAATATTTTGTAGCAGGAATTAATTGCGCCGATTTTTACTTCTGTCTGAAATTAATCCTGAAGAACCTCTGCGGTCGGGGTGGTCGAATGAAGCCCGGTTGGGTTGGGGTACTGCATAATCATTGCCGCTTGCATCGAACAGATGGAAGGTGTCCGATCGTATTCCCAGGCGTAAAGTTTCCAATCCTATGACGTCGCCAAATGCAATATTGGCTAAATTAACGTTGGGGCCGATTGTTGAAATCAGGCTGGTCTGCAGCATTTTGTTGGGAGCTTCCCAGATTGCATCTGAAGCACGAAATCTGGACTTGGTAATACTTGACACCAGATCGGGGCGAAGATTGCCTTGTGCGTCGCAAATGCCGCTCTTGCCGGATTCCCTGGATTCAAGGATGACTTTTTGGGCACCCGCAGCCAGATCGTTATGTATCTCATCGATCCAGCGCGATATTGGCATGTGGTCCGCCTCATCGATGTCTTTTTTCCCCACCTCGCTTAACACATAAAACTCTTTTGCAAAATCAGAAATATGTTTGGCCTTGTCAAGACTGGAAATGGTCAATGTACCATCCGATACTTCCATAATTTTGCAGTCGTATCGTTTCAGAAAATTGTAAAACTTATCAATTTTGTTTTGAGAAAGCGCTTTCTCAAAAAGCGTGCCGCCAAAATAATATTCAACATTATTTTTTACGAGACACTCAATTTTCTTTTCCAGATCTTTAGTCACAAGAGATGTGCACCAGCCGAATTTCACCAAATCGATCAGGTGGGCATCGCTCTCAACGACATCCATAAAATATTTTGTCGGGACGCCATTGTCGATCAGCGATGTGATGCCGTAATCTCTGGGTTTTTCACTTCTTTTTGGCGTATCTAGAAAATTGTTTGGCATATAATTTCTCTATATATATTGGCAACTTTAAATCAAGGTACTAAATTTTCCGGAGTTATCGTCTATTATCGGAAGATTCGGGTCGTTTGATCTTTTGTTAATTCTAGGTGTACCTTCTTTAATTTGAATCGGTGCAAACAGGTTAAATGTATCGGAGCGCATGCCAAGACGCAGTGTTTCCAGGCCTATGACATCTTCAAAGGGAATATTGGCTAAATTGACATTGGGGCCAAGCGCGGTAATGAAAATAGTTTGCAACATTTTGTTGGGCGCTTCCCAAATTGCGTCGGATGCGCGGAATCTGGAATTTGATATGCTGGATACCAAATCTTCGCGCAGATTGCCCTGTGCGTCACACATTCCGCTTTCGCCTGATTCCCTTGTTTCAAGGACAACCTTGCTTGCGCCGGCAGACAGATCGTGAAGAATTTCGTCTATCCATTGAGAAATAGGCATATTGTCAGCTTCGATTACATCCTTTTTTCCGACTTCGCTGAATACATAAAAATCTTTGGAGAATTCTGAAATATACTTAACCTTTTCTTGTCTGGAAATGTCAGCAATACCATCAGAAATCTCCATCATTTTGCAGTTATAGCGTTTGAGAAAGTTGTAGAATTTATCGACTTTATTTTGTGAGAACGCCTTTTCAAACAGTGTGCCGCCAAAATAGTAATCTACATGATTGTTAATCAGGCACTCAATTTTCTTCTCGATATCACGGGTAACGAGCGCAGTACACCAGCCAAATTTTACAGAATCAATAAGATGCGGGTAGCTTTCGATTACATCGGTGAAATGGTTCGTAGAAACACCGTTATCAAGCAATGAGGTGATACCGGATGTTCTGGGCTTGATGCTTCTGTTTGGGGTGTTTAGAAAATTTTTTGTCATCTGCTGTATGTACTTGTTAAATTTGGAAAGAACTCAATAAATAATAGAGCGGCATTCATAAAAAAATGAGTAAGTGATAAGCATACTGGCAACGTCATGTTACATGAATATTGTCGCTGCAAATTTGTAGAATGCCGGCAACTTGAAATATCAATATTGAATACCTCGAATTCGTGCAGTTGCAGATTTCGTAAGATTGGTTACGAAGCGGCGCTAATGGTAATACAATGTTCAAATATTTTAATCAAGAATAATACCTATGTTCAAAATATTCCGCATTTTTATTTTACTGTTAATCCTTGCAGGAATTGCAATGGGTGCCTGGCGCGCCAAAACTCGTTCAGTAGAATGGAATTACACGTTACCGGTCAATGTCTATCCGATCAATGCAGATGGCAGTGAAGTGACTGCTGAATATCTGAAAAGCCTGAAATTGTCCGACTTCAAGCCGATTGAAAAATTCATGCGAGACGAGGCGGTGCGCTATGGCCGCGAATCCCGCGCATCTATCGAAGTCAGGTTGGGTAGTGTGATCGTAAATCAGCCTCCAGAACCCCCTCGCAGTGCCAATCCGCTGGAAGTGATTCTATGGAGCTTGCGGATGCGCTGGTGGTCATTCTGGAATGCTGAAACTGTGGGGTCAAGCCCGCAGGTTAAACTTTTTTTGCTGTATTTTGATCCTGCCCGTTCCAATCGCCTGGGGCATTCCACAGGCTTGCAAAAAGGTCTGCTGGGACGTGTGAATCTTTTTGCTACACGTGATATGGCCAGTTCAAACAATGTGGTGATCGCCCATGAATTTCTGCATACGCTGGGTGCAACAGACAAGTACGATTTGGGTAACAACCAACCGTTGTATCCAGACGGATATGCAATTCCTGGACAAACCCCTCTATTGCCGCAACGGTATGCAGAAATTATGGCAGGACGTATACCTGTTAGTGAAAACAAGGCGGAAGCACCTGCCGGATTAAGCGAAACATTGATTGGTGAAAAAACTGCGCATGAGATTAACTGGATGTAAGATGAAGCAGGCAATCTTGAGGTTAATGGGTGATTTTAAGTGAATAAATTCGACACTATCGCCGCAGTTGATCTGGGTTCCAACAGCTTTCGGCTGCAGGTTGCACGGGTCATGGAAGATCAAATCTACCCGCTTGATTCAATCAAAGAGACCGTTCGTCTGGGCGCGGGATTGAATGCAGACAAATGGCTGGATGACGACTCGCAGGAGCGGGCATTGGCCTGTTTAAGACAGTTTGGCGAACGGTTGCGGGGTCTGCCGCCACATGCTGTACGTGTAGTGGGAACAAATACCCTGCGAGTTGCAAAAAATTCAGCCGCTTTCCTCGATAAGGCAGAACATGCCCTTGGCTTCCCGATAGAGGTGATAGCAGGTCGAGAGGAAGCAAGGTTGATCTATCTGGGTGTTTCGCACAGTTTACCGGTATCAAGTTCGCAGCGACTGGTGGTGGATATTGGTGGTGGCTCCACAGAATGCATCATCGGCGAGGGGTATGAGCCGCTGCAAATGGAAAGTCTGTATATGGGCTGTGTGAGTTACAGCAAACGATTTTTTCCGGAGGGCAAAATTAGTAAAGATGCCATGCAGCAGGCAGAACTGGCAGCACGCATGGAATTGCAATCGATCAAATTGAAATTTTCCGCCAATCGGTGGCGCGAGGCGATAGGCTCATCGGGAACAGCACGCGCGCTGGCAGATTTGCTGGAACAAAACGGCTGGTGCGAATCCGGGATAACTGCCGATGGACTGGCGCAATTGCGCAGCGCAATGATCAAGGCGGGCGATAGTCAAAAACTGGAATTGGCAGGGATGAAGGCTGATCGTATCCCGGTATTGTCGGGCGGCTTCGCGATAATGTCAGCGGTGTTCAAGGAATTGGGTATTCAGCATATGACGGTTGCAAATACCGCTCTGCGAGAAGGTGTGCTATATGATATGGTAGGACGATTCCAACATCATGATATGCGCGATGTGACAGTCAATCATTTTATGCGGCGCTATCACGTAGACCTGGCTCAGGCCAAGCGTGTTGAGGAGCTTGCATTGTTATTGTTTGAACAAGTTGCTCCTAATCTTGCAGGCGATGTGGATGTGCTGCGGCAAAAGCTGCTGTGGGTCGCCAGGATGCATGAAATCGGCATTTCAATTGCACATAGCGGCTATCACCGGCACTCTTCCTACATTCTGGGAAATGCCGATATGCCGGGATTTTCCAAAAAGGAACAAACGCACTTGGGCTTGTTAGTGAGAGCACAACGCGGATCACTGGCAAAAATAATAGAGTTGAAAGACAAAAGCGATATTTGGCCTGCAGTGCTGGCATTGCGCCTGTCAGTGTTGTTCTATCGCAGCCGCACCGATGCAGTTATGCCCAGGATGCAAATCAAATGCCGCGGCAATGAATATCGCGTCAGGCTGGACAAAAAATGGCTGGAGCAGAATCAATTGACAGAAAATGCACTGCTGGCTGAAGCAAATGAGTGGAAAGCGCTGGGAGTCAGTTTCTCAATTGCAGATCTCAAAAAAGATTAAAAAGAATTGTTACGATGGTTTATATGGCTTGGAGGGTATAAACTTCAACAAGCCCGCTTTAAGAAAATCAGTATGAGTTGCAGCCAATTTGATACGTTAAAAGGAGACAATCATGACAACAAAAAAAACACCTGTGAAAAAAACTGCAACCACAAAAAGAGTCGCAGCGAAAAAAACTTCAACTCCCGCACAAAGAGCTGCGGCAAACAGCAGGGCGAAGCCGCTGGCAGCAAAAACATTATCAACGGCAAATAAAATAAAAGCAGCGCAGCCTTTAAAAAAAGACAAACCAAAAAAAATTAAAATGGTACGCGATAGCTACTCAATGCCGGAAAATGATTTTGAAAAGCTGGCCGAGTTGAAGAAGAAATGCCTCGCTGCGGGTGTGCATGTTAAAAAAAGCGAATTGCTAAGAGTGGGTTTGATGGGTTTGATAAAGCTTAGCAATGCATCGCTGATGACGGCAGTGAAACAGGTCGCAGCCAAAAAATAATCACTGCAACAACTCCCTCTCCCGCTGGCGGGAGAGGGCTTGGGAGAGGGTGCATGGTTTCCGAATACCCTCTCCCCCTGCCCCTCTCCCACCAGTGGGAGAGGGGAGTAAATCTCTAAATCAACGCAGGACGCTTCGTCCAGCCAACGCGTATTCAGCTTTCAGACCGCATTTAAACCCACCGACTTTAGCCTAGTGGTTGTTAAGTTATGTAGGTTGGGTTAGACACATAGCGACGTAACCCAACATATTCAGCATATTTACCTTCCTACATAAAAGCACTTTCTAATTGGAATTGTTACCGGCTGACCGCCAAGGTGGTGAGTAGCGTCATTTGCGCATGAGAAGGCAAGCCCTTGTGTGATTTCTTGCGATTGTATTGGCCGTCTTTATTCATCTCCCATGATTGGTAATTGTCTTTAAGGTAAATTTTTAAGCCCTCGTTGATAACGCGCATTTTCAAGCGCCTGTTCAACACGGGAAAGCACACTTCAATGCGGCGGAAGAAGTTGCGATCCATCCAGTCGGCGCTGGATAAATACACATCCTGCTTGCCGTCATTGCGAAAATAAAAAATGCGCGAATGTTCCAGAAACCGGCCGATCACCGAGCGCACGCGAATATTTTCGGATACCTTGGGTATGCCGGGACGGAGCGCACACACGCCCCGGATAATCAGATCAATTTTGACACCGGCACAGGATGCCTCATACAGCGCACGGATGATTTGCGCATCCAGCAAAGAATTCATCTTGGCTATAATGGCGGACGGTCGGCCATTTTTTGCAAGCTGCGTTTCGTTTTGAATAGCTTGCAGCAGATTGCTGTGCAGTGTGAAAGGTGCTTGCCATAAATGTCCAAGCTTGCTCGCTTTTCCCAAACCGGTTAATTGCGAGAACACATCATTCACATCGCTGCAAATTTCTTCATCGCAGGTAAACAGGCCAAAATCCGTGTACAGCTTGGCGGTTCGCGGATGATAGTTACCCGTGCCCAAATGCACATAACGGCGCAAACCCGTTTCTTCACGCCGGATAACCAGAGCCATTTTCGCATGAGTCTTGTAGCCCACAACGCCATAGACTACATGTGCGCCGGCCTCTTCCAGCCGTGCTGCCCAGTTGATATTGGCTTCTTCGTCGAAGCGCGCCATTAATTCGACCACTACCGTGACCCCCTTGCCGTTTCTCGCAGCGGTGATTAAGGCTTCCATCAATGCCGAGTCTGCGCTCGTGCGATAAACGGTCTGCTTGATCGCCACCACCTGCGGGTCGCAAGCCGCCTGACTGATCAAGTCGATGACCGGCATAAATGATTGATACGGGTGATGCAGCAAAATATCGCTCTTGCAAATTGCCTGAAACATATCTGTTTGTTTCAACAATGCAGCGGGCAAGCCGGGTATAAATGGCGGAAATTTCAATGCAGGCAAATCGACAAAATCCGGTATTTGCATCAGCCTGACCAGGTTAACCGGACCGTTGACCTGAAACAGGTCTTCTTCTGACAGCCCGAATTGCTGCAGTAAAAAATTGGCCATTGGCGCAGAACAATTGTCCGCAACTTCAAGCCTGACGGCATCGCCGAAATGCCGATGCGGAAGCTCGCCCTGCAAGGCGAGACGCAGGTTTTTGACTTCCTCGTCATCCACAAACAAATCGCTGTTGCGCGTGACGCGGAATTGATAGCAGCCCAGTACATTCATGCCCGAGAATAACTCCCCCACATGGGCATGCAAAATAGAAGATAGAAATACAAAACCGTATTTACACCCCGAAATATTATCCGGCAGACGTATGAAGCGCGGCAGGGTGCGCGGCGCTTGTACAATAGCTGCGCCGGAATTGCGGCCAAAGGCATCCTTGCCCTCAAGCTCCAATGCAAAGTTAAGGCTTTTGTTGAGCACACGCGGAAAGGGGTGTGCAGGGTCAAGTCCTATTGGCGTCAGGACGGGCATCACTTCACGAAAGAAATATGATTTGATCCATTCGCTTTGCACCGCATTCCAATCCGTCCTGCGTAAAAAACGCACGCCCTGTTGCGACAACTCGGGTAAGATCGACTCATTGAAATGGCGATATTGACGCGTCACCAGCTCATGAGCGCGTTTGCTGACCAGCTGGTAAACGCGATGAGGCGCGATGCAATCGGGGCTGGTAGACACACCGCCCAGTTTGATTTTTTCTTTGAGGCCAGCGACCCGGATTTCGAAAAACTCATCCAGATTGCTGCTTAATATGCAGAGAAACTTCAGGCGTTCCAGTACCGGAGTATCGGGGTCTTCAGCCTGTTCCAATACACGTTCATTGAAGGCAAGCAGGCTTAGTTCACGATTAATATAATATTCGGGTAAATTAAATTCTGTCATAGTGCATTCATGCTACCTTAAAACATGAATTCTCATCTACCTTGTCTGGTTAGCCATAGCTGTGTTATCTGGAAGATAAGGCTTGAGGGGTGAACGATACAGTCACTGAAGAAGGGTTGCATGCACAGGGATTTTTTCTAGCTACAGGAGGCAATATGTTTGAGTCGGCAGAGCTGGGACACAAAATTAGCAAAGCAATCTATGCGAAAGAATTGCCTGTGTTGCGCGAGGCTTTGCTCGATATTCAACTGGAACTGCTTAAGCTGGCAACTTTTCCGGTGATCATCATACTTGGGGGAGTCGATGGTGCGGGCAGGGGAGAAACCGTCAATTTGCTGAATGAATGGATGGATCCTCGCCATATTCAAACACACAGCATGGGCGAGCCCACTGAAGAAGAATTGCAGCGCCCCGAGATGTGGCGCTATTGGCAGGCATTACCGCCCAAGGGCAAGATAGGCATGTTTCTGGGCTCGTGGTATACCTTTCCGATACTGCACCGGGTAAAAGGAAAAATGAAAAGCGAAGCGTTTGATCACAGCATGGGCAACGTAGCACGCTTTGAGAAAATGCTGACCGATGAGGGCGCATTGATTCTTAAGTTCTGGATGCATCTGTCCAAAGACAAGCAAGAAATGCGCTTGAAAACCCTGGAAAAATCCGCCAAGACACGCTGGCGGGTGTCATCGCGGGACTGGGCGCACTTCAAGTTGTACGACAAATACCGCAAAGTATCCGAACGAGCCATCAGCCAGACCAGCACCGCAAAATCACCATGGATCATTGTTGAAGGAGACGATCCTCACTACCGCAGCCTCACGGTGGGAAAAGCCATTCTCGAAGCATTACGCAAGCGCATTGATGAAGACACAGATGCAGCCACACAGGAAACCCATGTTGCCCCGCTGTTACCCGCCATTGATAATTTACATATTTTGCAGCGACTAAATCTTGATCTAAAATTTGAGAAAAAGAAATACGAAAACTTGCTGGAAAAATATCAGGGCAAGTTGAATCTGCTGATGCGCCACCCGCAGTTGAAGGATGTTTCTGTAGTGGTGGTGTTTGAGGGTAACGATGCTGCCGGTAAAGGCGGCAGCATCCGGCGCATCACACAGGCACTGGATGCGCGTTATTATCAGGTTATCCCCGTCGCTTCGCCAACCGAAGAAGAACGCGCGC
>Ga0315281_10012101_pt1 | contig 11778 bp, 12 predicted proteins | sample YL17G07_0_MG_FD_204540 | JGI IMG/M metagenome (GOLD analysis project Ga0315281, IMG submission 204540) | Sediment microbial communities from Yellowstone Lake, YNP, Wyoming, USA - YL17G07_0 | ecosystem: Environmental > Aquatic > Freshwater > Lake > Sediment | place: USA: Wyoming | collected... | reverse complement strand
ACCTGCTCGGGGTTCCCTGCACCAGCACGCTGATGGGGCTCGGCGGCTTTCCGGCGAACGACCGGCAATTCACCGGCATGCTCGGCATGCATGGCACCTACGAATCGAATCTCGCGATGCAGAACTGCGACGTGCTGGTCGCGATCGGTGCGCGATTCGACGACCGCGTGATCGGCAATCCGCAGCACTTCGCGCAGAACCCGCACAAGATCATTCACATCGACATCGACCCGTCGTCGATCAGCAAGCGGGTGAAGGTCGACGTTCCCATCGTGGGCAACGTGAAGGACACGCTCGAGGAATTCATCAAGCTCGCAACCGAGTCGGGCCAGCGGCCCGATGCCAAGGCGCTGAAAAGCTGGTGGTCGCAGATCGACCTGTGGCGCGAGAAGGATTGCCTGAAGTACGACCGCGCGAGCCCGATCATCAAGCCGCAGTTCGTGCTGGAAAAACTCTACGAGATCACGAAGGGCGATGCGTTCATCACCTCGGACGTCGGCCAGCACCAGATGTGGGCTGCGCAGTTCTACAAGTTCGACAAGCCGCGGCGCTGGATCAATTCCGGCGGACTCGGCACCATGGGCTTCGGCCTGCCGGCGGCAATGGGCGTGCAGCTTGCCAACCCGGGAGCGACGGTGGCCTGCGTCACCGGCGAGGCAAGCATCCAGATGTGCATACAGGAACTCTCGACCTGCAAGCAGTACCACCTGCCGATCAAGCTCATCAACCTCAACAACCGCTACATGGGCATGGTGCGCCAGTGGCAGCAGATCATGCATGGCGGACGCTATTCCGAGTCGTACATGGACGCGCTGCCGGATTTCGTCAAACTCACCGAAAGTTACGGGCACGTCGGCATGAAAATCGAGAAGCCGGCCGACGTCGAGCCCGCGTTGAAGGAAGCGTTCAGGCAGAAGGATCGCCTGGTGTTCCTGGATTTCATTACCGATCAGACCGAGAACGTGTTTCCGATGGTGAAGGCCGGACAGGGGATCTCGGAAATGCTGCTCGGCGCCGAGGATCTGTAGGCCCGAAAAAATTTGGGATTGCGCAAATCGTTGCGTGAATCCGGAATCGTCATAGACAGAGTTGAGGTTCCTTGCTCGATGCGCCACGTCATCTCCCTCCTGATGGAAAACGAAGCCGGCGCGCTGTCGCGCGTCTCCGGGCTGTTCTCGGCCCGCGGCTACAACATCGAATCGCTCACCGTCGCGCCGACCGAGGACCCGTCGCTCTCGCGCATGACCATCGTCACCTCCGGTTCGGAGGACGTGCTGGAGCAGATCACCAAGCACCTGAACCGCCTGATCGAAGTGGTCAAGGTGATCGATCTTTCCGAGGCCTCGTACATCGAGCGCGAGCTGATGCTGATCAAGGTGCGCGCCGCCGGCAAGGACCGCGAGGAGATGAAGCGCATGGCCGACATTTTCCGCGGCCACATCATCGACGCCACCGAGAAAACCTATACGATCGAGCTCACCGGCAACGGGCAGAAGCTCGACGCGTTCATCGGGGCGATCGACCGCGCCGCGATCCTCGAAACGGTGCGCACCGGCGCCTCCGGCATCGGCCGCGGCGAGCGCATTCTGAAGGTGTGAGGCCGGGGGCCGGCGAAACGAGGCGCAGGCATCAGGTGTATGCGCCCTCGACGATTTCCGAACTCGCACCACCAATTCGCGACTTGAATCCGAAAGGGACAACATGAAAGTCTATTACGACAAGGATGCCGACCTGTCGCTCATCAAGGGCAAGAAGGTCACCATCGTCGGTTACGGCTCGCAGGGCCATGCGCACGCCTTGAACCTGCACGAGTCAGGGGTGAAGGTCACTGTCGGCCTGCGCAAGGGCGGCGCTTCGTGGGACAAGGCGAAGAAGGCGGGGCTCTTGGTCAAGGAGGTTGGCGAGGCGGTCAAGGGTGCAGATTTCGTGATGATGCTGATGCCCGACGAGCACATCGCCGCGACCTACCTGACGGAGGTCGAGCCGAACATCAGGAAAGGCGCGACACTGGCATTCGCGCACGGTTTCAACATCCATTACGGGCAGGTGCAGCCGCGTGCCGACATCGACGTCGTGATGGTCGCGCCGAAGGCGCCGGGCCACACGGTCCGCTCGACCTACGCGGCTGGCGGCGGCGTGCCGATGCTGATCGCGATCCATCAGAACCCGAGCAGGAAGGCGCGCGACCTCGCGCTGTCGTATGCGGCGGCGATCGGCGGTGCGCGCGCCGGCGTCATCGAAACCACCTTCAAGGAAGAGACCGAGACCGATCTGTTCGGCGAGCAGGTGGTGTTGTGCGGCGGCACCGTCGAACTCATCAAAGCCGGGTTCGAAACGCTGGTCGAAGCCGGCTACGCGCCGGAGATGGCGTATTTCGAATGCCTGCACGAACTCAAGCTCATCGTCGATCTGGTGTATGAAGGCGGGCTTGCCAACATGCATTACTCGATTTCCAACAATGCCGAATACGGCGACATCACCCGCGGCCCGCGCATCATCACCGACGAGACCAAAAAGGAGATGCGCAAAATTCTGAAGGAAATCCAGAGCGGCGAGTACGCCAAGGAATTCATTCTCGAGAATCGCGCCGGCGCGCCGATGCTGCTGTCGCAGCGGCGCAATCTTGCCGCGCACCAGATCGAGGTGGTGGGCGAAAAACTGCGCGCGATGATGCCGTGGATCAAGAAGAACAAGCTGGTCGACCAGTCGCGAAACTGACGCGGCATTGCATGCCGCAATGCTGTCGGCGGGCCGGGAACACATGGAACCCGCCCCTGGGAGCGCCGACATTGCGTGCACCGGAACGTATCGTGCGGTCATAGCGGGTACAATGGGGACACCCGGTTGTGCCCCTGTTTCTTGGGAGACTTCTATGCTTGCCCGAATCATTGCAGCGATCCTGCTGGTGTGCTGCATCGCTGCCTGCAGCAAGGTTCCCGAGTCCGAGGAAGCAAAGAAGATCGGCAATATTCCGAAGCAGACCATCGACAAGGCGCAAGGCGACGTCAATAAGGCGCTGCAGCAGGGCGCCGAGCGGACCCGCGACGCCGACCAGAAACAATGAACTATCCGCACCCGATCATCGCCCGCGAAGGCTGGCCTTTCCTGACCGCGGCGGTCTCCGTCGCGGCCCTGGTGACCTGGGCCGCCGGGTGGCTGTGGGCGCTGCCGCCGTGGCTGGTGGCGCTGTTCGTGCTGCAGTTCTTCCGCGACCCGGGGCGGCCGGTGCCGGGTGACGCCAAATCCGTGCTGTCGCCGGCCGACGGCCGCATCGTGGCCGTGGAAAAAATTCGCGACCCCTACCTCGAGCGCGATGCCGTCAAGGTTTCCGTGTTCATGAACGTGTTCAACGTGCACTCGAACCGCAGCCCGGTCGACGGCGAAGTGATGCGGAAGTGGTACAACCCCGGCGCCTTCGTCAATGCCGCGCTCGACAAGGCATCCACCGAAAACGAACGCAACGCGCTGTGGCTCAGGACCCCCGACGGCGCCGATATTACCTGTGTGCAAGTGGCCGGCCTCATCGCTCGGCGAATTCTGTGCTACGTGGATGCGGGCGAAATACTCGCGCGCGGCCAGCGCTACGGTTTCATCCGCTTCGGTTCGCGCGTCGACGTCTACCTGCCTGCCGGAACGCGCATCGTGGCGAAACTTGGTGACAAGGTCAACGCGACCGCCACGGTCCTTGCCGAACTGCAATGATCATACGTCCACCCAAGATGCGCAGAGGGTTGCTCAATTCGGAGTTGCGCAAGAAGGGCATTTACCTGTTGCCCAACGCCTTGACGACAGCGGCGCTGTTCGCCGGCTTCTACGCCATCGTGCAGGCGATGAACCAGCGCTTCGAGCAGGCCGCCATCGCGATCTTCGTCGCCATGGTCCTCGACGGGCTGGATGGCCGGGTGGCGCGGCTCACGCACACGCAGAGCGCATTCGGCGCCGAGTACGATTCGCTGTCCGACATGGTGTCCTTCGGCGCAGCGCCGGCACTCGTCATGTACGAGTGGGCGCTGAAAGGTCTCGACAAGCTGGGATGGCTCGCCGCCTTCGTCTACTGCGCCGGCGCCGCGTTGCGGCTTGCGCGTTTCAACACCAACATCGAAGTCATCGACAAGCGCTATTTCCAGGGTCTGCCGAGCCCCGCGGCAGCGGCGCTGGTGGCGGGCTTCGTCTGGCTCGCCATTGACAAAGAGATTCCCGTTTCCGCCTTCGGCATCAAGTGGCTCGCCTGGCTGATTACGCTGTACGCCGGCATCACGATGGTCTCCAACGTACCCTTCTACAGCGGCAAGGACTTCAACGAAAAGAAGAGCGTGCCGTTCGCCGTGATCCTGCTGGTCGTCCTGTTCTACGTGCTGGTTTCGAGCGATCCGCCGATTGTCCTGTTCGCGATGTTTGTCGCGTATGGCTTGTCCGGCTATGTATTCTGGGCCTGGAAGCGCTTGCGCAGGCCTGGCGAGCCGAGCCGGCAGCAGGATCTGTTCTGACTTGCACGCCCCGGGAAAAGCCGATATAGTCCCTCGCATGTCCAGCATGACGTTCACTGTCGCGCTTCTTCTTTCCAGCCTGCTGCTTGCGAGCGGCCTGCTGGCACGGCTTCTGCTGCGCCCCGCGCGCAGATAAATCCCCCCACAATTCGGGCAGTACCCGAGCCGGTCGGCAGCAAGACCGCCTGAATGCCTTTTTTCGCCCCGCGCCGTCCCGGAACGCTTCACACCTGGAGAACACCATGACAGACCGCTTGATCATATTCGACACCACTCTGCGCGACGGCGAGCAGAGCCCCGGCGCATCGATGACGCGCGAAGAGAAACTGCGCATCGCGCGGCTGCTGGAAAAAATGCGGGTCGACGTGATCGAAGCCGGCTTCGCGGCGTCCAGCGACGGCGATTTCGAATCGGTGCGCGCGGTCGCCGAGGCGATCAAGGACAGCACGGTGTGTTCGCTGGCGCGCGCCAACGACAAGGACATCGCGCGCGCGGCCGAAGCGATCAAGCCGGCGAACTCCGGGCGCATCCACACCTTCATCGCGACCAGCCCGATCCACATGGAAAAGAAGCTCAGGATGACGCCCGACCAGGTGCTGTTCGATGCAATCGCCGCGGTGAAATTCGCGCGCAATCACACCGACAACGTCGAGTTCTCGCCCGAGGATGCCGGGCGCTCGGAGATCGATTTTCTGTGCCGCGTGCTGGAAGCCGTGATCGCAGCCGGTGCGACCACCGTCAACATCCCCGATACCGTCGGCTACAACATGCCCGAGCAGTTCGGCTCCTTGATCCGCACGTTGCGCGAGCGCGTGCCGAACTCGGGCAAGGCGGTCTGGTCGACGCATTGCCACAACGACCTCGGGCTGGCGGTGGCGAATTCGCTTGCCGGTGTGATGAACGGCGCGCGCCAGGTCGAGTGCACGATCAACGGCCTCGGCGAGCGCGCCGGCAACGCCTCGCTCGAGGAGATCGTGATGGCGGTGCGCACGCGCCAGGACTATTTTCATTGCGACACGCGCATTGACACCACGCAGATCGTACCGGCGAGCCGCCTGGTGTCGAACATCACCGGTTTCGCGGTGCAGCCCAACAAGGCGATCGTCGGCGCGAATGCGTTCGCGCACGAGGCCGGCATTCACCAGGACGGCGTGCTCAAGAGCCGCGAGACCTACGAGATCATGCGCGCCGAGAGCGTCGGCTGGAACGCGAACAAGCTGGTGCTCGGCAAGCACTCCGGACGCAGCGCGTTTCGCGAGCGGCTGAAGGAGCTCGGCATTGAACTCGAATCGGACGTTGCCGTCAATGCGGCGTTCAAGCGCTTCAAGGAACTCGCCGACAAGAAGCACGACATTTTCGACGAAGACCTGCACGCGCTGGTATCCGAGGAGTCTCATTCCTTTGACGCCGACGAGCACATCAGGTTCGTCTCGCTCAAGGTAAAAATCGACAGTGAAGCGACGCCCCATGCCAGCGTCGTGATCGCCAGGGACGGCGTCGAAAAGAAAGCGGAGGCGGACGGCGCCGGCCCGGTCGATGCGTCGTTCATTGCGATCGAGAGCATCGTCGGCAGCGGCGCCGAGCTGCAGCTCTTTTCGGTGAACAACATTACCAGCGGCACCGACTCGCAGGGCGAGGTGACCGTCAGGCTCGGCAAGGGCGGGCGCATCGTCAACGGCCAGGGCGCGGACACCGACATCGTCGTCGCTTCGGCGAAAGCCTACATCAATGCGCTGAACCGCCTGTTGAGCAAACGCACGCGCGTCAACCCCCAGCTGTAGGCGCGCTCGCGCGCGTCACGTCTGGAAAGTTGCGCCGGATTCGATCAGTGCATCGATCTCGGCCGTGGCGAAGCCGTAGTGAGCAAGCGCCGCGCGCGGGTGCGGGCTCGTGACCCGGATGCCGCGATGCTGCACCTGCGGATCGTCGAACATCTGCTGCAGATTGTTGATCGGCCCGCAGGGCACATTGACCACTCCGCGCATCTTGTAGCTCAGCGCGTTCCTGCGCGAGGGCTGGTTCAGCATCAGCGCGACGGTGGTGCCGTGCATTTCGAACAGGAGCGCAGAGGTGTCATCCATGGCATTGCTCGGTTCCTGGGTCCCGCAATCAATGGCTCGCTGCCGCGATCGCGGCGCGATAGAAGGTTCCGGCGGCGGGAGCGCGGCCCGCCACGCGATGCCGCACGCACCGGCTGTCCCACACCAATAGGTCGCCCGCTTGCCAGCGGTGACGATATTCAGGTTCGGCGGAGGCTGCTGGATGCCGCGGCGTCTCGCGCCCCGCCGCATCGACGTCGCCGAGTTGCGCCGGAGACAGAGCTTCGCAGGTTTCCGGCAGGCTGGCGAAGACGCTGTCTGCCGGACTTTCCCGGATTTCGAGCGCATAGAGCAGCATCGCCTGCGCGGTATTCTCATCCTGCTCGACGGCGTCGCGCAGGACCGCGATGTCCGTGTGCCGGGGATGGGGCGGCGCGTTCGGCGAAGCTGGAGGCAGCAGTTCGCCGAATCGCAGCGCGAATTCGCGAAACTTCGCAGCCGACACCGATTGCCGTTCGATGCGGATGAGCCGGTGCTCGAGCAGCGCGCGGAAGATTTGATTGAATGTACGATTGTCGAGATGCGCAAGGTCCGCGCCCGCGACGCAGGCGCCGAGCGAAACACGCAGGGGCCTGATCTCGATCACGTTGGCTGCGGCGCGAAAAATAAAGCAGGCATGGACTCAACGCGGCCCAATGGCCTGAAGCAACGAATTGCAGGTCCGGACCGCCATCGAATTTCTCCGCAGATCGGCGGCAAACTGGTCAGACCGGTGCCGGCCGTTTTGCTATTATCTGCGAACCGCAAACGACACGGCAACCGGTTTCATGAGCAAATCCAGCCAACGCGCGCCAAAGGGGTTCAACCCGTTCGCCGACCTCATCGGCCTCGCCGTGTTCCGCCCCGCCGGCGGGCGCTGCCGCGCGAGTTTTCCCGTTCGCGACGACCTTCTCAATCCGAACCGCGTGCTGCATGGAGGCGTCACCTATTCGATGGTCGACACCGCGATGGGCGCGGCGATTCACAGCGTGCTCGAGAAGGGGGATTCCTGCGTCACCATCGAGATCAAAATGCATTACCTGAAGCCGGTTCGCGATGGCCGCGTTTCCTGCGCGGCGCGGGTCATCCAGTGCGGCAAGCGCATCGCGATCGTCAGCGCGGACGTGAAGAACCAGGGCAAGCTGGTGGCGACGGCGATCGGGACGTTCGCGGTGATTCCGCACCCGCACCGCGGCGAACCCAGAGTCGCCGACGAAGGCTCGCCGTCGCCCTGACACTGAATAAAACTAAGCGAATGCAGCGCGCACCAACGCAGGCAATGCAATGCCCGAGGGCGCGACCAGCGTGAAGTCCGCAAAGTCCGCGACCGCCGAGGGTTGCGGATTCACTTCGACGACGATCGCGCCGGCCTGCCTCGCAGACTCCGGCAGCGCCGCGGCCGGGTACACCAGTGCGGAAGTGCCGACACAGAGGAACAGGTCGCAGGCGCGCGCCGCATCGGTCGCTTGTTCGATCGCACCCGGCGGCAGTATTTCCCCGAACCAGATCACGTCGGGCCGCAGCAACGAACCGCAGTACGGGCAATGCGGCGTAATGCTGCCGTCGTCCACCCAGGCTTCGACAAGGTGGCCGGCGTCGAAGCAGCGGGTGCGCAGGATGTTGCCGTGCAGTTCGACGATATTGCGGCTGCCCGCCCTGGCGTGCAGTCCGTCGACGTTCTGTGTCGCCAGCGTGAATATGCCGACGCGGCGCTCGATTTCCGCAAGCGCAAAATGCCCGGGATTCGGCTGCGCGCTGGCGAGGGATGCGCGCCGGGACAGGTACCAATCCCAAACCAGTTTCGGGTTGCGGAGAAACGCTTCCGGTGTGGCGAGTTCCTCCGGATCGAACTTTGCCCACAGCCCGGTGAGCGCGTCACGGAACGTCGGGACGCCGCTCTCCGCGGAGACGCCGGCCCCGGTGAGCACGGCGACGGACTTCGCGCGGCGCAGAGAATCGGCGAGTTGGGGATCGATGTTCATCGGAGCGTATTTCATGAATAGCCACCTGTGCGACGGAGGACTATGCGCGGCATGCCGCGCGGGGTAATCTTAACGCAGCCGGAACGAATTCCGCGTGCGGGCGAATGGAGGTTCAAGGTGCAGAAGTATCAAATGTACATCGATGGCCGCTTTGTCAATGCGGCATCCGGAGAATGGTTCGAGACCGAGAATCCCTATACCGGAGAGCCGTGGGCCCTGATTCCGAGGGGTGGCGCAAGGGACGCCGATCTCGCCGTGCAGGCGGCGCATCGCGCGCTGACTTCGGGGCCTTGGCCCAAACTGACCGCGACGCAGCGCGGCGCGCTGCTGCACAAGCTCGGTGATCTCGTCGCGCGCGACGCCGACAAGCTCGCCGCGATTGAGGTCACCGACAACGGCAAGCTCCTCGCCGAGATGGGCGCGCAGCTTCGCTACGTTCCGCAGTGGTACACCTATTTCGGCGGGCTCGCGGACAAGGTGCAGGGCGCGGTGATCCCGATCGACAAACCGGGCTACTTCAACTTTACGCGCCACGAACCGGTTGGCGTGGTGGTCGCAATCACGCCGTGGAATTCACCGCTGATGCTGACCGCGTGGAAACTCGCGCCGGCGCTCGCCGCCGGTTGCACCGTCGTGCTGAAGCCTTCCGAGTTTACCTCCGCTTCCGCGCTCGAGTTCGTGAAACTTTTCGAGGAAGCCGGGTTTCCTCCCGGCGTCGTCAACGTGGTCACCGGCTTCGGCAAGGATATCGGCATGCCGCTGGTCGAGCATCCGCTGGTCAACAAAATTGCGTTTACCGGGTCCGATACGACCGGACGCACGATCTATGAAGCAGCGGCAAGAGGGTTCAAGCGCGTGTCGCTGGAACTCGGCGGCAAGTCGCCCAACGTGGTATTCGAGGACGCGGATATCGACGACGCGGTGAACGGCGCGGTGTCGGGCATCTTCGCCGCGACCGGGCAGACCTGCATCGCCGGCTCGCGCCTGCTGCTGCAGAAATCGATCCACGACGGATTCCTCGAAAAGCTGGTTGCGCTGGCGAAGACCGCGCGCATGGGCGATCCGATGAGCCTCGAGACGCAGGTGGGACCGGTGACGACGCGACCGCAGTACCAGAAGGTGCTGTCGTATATCGACATCGCGAAAGGCGAGGGCGCGAAGGTCGAACTCGGCGGCGGCGCGGCGACGCGAAAGGAATGCGGCAAGGGCTGGTTCGTCGAACCGACCATTTTCTCCGGTGTCGACAACCGGATGCGCATCGCGCAGGAAGAGGTGTTCGGACCGGTGCTCTCGGTGATTCCGTTCGGCGACGAAGAGGAGGCGGTGGCGATTGCCAACGACGTGCGCTTCGGCCTCGGCGCCGGCGTGTGGACCAGGGACATCGGCCGCGCGATCCGCATGTCGGAGCGCATCCAGGCGGGCACGGTGTGGGTCAACACCTATCGCGCGGTGAGTTTCATGTCGCCGTTCGGCGGCTACAAGGCGAGCGGGGTCGGGCGCGAGAACGGCATCGATGCGATCCGCGAATTTCTGCAGGTGAAATCGGTGTGGATCAATACCGGCGCGCCGACCGCGAACCCGTTCGTGATGCGCTGAGAAAAAATGACGGCGCGGTTCCCATCAGAGGAGAACAGCATGCAAGGAGCAAAACACTGGATTGCCATCACCGGCGCCGCAATCGGCCTCACATTGGCGGCATTCTGCGGCGATGCATCGGCGCAGGCCTGGCCATCGAAGCCGATCCGCGTGATCGTGCCGTATACGCCGGGCGGCTACACCGACTACATGGCGCGCACCGTCGGGCAGAAGCTCTCGGAAGTCCTCGGCCAGCCGATCGTGTTCGAGAACCGGCCGGGCGCCAACAGCATTCTCGGCGCGGAGCTCATCGCCAAGGCAGCACCCGACGGCTATACCTTCGGCGTCGTCATCGCCGCGCACGCCGTCAACGCATCCCTGTATCCCAAACTGCCGTACGATGTGCTGAAAGACTTCAGCTACGTGTCGCTGCTGAGCGTTGCGCCGCTCATCATGGTCATGCACCCATCGGTGCCGGCGAACAACGTGAAGGAACTCATTGCGCTGGCGAAAGCGAAGCCGGGCCAGCTCAATTTCGGGTCGAGCGGCACCGGCGCGGCGGCGCATCTCACCATGGAAATGTTCAAGTCCCGTGTCGGCATCCAGATGGTGCACATTCCCTACAAAGGGACGGCGGGCGTACTGCAGGACACCATCGGCGGCCAGATCAATCTTTTCTTCGACGTGGTGGGGCCGCTGATGCCGCATGTGCGTGCCGGCAGACTCAAGGCGATCGTCGTCACCGCAAAGGAGCGCATGCTCGCCGCGCCCGAGGTGCCGACGATGGCGGAATCGGGCGTGCCGGATTTCGTGTCCGGGACCTGGGCGGGCCTGATCGCGCCGGCGGGAACGCCGAAGCACATCGTCAACCGCGTGTCGGGCGAGGTGCAGAAAATCCTGCGCGATCCGGCGATGCGCGAGAAACTCGCGCAGCAGGGCTATGAAGCGGTAGGAAATACGCCCGAGGAATACGAGAAGTTCATGCGCGACGAAGTCGCGAAATGGGCGAAGGTGATCAGGGACTCAGGAACGAAAATCGACTAGTGACGGCGTTGCCGGGCGGCCGGCTGTTGTCGCCGCCGCCGCCGCCGCCGTCGCCGCGGTGGCGCGGGGAATATCGACCGCGGGCGCGGCGGGTTCCGCCGCTCGCTCTCAGAAAGGCGCGTTCCCCACAGAAAGCCCGCCACACACGTAGAGCGTCTGCCCGGTGACGAAGCTGTTTGCGGGGTCGAGGAAGAACATCGCGGCGCGCGCGACGTCTTCCGGCTCGCCCATGCGCTTGACCGCAACACTGTCGATGATGCGTTTCGTCGCGGGGCTGTCCGGCGGATTGCCTTTGGTGAACAGTTCGGTGGCGATCGGTCCCGGCGCGATCACGTTGACGGTGATGCCGTCGCCGCCGAGCTCGAGCGCCCAGGAGCGCGCGTAGCCGATCATGCCGGCCTTGGTTGCGGCATATACGGTGCGCAGCGCCTTGCCCTGCACCACGCGCGTCGCAATGAACACGATGCGGCCGAGCTTCGCCTCGCGCATCGCGGGCAGGAACGCCTGCGTGAGCGTGAGCGGTGCGGCAAGGTGCAGGCTCGAGAGATGCGCGAGGTCCGCGTGCGTCGCCTCCTCGATCGAGGCGGGCCGCATTTCGCCGGCGTTGTGCAC
>Ga0315281_10012100_pt1 | contig 11779 bp, 11 predicted proteins | sample YL17G07_0_MG_FD_204540 | JGI IMG/M metagenome (GOLD analysis project Ga0315281, IMG submission 204540) | Sediment microbial communities from Yellowstone Lake, YNP, Wyoming, USA - YL17G07_0 | ecosystem: Environmental > Aquatic > Freshwater > Lake > Sediment | place: USA: Wyoming | collected... | reverse complement strand
GAACATGAGGTCAAGATGCCGCAGTTGGGCAGCGACATTGCGCGCATCGAATTTATCACCGATGGCTTGGGCGACAATCGCTGGAATTGGGCGGTGTGGGCAGAGCCGCGATTGGAAGGGGAATAACCCCCACCCTATACCCTCCCCCGTTCGATTCGGAGAATCTAACGGGGGAGGGCAGGGGTGGCGGTTCCATACTTCAAAGACGAAGGGGGAGCAAATGGATTTTCGATTAACCGAGGAGCAACGCGCGATTCATGAGATGGTGCGCGATTTCGCGGAGAAAGAAATCGCACCGCGCGCCGCCGAGATTGACAAGACCGACGAATTCCCCGCCGATGTTTTTGCGAAAATGGGCGGGCAGGGTTTGATGGGCTTGCCGTATCCCGAAGAGTACGGCGGCGGCGGCGCGGATGTGACCTCGCAAGCGCTCGCGGTTGAAGAAATTTCGCGCGTGTCGGGCTCGATTGGTTTGACGTACGCGGCGCACTTGTCGCTGGGTTGTGGACCCTTTTTCAATTTCGGTACGGAAGAACAAAAGAAAAAGTGGCTGGTGCCGCTGGCGAAAGGCGAAGGACTCGGCGCGCTCGCGCTGACGGAAACGAAAAGCGGAAGCGACCTTGCGGGCTCGGTTGCGACGACGGCGGTGCTGAAGGGCAACGAGTGGATTCTCAACGGCACGAAAATGTACGTCACGTCGGGCGCGGTCGCGCGTTCGATCACGATATTGTGCGCGACCGACAAATCGAAAGGGCATCGCGGGTTGAGTATGATCGCCGTACCGCGCGGTGCGCCTGGGTTGACCATCGGCAGAGTCGAAGAGAAGATGGGTTTGCACGGATCGCTCACGACCCAGGTTTTTCTCGAAGATTGCCGCGTGCCGAAAGAGAATCTGCTTGGCGGCGAAGGCGATGGCTTCAAGCAAGCGATGATCACACTCGACGGCGGGCGCATCGGCATCGGCGCGATGGCGTTGGGCTTGGGGCGCGCCGCGCTCGAAGCGTCAATCAAGTACGCGCAGGAACGCCAAGCGTTCGGAAAAGCGATTGCGGATTTCCAGGCGATTCAATGGATGATCGCGGACGCGTCGGTTGAATTAGAAGCCGCGCGCTTGCTCGTGATGCAAGCGGCGTATCTCAAAGAGACGAAACAAAGTTTTTCGCAACAAGCCGCGATTGCGAAATTGTTCGCGTCGGAAGCGGCGGACCGTGCGTGCTGGAAAGCGATTCAGATTCATGGCGGTGCGGGCTACTTGCGCGATTTTCCCGTGGAACGATTCTATCGCGACAATCGCTTGACGATGATCGGCGAGGGGACGAGCGAAATACTGCGGATGGTGATCGCGCGGGGAGTGTTGCGCGCGCAGTAGCAGGGAAACAAGGAGACAGAGAGACAAGGCGACATGGGGACAAGGAGAATTATTTCTCGCTTTCTCCTTGTCTCCTTGTCTCCTTGTCTTTCTTTTTTCGGGCAATTCGTTCTTCCATTACGCGCGGCTGACCCAGCGCGGCAATACGCTCTTCCGCAATCGCACAATACGTGGGATCAATTTCGTAGCCGAGGTAATGGCGCTGCGTCATCTTCGCGGCGAGCGCGGTCGTGCCACTTCCCATAAACGGATCGAGCACCACATCGCCGACGTTCGTGTAAAGCAGAACTAAACGCAGAGGCAAATCGAGCGGAAAGGGCGTGGGATGATTGGGCGCGTGGCGGTCGCGTTTTTTGCTGAGCGTATCGAAGCGCCACAGCGATTTTTCCGAATCGGCAATTTGCTCCTGCGGACTGCGCCACACGCTTTTCGTCCATTCGACAAATTCCAGATTTTCGATGCCGCTCTCTTTGCCGCGCGTCTGCTCCAGTTTGTACGACTCTTTGCAGAACACGAGAATGTACTCGTGCACGTCGCGCAGGGTTGGATTCGACGCGCGCGCGAAACTTCCCCATGCCGTTGAGATGCCAACGCTCGGTCCTTTGTACCAGATAATCTCCCCGCGCATCAACAAACTCAGGTCAATCAACTGCTGCACGATGTACGCGTTCAGCGGCAGGTACGGCTTGCGCCATGTGTTCGCCACATTCACCGCGAGCCGACCACCGCGACACAAGACGCGCGCGCACTCTTTCCACACCGAATTGAGAAACGCGAGATACTCGCGCAGTTCCATCGCGTCGTGGTGCTGTGGATAATCCTTGCCCACGTTGTATGGCGGCGACGTGACGATGAGTTGCACCGAACCATCGTCTACCTCGCGCATTGCGCGGCAGTCCGCGCAGTAGATCTTGTCGAGTTGCATCATGCGCATTGTAGCACAACCGCGCGCGGAGAGCAAAGAGGCGTCGTATCGTTGCGAGAAGCATCCTGAGCGGAACGAGGTGGAGTCGAAGGATGCGACGAAGCAATCCCCGAATCGGAGGTTGGAGATTGCTTCGCTTCGCTCTCAATGACACTGTGCGCCTACGGCAGCCGATTGAACCAGAACAGCGACAGTGCGCCACCGAGCATCAGAAATACCATCGCGACGGCGGTGAACATCACGGTGCTCTCTTCTTTCTCGGTTGTGACGACAACGCCTTTGGCGAGGTTCTGGTAAATCGTCAGCAATGCCGTTTCATCCGACGCGTGGAAATATTTCCCGTCGGTGATTGCCGCGATGCGTTTGAGCGTATCTTCGTCCAGGATCGCGCGAAAGCCAAATCCACCCATGCCTTCGATTGTCGTACCTTGCGGAGTGCCGACGCCGATTGTGAAAATGCGGACGCCGCGATCGGCTGCCGTTTGTGCGGCAGTAATCGGCGAAGGTCCCGTGCGATTTTGTCCATCGGTGAGCAGAATGATTGTCGCAGGCGCGTAGTTTCCGCGCGGCGCTGGCGTCGGCGTCGGGGTCGCTGCCGCGAGCGGGTCGCCGAGGCGCGGCGAATTTGTATTTGGCTGTTCGAAAATCGCGTCGAGTGAAACGAGGATGCCACTGCCGATGGCGGTGCTTTGTTGGTTGATCAACCGACTCACGGCGGCGCGCACCAATTCGCGATCGGTCGTCGGCGCTTGAACGAGGTTGGCGTTCCACGAGAATGACACGACGCCGATGCGCGTTTGCGCGTCCTGGAGCGCGATGAACGCGAGCGCGGCGGCTTTCGCGGCTTCCAGGCGCGTCGGCTTCATATCGTTCGCGCGCATACTGCCCGACACGTCAATCGTGAGGATGACCGTCGCTTGTTCTTTCGGCAGAGTCACCACGCCGAACGGACGCGCAGCGGCGAAGAGCATCAGCGCGATGCCACAGAGGAAGAACAACGGCGGAATGTGACGCCGCATCCCTGGTCGCTTGTCGAGCGCGTCGCGGACGATAGAGAGACTCGAGTAGCGCAGCGCGAAGCGCGTGCGGCGGCGCTGCGCCAGTATGTACGCCCCGATCAGTGCGGGGATCAACAGCAACAGCCAGAGCATATCGGGCGCAAGGAATTGCATGATTCGCCCTTTCTAGCCGCGCGAGGCGGCTCAGATTTTTCGCTCGCCGATGCGTCCTGAAGGAGGCGGCGCCTCGCGCATCCATTCGGGCAACAATGCGGCGACGTGCGCGCGCATCACCCAGGACGCGCGGTCGGCAAGTTCATCAGTCAGTTCGACGTTGTAGAATTCGGACAATTCAAAAATCGGACCGAAGCGAATCGTGATCGGTCGCGGGCGCGGCAATTTCGCGCCGATGGGCATCGCCTGTTCACTGCCGATCGCGCCAGCAGGGAGAATCGGCACGCGACGTGTGAGCGCAATTTTCGCGACGACGGGTTGAAACGCTTGCAGTTTGCCTGTCGGACTGCGCGTCCCCTCCGGCGCGATTGCAATGATTTTATTTTCGCGCAGGAGGTTCAACAGCGTTCGCATCGCCGCCATATCGAACTGCTCGCGATCGATCGGAAACATGCCTATGCTCGAACAAAACGCGGCGAATGGCGCAAACTGAAACAATTCTTTTTTCGAGACCGTCCAAAAATGCACGCCGGGCAAGACGCCGTGCTCCACAAGCGCGACGCCGAGCGCGAATGGTTCGAGCGCGCTGATGTGGTTGATGACGATGAAGAGCGGCCCCTGCGCGCGAATGTGTTCTGCGCCTTCAACGCGCAAACGATGATAGAGTTTGTAATAAGCGCCAAACAGGTCTTTGACGATTTCAATGTACATGCGGCGGCGCAGTGAAATGTCGGGCATACCCTCTCCGTTGGTGGGTTGCGTTTTGGTGTGAATGATGGAGATTATACAGAGGAATGAGTAAAAAGTAAAACGTCCGTGTCATTGCGAGCGAAGCGAAGCAATCTCCGCGTAACTTGGGGATTGCTTCGTCGCAAGGGACGCTCCTCGCAATGACATTACGCTACATCAACCGCCAGCGCGCGATCAGCACAGGCGGAATCTCGTGATAGTTCTCCCAACTGAACGGACGATTGGGTTTCGCGTCGGCATCGAACGTTGGCTCTTCCAGCGCGTCAAGAACGAAACCCGCGCGGAAGCACGCCCCGAACAGCACGTTCAACGGACGATGAAAATAGTACTGTGACGCGGGCTGACCGATGATGCCAAGGCCTTTGTGTGTCGTCGGCGTCGCGTACTGGGAAATCTTGATCGCGTGCACGACGACGAGTTCGCCGTCGCGATCTTCCTCTTCAACGACCATTTTCATGCCGGCGGTGGAGTTGAAGCACGGGTGCATAATCGAAAAGACAAAGCGCGCGTGCGGCTTCAAGAGCTGACTCAGCGCGGACATCAGCGGCTCGATCTCAACCATGTCCATCAGTCCCATCGTGCAGACCGCCGCGTCGAACGACTGCGCGCTCAGCGCGAGTAACGCGCGTTCATCTGTCGCGTCTATTACTTGATATCTGATTCGATCCGCATTTTCGAGTGTGCGCGCCTTGGCGCGCGCGATGAACGTCTCCGCGAAATCGCACGCGACGACGCGCGCGCCGAGTGCCGCCATTCGCCGCGCGAACGCGCCGTTGCCGCACGCGATATCAAGCACGCGCTCGTCCTGCTGCAAATCGAGTAGGCGTTCGGTGATCGGCGCAATCAGCAATTTTTGCATCGGCAACCCGCCGTCGCCGCTGCGTTCGTCCCAGAAGGTGGCGTTCTGATTCCAGATGTCGCGCGTTGCGTGAATAATGTCTTGATTCATTTTCATCTCCTGTGGCGGTATTCTATTCCACACCATACGCGGCGTCAATAGGGTTTTTCCATTGCTCGGTTCTTGTGGTAGAATAGTGGTACGATGAAACGCCTCCTCAGCATCCCGCTGATTCTGCTCTTGCTTGCGCTCGGTGTGTTCCTCGCGCGCGATTCGATCAGCCAAACACTTGCGGATTGGACTGGGGAAGAAGATCCCGAATGGCAAATCAAAGGGCTGTACTATCTTGCCATCGCGCTCATTCAACCGCAGCACGACACCGCCGATTTCGCACCCATGAAGTACGTGGACGTAAATCCGTTTGGCATCAACACGTTCCTCGAACAAGAAGTAGAGGAAGCCAAAGTTCGCCAGTCGCTCGAACTGATTCGTGACGCGGGCTTTCACTGGATTCGGCAGGAGTTTCCCTGGGAAGACATCGAGAAACCAAGCAAGGGGCAATCCTGGGACACCAAGTACAGCAAGAGCACCTGGGACAAGTACGATCGAATCGTCGAACTCGCGCGCGAGTACGGATTGGAAATCGTCGCGCGATTGGATCATCCGCCTGCGTGGACGCGCAAAGATGGGCGCGCGCACGGCGATTTCGCGCCTCCCGATAACTACGACGATTACGGCGATTTCGTCGCGACCGTGATCGCGCGTTATCGCGGCAAGGTTCGCTTCTATCAGTTGTGGAACGAGCCGAATATTTATCCCGAATGGGGCGAGCAGGATGTCAACGCAGCGGATTACGTGCGCTTGCTCAAGACTGGTTACACAAGAGCTAAACAAGTCGATTCGAACTGTGTCGTCATCAGCGCGGGACTCGCGCAGACGGTCGAGGAAGGGGGGCGCGGTTTGAATGACCGGCTTTTTTTGCAACAGATGTACGACGCTGGCGCGCGCGGCTATTTCGATATTCTCGCGGTGATGGATTACGGCTTGTTCTCGGGTCCGGGTGATCGTCGCTTGGACGAGCAAGATCGAATCAATTTCTCGCGCCCGATTCAACTGCGCGAAATTATGGTGAAGAACGGCGACGCGAACACGCCGATCTGGGCGATGGAGATGGGGTGGAATACCCAACCCGCCGATTTCAAAGATGTGCCGTATGGACGTGTGGACGAAAGGCGGCAGGCGCGCTACACACCGCAAGCGTACCAGCGCGCGCAAACCGAATGGCCCTGGATGGGCGTGATGATGTACTGGTTTTTCCGGCGCGTGAATGACAGCGAGAAAAATCAATCGTTCTACTATTTCCGAATGTTCGAACCGGATTTCACAGCGAAACCAGTGTACGCCGCGGTCAAAGCGTACACGCCGACCGCGCGCGTCGTCCAGCGCGGTTTTCGCAGTACCGACCACTGGGCGATGGATTGGCGCGGCGCGTGGGAGACGCGGCAGGATTACCGCGCGTATTTTGGCGAGTACAAGATTGGACAATTGGGTGATTCGGTGAGTTTTGTTTGGCGCGGTAGTGATCTCGATCTCGTAGTGTTGCAAAATCCGTACGGTGGCGCGGTCCGCGTGCAGATTGACAACGCGCCGCCGCGCGAGATTGAGTTGTGGCGCACGGATCCGAGCGCGGGCGGACGCGTCGCGCTGGCGCGCGGTTTGCCAAGCGGCGAGCATCGTGTTACGATGACGGTGGCGCGGGGGGCGGTGGCGGTGAATGGATTTGTGATAAAGTGATGGATGAAGTGGGAAACGGGCGCCGTTCCGTCTTTTGTAGCGACGTTGTTCTGTTTTGTTGATCGCGGAGGCGAGATGCCCAAAATAAAATCCTTCATCCCACATTCATGGCAAGACATTCATTTTGCGCGCAAATTGTGCGATGATTTGCGCGCGAGTGGCTTGGAGGGTTTTCTCGACGAGCGGTCTATCCATCCAGGCGAAAGAATTCCATCGCGAATTGAACATGGATTGGAGGAGTGCGACGTTTATATTCCCGTGTTCTCGCCAGATGCGCTCAAGTCGAATTGGTGTGACTGGGAAATTGATATGGCAATCACGATGAACAGAAGACGGAATAACCGCCCGCGCATTATTTCTGTGATTGCCGAAGAGTGTGATGTGCCTGGCGATTGAGCCATCTACTCTATGTCAACTTCGTTGGTTGGCGCGATAGAAATGCTTATCAGGGTGCCTTAAACCAATTGCTGACCAAGGGTTTTGGTTTACCTGCCAAGCCCCCGTCGGTTGTTGCTGTTCCCCCACACCGCCAGCAGTTTCTGCTCGAACGCAATCACTCCCAAGTTGGCTTGTGCCTGTTGTGGCAGTGGCGGTGTTTGTTGTTGTGGCGTGTATTTTGGTTGGCGTTGTTGTGAACGGTATTGTGAATAGCCAGCCATCTGTGACGCCGACGCGAGTTGTGGCTACTGCGCCGACAACTATTGTGCCTACTGTCACTCTCACCAATACACCGACGATGTCACCCAAGCCGGCGGACACAGTGCGCCCACCGGCAGCATTCACACCCAAGCCCACTGACACGCCGCGCCCAACAGCCGTACAGACACTTGGAATTGGCTCAAGCAAGATTTCTCCAATTGATGGCGCGACGATGCTGTCTGTCCCTGCGGGCGAATTCGCAATGGGGAGCAATGTTTCAGGTAATAAAGAACTACCGCACCCTGTTTACCTCGATGCGTTCTGGATTGATAAATTTGAGGTGACGAACGCACTGTACAAGAAATGTGTGGACGCGGGAAAATGCTCCGCACCACTCGAAGGAAAATCGTACACGCGATGTTCGTACTATGGTAATGCGCAGTTTGACAACTATCCAGTGGGGTACGTCTCATAGGAGTATGCGACCAAGTTTTTTTGCGCGTGGGCAGGTAAGCAATTGCCAACCGAGGCGCAATGGGAGAAGGCGGCTTCGTGGGATGATTCAAAGAAGGAAAAACGGCTGTACCCGTGGGGTAACACATTTGATAAGAACTTACTCAATTCATCTGAAGGAGGCAAGGGAGATACGGCAGCAGTGGGGAGTTACCCGGGTGGCGCGAGCTGATACATCGTGATGGATATGGCGGGCAATGTGTGGGAATGGGTTGCAGATCGGTACGATGGCAACTATTGCAAGAATTCGCCAGCGCGCAACCCCAAGTTTGAAACTGTTGGGCAATCCCGTGTGATCCGCGGCGGGTCGTGGCTCGACGATACGAGCTGGGTCTGCACGGCGCGCCGCGGCGACCTCTGCCCAGAGCGCTGGAACTTCCACGTCGGTTTTCGTTGCGTCGAGTAGTGTGGAAGATGACAACGGACAAAAACGGATTGAATGGACAAACACGCGTGACCGAGAAAATCCACTCACCCTTCATTCGCAAATACAAAAACTATTTTTGGCTTCTTGTTGCGCTCTTTGTTGCATTCGCGCTGCGCGTTGTGTTCCTTGACGCGCAGAGTTTGTGGAACGACGAAGGAACGAGCGTCGCGCTTGCTTCCCTCAGCATCGAAGCCATCGTGAACGGCGCCGCGCGAGACATTCATCCGCCGCTATACTATTTCCTATTGCATTTTTGGATGTCGTTCGTCGCGCAAATGGAATTCGCGGTGCGCTTTCTCTCTGTTGTCGCAGGAGTGTTGACCGTCGCCGTCACGTACCGCGTCGCGCGCGCGTTCTTCGACGAGGAGGCGGCGGTCATCGCCGCGTTTCTCTCCGCGTTTTCCGCGTTTCAGGTTTACTACTCGCAAGAAGCGCGGATGTACATCTGGGTGACGTTGTGGAGCGCGGTGTCGGTGTGGGCGATGGCGATGATGTTGAAGAGAGTCAACAGTCAACAGTCAATAGTCAACAGTCGAGAACCTCTAATCGAAAATCGAAAATCGAAAATCATAAATTGGATCATTTACATCGCCGCTACCCTTGCCGCGCTGTACACGCAGTACGTCGGCGCATTTGTCGTCATTGCCGAGAATATCGCATTCGCGGTGTGGTTGTGGTTAGCATGGCGTGCCAAGCGACCGCACATTCGACATTCAGTCGTGTTCTGGATCGCCGCGCAAATCATTGTCGGACTTGCGTTCGCTCCTTGGTATTTGTTCGCGGGCGGTCAACTCGCGTCGTGGCCCTCGATCAGCGAGCCGCTTGATTTGCCGACGCTGCTCTGGCGCGTGCTCAACGTTTTCAGCGTCGGCTTGACGCTGGAGGATGGCATTGCGGCAGGCATCGCGGTCGCGTTCGGCATCTTGTTTTTTATCGGCTGGGAACGCACGCGCGAGCCGCGCGCGGATTGGGGCGTCGTCACACTGATTCTGTGGACGCTCGCGCCGGTCGGTGTGATGTACGTCGTCTCGCTCTCGCGTCCGGCGTACAATCCAAAGTTTCTTTTGCTCGCGACGCCCGCTTTTCTCATTCTCGTCGCGCGCGGCTTGGCGCGTATCCATCCCGGCATTTTCGCGCACGGCAGAACATATCCGCCGCAAACGCCGATGTGGGGCAATATTTTCTGGGTGCTCTCGATCGTCGTCGCGGTCGGCTTCTTCCCGTCGTTGAAGAATTACTATTTCGACCCGCGCTACGCGCGCGACGATTACCGCGCGATTTTGCGTTTCATCGACGCGAACGAGCGCACGGGCGATGGCATTCTCATCAACGCGCCGGGGCAAATTGATGTGGTGCGCTACTACCGGCGCGGCAATCAGCAGTTGTTCTTACTGCCACGGATGCGCCCGCCCGATCCTGCCGCGACGGGCGCCGATGTGGACGAAATGATCCGGAAGACGAAACGCCTCTTTGCGATTTACTGGTCAACTGATCAGAGCGATCCGCAGCGCATCGTCGAGACGCGGCTTGCCGAAACGGCGTTCAAAGCCCGCGACGAATGGCATGGCGACGTGCGCCTCGCGCTCTACGGTATCGCGCCGGACCCGCGCGGAACGGTGCAGGCACTCGACGCGAAATTCAGCGACGCGATCACGCTATCAAGTTATCAATTGGATACGCGCGATGCGCACGCGGGCGATGTGCTGACGCTGACGCTCAACTGGCGCGTCGCTCAAGCGCCGGGCACACGTTACAAAGTCTTTGTGCATCTGCTCGCCGCGAGCGATCGAGTCATCGCGCAACGCGATGGCGAACCCGTCGGCGATCTTCGCCTCACGACGACGTGGCGCGCCGGCGAAACCCTCGCGGACAATTACGGCATCTTTATCGAGCCAGGCACGCCCTCCGGCGATTACCGCGTCGAAATTGGAATGTATCGCGCGGACAGTGGCGCGCGGTTGCCAATTGGCGATAGCGATCATTTGATTGTGGGAACGGTGATGGTCAAATGAGCCAAATGAGCCAAATCTGCCATACGTGCCAATCTTTTGGCAGCCTTGGCATGTTTGGCTAGTTTGGCATGTTTGACTGGGTTTTGCTATGCCCGTAGATTTATACATTGGTCCGAAAAAACGCGGCGCGCCGTGGTGGCAAGGTTGTCTTGTGTCACTGCTCATCCTCGTCGTCGGCGCGTATCTCGCGATTCTGATCCTCGCGGCGAATGGTCATTACCTTTCGGAAAAAATTCCGATCCCCGATTCATTCAAACCGACCGTGACTCCTTCGCCATTGCCCACCGAGACGGCGGCGGCGCGTTTGCAGCGCGCAGACGCCTTCTTTCTTGACGGGCAATTCGACGCGGCGATTGCGGAATACAACGCCGTCCTCGCGATGGAGCCACTCAACGATTCGGTGTACGCGCGCTTGGTCAAGCCGCTGGTTTTATCGCGCAAGATGGACGACGCGGTCAAAGCCGCGCGGCGCGCCCTGCAAATCAACGATCAGCGCGCGGACAATCTGACCGCGCTCGCGGAAGCGCTCGATTGGCAAGGGAACTACATCGAGGCACTCGATTACTCGCTGCGCGCGACGGAACTGAATCCGAACTCGGCAACCGGTTGGGCCATCGTCGCCGAAGTATACGCCGATCTAAATCGGCCCGAACGCGCGCTGCCTGCAGCTCAGAAAGCGGTCCAGTTGGACGACAACAACGTCGAAGCGCATCGGAATCTCGCGTACGTGTACGAAGCGCGCGGGAGTTACAAGAGCGCGACGCCGGAGTACCAGCGCGCCCTTCAACTCCGGCCCAAGTGGGCGTACCTGTACATCAATCTCGCGCGCAACTATCGCGTGCTGAACAACTTCAAGGACGCGATTGGGACACTGCAGCAGGCACTCCAGCTCGCGCCCAAGGATCCTCAGGTGTACGACGAACTGGGTTGGACATACTCGCTCTCCGGCGATTCGGCGCGCGCCATCGCACAATTGAAAAAGGCGATTGAGGTGGATCCGAACTACGAAGTGCCGTACGGACATCTCGGTCACGTGTATTTTGTGCAACAGGATTGGCAGGACGCCGTGACGAATCTAGAAAAGGCAATTCAACTCGGCGGCACGCGGTTGGAGTACTATTACAAACTGGGCATCGCGTACGTGAACTTGAGGGACTGCGACAAAGGCAGACTCTGGATTGAAAAGGCGCTGCAAGTCAATTCGCAGGATACCGCCGTACAAGGCGCGCTGACCTGGTATCAACAGCACTGCGAAGTGCCGTCGAGTCCAACGCCGCGGAGGAAATAGTCACGCGTGCAAGGAAAATGAAAAAATGGCGCACGTTGACAAGCGTGCGCCA
>Ga0315281_10012099_pt1 | contig 11779 bp, 24 predicted proteins | sample YL17G07_0_MG_FD_204540 | JGI IMG/M metagenome (GOLD analysis project Ga0315281, IMG submission 204540) | Sediment microbial communities from Yellowstone Lake, YNP, Wyoming, USA - YL17G07_0 | ecosystem: Environmental > Aquatic > Freshwater > Lake > Sediment | place: USA: Wyoming | collected... | reverse complement strand
AAGAAGCCATAACTAAAGTTTTACCTTTACCCCTATCCCCATCTATAGCAGTTATGATATTTTTAGGCTGATTAGAAAAAAAAGATAAATATTCCTTATTGTTCATTTAATCTGAAACCCACATATTAATGATATTAAATCTAAATTCTTGATAATTTTTTCTATGTTCATAAATATATTTATAACTTTCACTATAAAATTTTACTTCATTTGGAAACATTGTTAAATCCCTAAATCTCTTAATAACTTGCAATTTTCGGTATTACAGTGAATAAAATTTGAATGATCAAATTTCATAAATGCCTTTAAACATTTTTCTTGTTCCTCATAAGAACAATACTCGCAACTTTTACTTAACCTTGCTCTTTTTTCTAACAATTATTCCTTTCCTTCTTTATTTCTACCTAAAAATCTTTCACTTAAACTCCGTTGTTTCATCATTTCAATAAATCCCTTAAATGTATCAAGTATGTTAAAGATTAACCAACCATCAACAGAAACAGAAACGTCCTTATGACTTTTACTCCATGTTCTAATAATTGTAACCATAATATCAGAATCTTTTTTATATTTACATTCTAAATAATCTGCTATAGAATCCATTGTTGGCATGGAATAATTATCTGAAAGTTTAGTTTTACGATTAATCTTTTTTGTATCTGATTCATTTTTTAAAATATTATTTATTGTTTCAATTAATTCTGCTTCTTTTTTCTGAAATTCATCATTTTGTAAACCTTCGTATATTGGTTGCATGCCTTTATTTTGTGTTGACATAAATTTTAATCTCCTGATTTAAGCTTTTCCAATTCAGATTCTAACTCTTTTTTCCTATTTTCCATATTTGCCTTTTCAGATAGATAAATTCCTTTTTGGTAATTCTTAAAAATATTATTAATCCAGTTATGTTGCCAAACCCCTAAACCAAACCCAACCAAAAGAGCTAAAGCAGAAACCATACTGAAAACCCAAATACATAAAAATACAGATACACCAATTATTATAACCACTAAAGTTTTAAGATTCATTTTTTATTTTTACCTCTATTATTAGATTTCTGTTTTATTAAATTATATTCTGGACAATATTTAACTTTATCATTACCTAAGAATCTATCAAAAAAACCTATATTCCATATACACTTTAAATAATGATGTTCCAAACATTCTACACATTCATGTTTATACATTTTTTAACCTATTATATGCGGTGTTAATGTAGCAGTTGGATTAGTTACAGTTGCATTAAGATATGTCGGAACATGAGAAATTCCCATACTATAACCTATACCTCCAGCACCTATTCCAACCGCAACTGCAACAATTAAAATTAAAACCCAATTAGCTTTTAAACCCATAACAGCTATACGTGATAATTGACCTATAATATTTTCCCCAACAATTAACTTTAAATCTCCTCTTTCCAATTTTTCTTTAATTTTAACTATTCTTGCAGACGATATATTAATATTTTTATCATCTTTTGTTATTGGCTCAATTTTAACATCAATAAGCATTTTTTCATCTGTAGGGTAAATATAAGCATAATAAATAATATTTCTAATTTTAGAATTATCACGATAAAGAAAAGCATTTAATCTAATATTAAATGTTCCTTTTTTAAATGTTATAAATTCATCTATTGACTCGAAATCTTTAGTTCCAATTTGGTTTAATTGTTCATCAAGAAATATTGCTCTATTTATCATTTTATTTTATCTCCAATTCATTTTTTAATAGCATCGATACCATTTATTAACATTGTTGAAAAAGCAATAATAATTAAAAGATATGTAAAATATACATTAATGTCTATATCACTTATAAATATAGCTCCAGAAATAACAACAGTAAAAAACCCAACAACAAAACCTAAAATAGGAACTTTAGTTAAACATAACATTATATTAGCAACCAATAATATAACAAATATTACCAAATTAAAATCTATCATTTAACTCTCTCCTTTTTTACAACATTAATAGAAATTGGGATATCCTCAAAATACATATAAATAACTATTGGTAATAATAAAAATACCAATGACATAAAATTAAAAATTGTGGTATCAACTTGAAAAGCATCAACAGTTTGATTTCCATTTAAAGCTTGAATATTTTTAACATCATAATTAACTAAAAATGAACCTTGAATTGATAAACCATTATTGATATTTGGATTATTAACTGTTAATTGTGAAGATTGAACATAAATATTTAATGGAACAAACATTGGATTCTGAATGACAAAAAACATAGTTAAAACTATAAAAATAGTTAATCCAATTTTTCGATTTATTTTAAGTTTCATTTTTATTTACCTCAATCATCCTATAGCCAACCCATTTTTAAATGTAATCCCACCGAGAACACCAGTATAACCAGTTGAGCCATCAGCCGATTTATAGCCCCCCGCTTGAAATGTGTCATCTGTTTTTAAATTATCAACAGATGCACGATACAAAATCGTATCAAGTGTTGAGCCATCCCCCCAGGCTAACTGACCATTATTTCGTATGTAAAATCTACCTATTGAATCACCTGTCACTTTGGTTCTGAATACATCATCACCAACTCCATCTCTCACTAAAGTTACATATAACCCGTTAAAAGCAGTTGTACTAATTGTTAAACCTGAAAATATTGGAGTTGAGGTCGTAAACAAATTCTGGTCAGCAAAAGACGTATCTCCATAAGATATCTTAGTTGTTTTATCCCATATTGTCCCTAAATCAGTAACTTTCGTAGTCTTGATAAGTAATGTTGAAATATCTACTCCATCAACAGTTTGTGTACTTGTAAACGCTATGTTTTGAGCTAAAGCAGACAAATCTAAAAATGATGTACCAAAAGTACCACTTGTTATTTTTGATGTTGCTAAAGATGGAATATCACTTGCACCAAGCATAACATTTAACCATTTACTTGTTCCAGAATCATATTTTACAAAATTATTATTAACCAAGCTCGCGAAATTAACGTCAGTTAAACCAGAAAAAACTGTAGAACCCGCAACACCATGTTCCCCTTGAATACCTTGTATACCTTGTATACCTTGTGAACCATTAAACAAGAAAATATTATTACTATAATTAAAATTTAAACCTTGTATACCTTGTATACCTTGTATTCCTTGAATACCTTGTATTCCAGTTAACCCTATTTCACCTTGAATACCTTGAATACCATCAGAACCATTAAATAAAAACACATAAGGTAGAGTTGCATTAAAACTTAATCCATCAATACCATTAATACCATTAGTACCATCAATTCCATCTACAGTTTCTTGTAGAAAAATAAATCCTAATGCAGAAACAGCTAACAACAAAGCCATAACAGCTAAAGTAACAGCAATATTTTTATCCATATTTTATTTACCTCTACTTGAAACTAAAAAGAATATACCTAAAATATAAATCAACCCCATAAAAACAGCTAAAGCAGTAAAAACAGATATTCCCATAAAAGTTAAATCGGTAGGATAAATACTTGAAGGTGAAGTAATAACATAACTCCCCACACTTAAATCAGCACCGTGTACATCTATACCTAAACCAACCCAACTAAAAAGAAAGTTATAAATTCCTATTAAATCATTTAAAAATAAATTTATAAAAGTTGTTATCCCATAAAATAATCCACCAAAAACAAGAACAAATAACATATAAGTTCCCTCTTGATTTAAACCTAATCTACCACTAACACCACTCGCTAAAATATTTCCGCTACCACCAATATTTAAACTAAATAACAATACAAATAACACAGCACCTACAATAAAAACTGAAACAGAAATAGTACCTAAAAGTAAAAAATTACCAGTTAACAAAAATGGCATAATACTATAAACTATAGGTAACAAAATAAAAGCATAACGAATATCAATTTCTTGCAATCTAATTACCTACGATTTATTATTATTTCCATTTTTATTTAATAATCCACTACCTAAAACTATTAAAGTTATATCAAGAACAATACATAACCCAACTGCCCAAATATCTAATAACCCAGCCATAACACATAAAAACGTTGATATTCCTATTCCAGCAATTAAACCCGTTAAAGCAAATTTCAAAGTTAATAAAGCACATATTACACCAAATATCACAAATATAATATCTGTTCTTATATTACCAAATATTGAAGTTAATATTGGTATAATTGCACCTACACCACCACCATCATTAAAAGGTGTTGGTGAGGGTGTTGGTGTTGGTGTTGTTGTATCATCATACCAATTTCCACCTTGACCAGAACCATCAGTTCCACCATTACCAGAACCTACACCTGTACTGCCACCTTGAGAAGCTGATAAAAACTTTGTTGCAACACATAAAGAATTTGTTACACTTGAATAATCTAACTCTACCATTATACCAGTGTTAATATTCCAGAATCCTCCTATATTTCCAGTTTGGAAATTATAAATTTCTGTTTGCCACTGAGGGAACATAAAAGCTTTAGTATTACTTATACTACTCCAGACTATAATATTTGTATTAGTTCCACTTAAAGTAATTGGAAACTGCATAAATTTATAGTCTAACCCAACATAATATAAATTATATATTCCATCTAAACCAGTTCCATTATTAATTATATCATAACCTAATAATCTTATATACGGAGATTGAAATGTTCCAGTAAAACCACCTATAGTTACATTATGGTGAACGTCAATAAAAGTATTATTAAAACGTATAACATTTAAACACATTTGTTGATTAGTAGTATCTGGGTAATATATTAAAACTTCGTTGTAAAAATTTCCATAAATATTAGTTATAAATTTACTATTAAGTAAATAAATATATCCACCAGAATAATCTCCAGAAACACCGCTCACACCAATTAAAGTTATAGAACCTGCTCCAGCAGTGTAACAAATTTCATCAATTAAAAATTCACGAGAACTTACTGCTGTTTCTGCAATTAAATAGAACCTATTAGAATCAGTAGAGGGAACAACAATCCAACAACCACCTAAAGGAATAGATGAACTAATAGAGTTTTGAATTGACGCAATAGTTTTAACTGTTGCGTTTGGGAATAATTGCCAGACACCCATCCCATAAGTTCCACTGTAATAACCTGTTCCAATAATAAAAGCTGAATTATCAACAACATAAATAGCCATATTTTTTGGAACACCATTGGCAGATGAATAAGTGCTTGTGATAACATCCACGGGCGAATTATAAAATGTGGTTGCTAAAGTATTTACATTTAATAATATAAACCATGATTCGACATAATTATTTGTCGGATAAGATGTGCTAATATCGCCAATAACTAAAAATGTTGAATTATATTTTGCTATTCTTGGTGAACCAAAAACAGATGTACTCGTAGGTGAATAGGTAACATTATAAGTTTTTGCCAAAATACCATCACTATCATAAAACATTAAATATTTTCCAACAATAATTATATCATAACTACCAACAGAAACAAAATTTTGTTGGTTAGTATCAGCAACACCAGTAACAACTTTTAAATTAGAAGTTACAGAACTGGTTATAGCACTAACATTTAAATTAATAAAAACAGAACTTACACTAATTACCATTAACAAAACTAAGAAAAAAAAGAGAGGTTTAATTTCAGTCATCAAAGGCAACCTATTTCTTGATGTATTTTATTTTGACGATAAGCGCGAGTATACCTATCCCAATGAACGCAAGAGGCAAAAGACTCCAGATGGAAATTACGGTCGCATCCCATCCAGATGTATTAGTAGCATAGAAAATGGCGAACCCAATGACAGCCGCAAGCACTATGATGACAAAATCGACCATCAAATCAATTATATCAGTCAATTTTTCAGTTTTCCTTAGATTCAAATTAACTATTTATCTATTTAAGGTTTTGCCATGTTTTCTATGAATAAAATAAATTTGCAAAGTAACTATTATAAAAAATGGGAACATAAACAACCTTGAATATAAATCTATAGGTAAATAAGCATTAGTAAAATCTTTTCCTTTTAATTGCCAAATTGGAAAAGTATATATCCAAAATAATATAATTGGAATAAAAGATATAATTATTGATTTATCAATTTTTATTTTCAATCTTGATAAAACTAAAATAAATATTCCAAAAACAAGGATATAAGCTAATAATGTACCAAAATTTTTAAGGAAATTTAACCCTTGAAATTCAAACAACATATTAGCAAAATAAAAAGATAAATAACTAAAAGAAAAAGCAAATATCAAATTAAATCTTGATGATATTAAAATAAAAATTGGAATAAACAAAAACACCCATTCCCACACACCATAACCATGATAAAAATAAATAAGTAAACTAAAAACAAAAATTATTAATAAATTAACTAAAATTTTTATTTTTTTGTTGTTAAATTTAATTGAGTTTCTATATTTTAAACCTAAAAATACCATTAATGGAATAAAAAGCACAGAATAAACTTGTATAAATTGAACAATAAAATCTATGAATCCATAATTTCCAACAAACCGAGAATAATTTACTAATTGAAATCTGAAAAACCAAATATAAAAAAACTCAAATATTCCAACACAGAATAAACTTATTAAAGATAATAAAATCCAATGAATTACTCTATCTCTACCTATTTTATTAATCATATTTTCTAAAAACATAATTAAATAGTAACCTTTATTAATATATTTAAACATTTACTTTTACAGTGAAAAAATTGACTGAAAATAAAGAAAAACCAAAACTTGATATGACTAAACTAAAATATGGTGAAGTTTCAGAAATTCCAGCAAAAGTATCGAAAGGTGTTTGGCAACAATGGATTATAGTTTTGCAAAATTTAGTAAAAACACCTACTAAAGCAATTTGTATAACTGAAAAAGAAGCGTCACTTCCAGCAATAAGAAACCAAATAGCTAAAGCAATAAAAAGCGCAAACATCGAAGGCATAGTGCTAAATTCAAGAACCATAAACAAGACACAAACTTTATTTATTAGCTACCGTAAACCAATTAAAAAATAATTCCCTTTTTTTATTTTTTTATTTTTTTATTTTTTTATTTTTTTATTTTTCCATAATTCGCATTCTTGCAAATACTCACAATACCAACAATTTAATTTTTTACATTGTTTATTTGGAAGTTTAATTATACTCTTCCCTCTTTAACTCTAACTATTTTATTTGTTTTATTATTACAACCACTTGAAAAATAACAAACCTTCATATAACTATTTAAAATTAAACTTTTACTTCTTGAACGGTTACTTCTTGTTATAAATGAGTATTCACATTTTTCTTTTTTCAAGCAGAAATTTTTAAATCTACGCATATTTCTATCCATTATTTCAATATCCGTGTTTGGAATCAAATATCAAATCCCTAAATACTTCTAATCTGTTTAAATCTTCTTCATATCTTCTTATATCGTCAAATTGCAATCTGCATAAATCGCATTTTTTCGTGCAGTAAAATTCTATATGATAACCTTTATAATTACTTAATTTAGGTTTTTGTATAATTACTGAATATTTACATTTAGCTATTTTTAAAGCTATTTTTTCAGCTAACTCTTTTGAACAACTTAAACTTTCATTTTGTTGTGGTATTTGCCAATCTAAATCTAAAGAGCTAAAATAATATTTAATCAATTTCATATCTCCAAAAAAGTGACATAACCAAAAACCATAAAAAGTTTTGTGGTATATCTTTTTGTTTAATTAAATTATAATCGTTTTTAGTTGGAAATTCTAAAATTTCTTTTAATTCGAAATTGTCACAATTTCCTGACATTAATAATCTGTTCCCTCGAAAGTTGTGCTTGATGAACGTGCCGAATAAGGCTTTGGATATTGCCTATCGCAATCACTTAAAGATGAATCAAACCAAAAATCGGATTGCTTATAATGCAATTTATTTTCTATTTCTTCTATAAGTTCTTTATACATATCTTGCATATCAATATTTTCTTTTTCATCTACCATAACATAAGTGAAATTTTTATAGTTAGGTTTACCTTTTGTTCCATTTAAAGGAACATTTAAACTTATAGAAGCACGATAAAAATTCCCTTTAATATACTTTTTATGGTCTATTTCTGGGACTATTTTTTGTTGAGGTTCTTTATTCCACACCCCAACCTTTTGAGATTGAGTAAATTTAGAGTTAAAAACAGTTTTATATCTACCACCTAAACTTTTACCGTTAGAATCTTTTGTCCCTTTTGCGTGTCTTTCGACGTATCTTATCGAACCGTCTTTCCATTTTTCCAAATTATCATAAACCGACATTTTCAAACACCTTTTCCATGTAGTTTTTCTCTTTTGGTATTAACTTCATTTTTTAATAATATGAAATATTCAGCATCTAAGTTTTTTCTACTCATAAAATTTAAAACTCTAATTATAATATCAGAACATTCTATAGCTAAATCGTGAAAAACATAATCTTTTTTTCTTATTTCTTCCATTGATTCAGAAATTTCAGTTATTATTAAACCTAATTCAGCTAAATCTTTTATCTTTTGTTCTTGTGAATAAGTACCTTTTTCACTCTGCCACATTTCCAAATATTTATTTTTTTTATATTCTTCGAATACTAAATCTTGAATTTCTATTAAATTCATATTTAAACACCCTTATTTTTTATTTTTAGTAATGCTTCATTGTAACAATAATCGAAATTTTCTATCGAAATTTCTACGTCATACAATTCATTTATTATTTGTTCTTTAGTTAAACCACTATTGATTTTAAAAATTAATATAACTATGAATTTTTGCATTAAATCATAATCTAAAATCTCTGGTTTTTGTTCTTCGTTATAATCTCCTTTTAACTTTTTATATTCATCCCAGAATTCATAAGAAATTCCCAATTCCTTCATTTTTTGTGTCCATTTTTCAAAACTGTTATTTCCAGACTTTAACTTAGAAAAAAATCCAGATAAACGATAATCAAAAACCCACCTTGCATATTCTTCATTACTGCAATCTTTAATAAACAGTAAAGTTTTCATTTTCATATTTATTAAGCAATTTGGACATTTTATTAACCCTTTATTTTCTATTATAAAATTATTCGAATTCTCTAAGCAAAATGGACATATATAATAATTAGAACTATTTATTAATGTTATTAGTGGTGTTTGTTCATCTATTAATTTTTGATTAATTATTAATGTTCCATCTATAGCAAATTGCATTTGTTTTTTGTCGTATTCTAACTGTAATATTTCTTTTTGTGTCGGCATACATTCACACCTTCCTACATTTCTTTTTTAAAAAAATAAAAAAAGAAAAAATTTATTGTTTGTTTGCGGCTTGCACATAACCGTAAACTCTTGCTGAAACATTAATTGCACAAGCCCTTTGCTGTATCATCCAAAATGCACATTTATCTTTTGTACATTTGGAGTCTCCACTTGTTACTGCACTATTAAACTTAAATGGACACTGGAGAGTAAATTCTTTTTCTCTTTTATATCCATCTTGATGTTTTGTTAAGTTAAATATTGTATTTTCCATATTATTTCTTCACCATCCTTTTATATTTTTTGTTTTTTTCTCTTTAATAAAAAAAGAGATAAGTTTTTTGGTTTTAGTTTATTACTTTTATTTCTCTGTTTTTTGCTCGCCAAGAGACGATTTTGATGAAGTGTGAACCCCAATTTGCTGTATCTTGTGCCATAACTAAAGCTTTTTCGGTATCGCCGTTATTTTCTGTTTCGAAGTAGTCTGTAAATGCACTTATGAAACATCCTAATTTGCTTCGTGTACCGACTGTGTCATTTTGACCTAACCATGCGGTCACTCGGTATTTTATTTTTTTGTTTTCTTCAGTTTGCTTTTTTGGTGTAAATTCTATTGTTAGCCCTTTGAATCCTTTTGACGTATTTTCTGAAACGTTGATAATTTGGTATTGTTCACCCTCTTCGGGTTCTTGGAAATCTGAAAGCCCTTGGTTAATCTTTACCATCTGTTACATTCACCACCTTAAAGTTTGCTTAAGTTATCTATATATCGAACAAACTTATAAAGCTGTTCATTCTTTTTTTACCTCTAAAAATGTACATATCTCATATTGAGAAATACACAACCTACTACAATCTGCTTTATTATCAGAATTACAAACAAAAATAACTTTAATTTCATTAATCATTATTTTTTACCACATGAAATATACATAACCCAACCTACTAACCAAATAATTATTAAAAATGGCAATATTAAAAGAATTTTATATTTTCTTTTAAATATCATTTTTTGTTTATCTCCATATTTTTGATGTAAAGTTTCTTCTTGCATAGACATTTATTTTTCACTTCCATTTATAGGCAAACCTAACCATAATGGGTGACCTAATTCATTAAGGAAATTCTGTTTTATTTTTAATTCCAATTTAGAATCACTATATATTTTATTAGGTAATAGGGTTGTTTTGTTCTTGATATCTTTATTATTTAATTCTTCAAAATTATTTTCTTTAATATATAGTTTTAACTCTTCACTATAGGCTTTTATAATTTGTTTTTGTCCTATTTCTTGCTGTTTTACTTCAATTTCTTCTTTAGTTAATATAGGTTCATCCTTTTCTTGTTGTATAACTTCTTGTTTTTCTAAAGCTTCTTTTATTCTTTCTTTCTGTATTTCTGTTAATTGAATTCTTTTCTCTAAAAACTGTATATCTGGAGAATTGCTTTCTGGAGTTTTAATATCATGTGAATCCATATAAACAGATAAACGTATAATTTCATCTATATCTTGCTGTTCTACAGTTAAATCTATTTTTTTAGGTAATTTTTTGTTTAAATTATTAGAAATAATATATCTTAAAAGACAATTAGCTTTACATAATTCTTTTAAAGCTATAGTCAATCTAAAACCATATCCATAATTTTTATCGTATAATTTATCTACAATACTATTTAATTTATTGTATATCCCTATTGGTTGAACCCAATTTAATTTTACTCCGTTTAATTTTGGTAAAATAAATTTTACTTTTTCTATTTTTAAATCATTCTGTAAATATGATTTAATTTCTTTTTGTTGTTGATATTCATAATTCCAGAAAATAAAAATAAATCTCTGATTAAATCCAGTTTCAAGCCATCTTGCTCTTGATTCGTTATACATATCTTTTGTCATTTTTCCTATTATTGCACATTTTACAGCTTTATCATAATGTTTTTCCAACTTACCCATCTGTCTAATATCTCTTATACCTTCTTCCATCAAGTCACATAAAGCTGTCTCTATATTCATAGCTGTAGTTGTTTTTTTAGATACAATTTTATTATAATCACTTATCATAATTATTGTTATTTCTCCAGAATATATTTTATCTAATAAAGTTAAAACAAGTGAAGCATAAGTTAAATCTGAAGTACAATAAATAGTATGTATTTCATCATATTCTTTTAATAATTCTGACCCACCAGCTTCACTTTTAGCTATTAACATTAAACTTATTGGTTTATCTAATGTTGTTTTATTTGCTAATACTGTGAGTAATACTATTTTTTCTATATCTTCAACATATAACATTTTTATCCCTTCAAAATATTAATTTATCTAATAAATCTATTTTTTTAAGTATTATACTTTTATTATCTAATCCATACTCTATACTAACATAATCTCCAATATTCCAATCGTAAACTTGTTTCATTAATTTTTTAGGGAAATTTATGGCTATACAAGTTCCATTTTTAACTATTTTTCTTTTACTTTTTAGATGTGCCTTCATAATATTGTAACCCCTTCATTTTTATAATATTTTACTCCTACCATATACCCTTATTTAGGA
>Ga0315281_10012098_pt1 | contig 11779 bp, 11 predicted proteins | sample YL17G07_0_MG_FD_204540 | JGI IMG/M metagenome (GOLD analysis project Ga0315281, IMG submission 204540) | Sediment microbial communities from Yellowstone Lake, YNP, Wyoming, USA - YL17G07_0 | ecosystem: Environmental > Aquatic > Freshwater > Lake > Sediment | place: USA: Wyoming | collected... | reverse complement strand
ACGATCTCCCTGCGTGGATTTCGTGCCAATCGATGTATGGGCCGTTGGGAACCTGGATCGATTCCGGGGTGCGTTGTTTAGCTGTGGGGTCGGAGCTCAAGAGCGTGCTGATCCACGTATCAATGACCTCCTTGTCTCGCCAGTCATCCTGGAGCTCCGGCTTGATCCACCCATCCCATTGCTCAAGGAGCGCCTTTCGAGGCAGATAGCGATAGGCCCCCATTTCAGAGGACGGTCGATCTGGATTGGTCGGGTCACCAAACGTACTGACAAAGGTAGAATTCTTCCCATAAATCGCCCCATACATCACCAGCTTGCCCACCTTTTCCGGGTGCAGCGTCGCATAGAGGGCGGACCAGGAGGCGCCAATAGAGTGTCCGATGATGTTGACTTTATCCACCTTTCGCTTGGAACGGATATAATCGACGACGACATCAATATCCCGCATCACCTGATCTGCCCGAACCAGGGGAAGATTCTGATCCGGAGATTCCTTCATCTCCGGTGGCCTGGTCGACCGTCCGAATCCCCTGATATCCACGGTAAAAGCGTCAAAGCCGCGTTCGGCTACATACTCCAACCAAGAATATCCGGGAAGCGTAAGGTCAAAGATGACTGAGGCGGGGTCTGGAAGACCGTGGACAAATAGGACCACATTCTCCTTGGTGATCTTTGGCAAGTTCGAGAGCCGTTTCTCTCGAACGAACAGCTTGACCCCCTGATCCCTGCCCTGCACCAACCATTCCTCCTTGACGATGGCGTTCTCCTGCTCCACTGCGCCCACGGCAGAAGCGCTTATCGCGACAATCGCGACCGCCGTCCGGCACATCCTGCCGATTCGCAACCAGTGATCCATCATGCGCTCCTTTCTCCGCACATTCTATCGAAGCACCAATGTCTTCTGCATTGAAGGCCCGTTAGTATAAGGCTAAGAGAGGCAGCAGTGTCAACTTCTTTTCATGGTGCCCTGGTGAAACGCTTTAACGCTGCTATCAGTTATTGCCGTTTGCCTCTGGGGCCTGATTTTCTTATAATACGGTCTATGAATCAGGTGGACGACCTTCGGACTGTTAGTCGCCAGGTGACCAAAAAGAGCGGCTCGAACTTCGCCTACTCCTTTCTCTTCCTCCCAAAACCAAAACGCGAGGCGATGTACGCTGTCTACGCCTTCTGTCGGTTGAGCGACGACCTGGTGGACGAGTCGAAGGCTGGAGGTGATCCTGCTGTCGCGCTGGCCCAATGGAGAGAAGCGCTCGATATCTACTTTCAGAACGGCGTTGGTCCCCCTGTCATCATGGCTGTTGGCCAAGCCGCGCGCCGGTTCACTATCCCAAAGGTTTACTTCGAGGAGCTACTCAATGGCATGGAGATGGATCTCACGCGCGCCAGATATGCGACGTTTGAGGAACTCTACCCGTACTGCTATCGCGTGGCGTCGATTGTGGGCCTCATCTGCATCGAAATCTTTGGCTACACGAATCCGCAGACAAAGACGTACGCCGAGCAGCTGGGCATCGCCTTTCAACTGACCAACATTATTCGGGATGTGGGAGTTGATGCACAACGAGGACGGATCTACCTTCCGCAGGATGAGCTGAAGCGATTTGGATATTCTGAAGAAGAGCTGCTGGCCGGGCGTTACAACCGCGCCTTCATGGAGCTGATGAGGTTTCAGTGGGAACGAGCCCGAGGCTTTTTTCACGCAGCCTCAGCCGCATTGCCGGCAGAGGATGAGCGGTCACTGCTGGCCGCAGAGATCATGCGGGCGATTTACTACCGCCTGTTGCTCAGGATCGAAGCGCAACAGTACGATGTCTTCCACGGGGATATCACCCTTGGTAAACCCAGGAAGCTCTTGTTGGCCTCCGGCTTGTGGCTCCGATCGATACTGCGCTTTTAGTGTCATGTCCCTTGAGTCTCTTTACTGTGATTGCCATTCCGGACTTGACACGCCTGCCCCGTACTTGATACGGGGGAATCCAGTCGGGTCCTGTTGGATACCGGCTTCCGTCGGTATGACAAACTCGCGGCACGCCGCGGGGAATGAACCCCCAGTGGAGTCAAGGTCTTTCTGGAGTTTTCTGTGATCACGCACGACTTACCCCTAACAGCCTTAAGCCTTCAGCCTTCAGTCTATCTATCCGAGTAGTTACGCTGAAACATCTGCACCAGAGGGAGACTGGGCCATGCCCTGATTAGCCACCCTTGCCGTGGTGGTCGATCCCAATGTGGGCTTTGATGAACTTGACGATCCGTGCCTCGTCAAACTCATCAAGCTTGTCGATTCTGCCCCATGCTGTCAGCGCAATCTTCCGATCCAGTCCGGTGTATGGCGCAAGGATAACGCGATCGTACCGCTCGGCAATCGTGGTGAGCTGCTTGACCAGGTCAGGGCAATCCTGACAGGAGTACTGAATGACCACCCCGCCATCCTCGAGATTGTGCACCTGCATCTCCTTCGAGACCGGTTCGCTGGATACACCCCATCGAGCCAGTCCGGGGGCATGAGGGCCGGAGGTTGGTGGATCGCTGTTATACGGCGGATGAGGGGTGCCGAGGGGAACGTGGGGACTCGGCAGGGTCGCAACAGAGGTCCAGCTCACCTTCTCCGTCATCTTGCCGTAGCCCCAATAGGCGGCAACCAGCAGAACGACCGCAATGGCGGCATAGAGCCCGATCTGTCCCATCAGCCCCTGACGGCGCCTCGCTCTTTCCGTCTCAGCCCGTTCCTGCTTTGCCTTTTGGTTCGCCTCTTTCTTGACTTGCGATTTCGCGATCTGCGGCTTTGCCATCGACCCCCCTTGATTTTATCGCTGTGAGACCGGCCTTAAAACGCCAGGCTATTTGCTCCCTCCACTCTTCCGACGGTTGCCGACACCCTTCCGCTCGGTCGGCTGCGGCGTTTCTGGAGAGGCGACCAGTGTAAGTACCTCGCTCGCCGCCTCCTCGATCGATTTGCAGCTCATATCGATGACCGGCCAGCCCGCCTTGCGGAAGAGTGACCGGCTGTATGAAAGCTCAGCGCGTACATCCTCCACCTTCGCGTAGGCTTCAGCCGCAGGCGCAAGCTTGCGCTCAAGTCTGTCCCGCCGCAGATCCACCAGCCTCTCCACCCCCACTATGAGCCCAACGATTCGGCCCTGATCGATCGTCATCAGCCGGCCTGGCAGCGGAAGGTGTAAGATCACCGGGACGTTCGCAACTCGCCACCCCTTTCCCGCCAGGTAGAGGCTCAACGGCGTCTTGGAGGTTCGTGAGACGCCGACGAAGACGATCTCGGCGCGGTCGAGGCCAAGCGGGTCCTGGCCGTCGTCGTGCTTGAAAGTATATTCGATGGCCTCGATTCGGTGGAGGTGCTCCTGCCCCAGTTGTCGGAACAGACCGGGCTGCATGAGCGGAGGAATACGCAACTGGTCGCTCAGGCGAAGCAGCAGAGGCCCGATCAGGTCGATAATCTCTACCCCACGCTCCCGCCCCTCCCGTAACACGGCATGGCGAAGCTCCTCTGATACCAGGGTATGCACAATGATCCCCTTGCTCGCTTGGGCCGTCTCAATCGCACGTCGAACATCGCCTACCGTCTGGATATTGGGAAGACGCAGGATCTCCACCTCTGCCACCTGAAACTGGGCCAGCGCGGCTCGGACGACCATCTCCGCAGTGGCGCCGGTGGCGTCGGAAACGGCAAAGATCTGATAACGGGCTCGGGCTGATGATCGGTTCATAGCGGCTATCCTATCATCCCCATTACAGTTCGAGGAGCACCGCCACTTCGTCGCAGCGGTACAACTTACTGCAATTGAGGCAATCCTTCCACACCTTCTCTGGCAGTGTCAACTTGTCAACTACGTGAAATCCCAGGCGCTCAAAGAAAGCCGGTTTATAGGTCAGGGCAAAGACTCGCCTCATCGGGAGGTCTTTCGCGATGGCGATGCAGGCCTCGGTCACTGCCAGGCCGATCCCCTTCCCCTGATACTCCGGCCAGACGGCCAGCGATCGAACCTCAGCCAGATCTGCCCCGTAGACGAAGAGAGAGCACACCCCGGCAATCTGCCCGCCTTGCTCAAAGACCTGAAAGTCGCCGATCCGATCGTAAAGTTCCTGCTGCGCCAGCGGCAACAGCTCGCCCTTGCCGGCGTAGGCATTCACCAGGCGCGCAATTGCCGGAACATCGGTCGTCTTCGCCTTCCTGACCATACGCTGCTTCAGGCGCGGGTCGCCGCCATCGCCCCCCATGAGGAGGCGCTTATCCCGGCCCCGTCGATGCTGAGCCGGCCCGGCCCATCCGGCTGGCCTTCAAGCGATATCCCTATCGGCAGAAACTGCTGAATCGTCCACAGGTTCGTGAGCAGATGTTGGCTCACACACGCCGTGGTGAGGACCGAGCGACCGTTAGCCAGCGCCATCAGCACCGCAATCTGATCGGCCAAATGCGGGTCGGTGGCGGCATCGCCGGCGAGAAAGTCGAGCAGGGCATCGGCTGCTTCATCGGCCACGCGCTCAGCGGGTTTGCCACGCTCGCCAAGCGCGCCAAAGCCGGCCCGAGCCTGCTCGAATTCAGCCCATACAAATACGGTATCGCCCGGGCAGGCGGCATCGAACTCGGCAATCTCGATCTCGATTTTGTGCCCGGCGTCGGCGAGCCGGCATCGGACCCTCCTCACCTGTCGCTCGGCGATCCCTCTGGGGAGTCTGGCTACGGCTGATATACCCCGGATAGCCAGCAGCGCTCCGCGATCCGTAAGGTCAAGCGATCTCAGCCGCATCAACGGTTGCACGGCAACCCGCACCTCGCCACCCCCCTTGGGGTAAAAGCCGCCCCGTTGCACTTGCCAGGTGGCGGCTAGTCCCATCCTCTCCACCATCGGCAGGAAGACCTCGGAGATGTATGGAGCCGGCGGACTCCATGGAACGTGCGTGCCGCCCGTGAGCACGAGATCTGATGGTGCATCTGCAAATGCAAGCGGGGCAAGGATTGCCTGGATCACAAGCGACACCGCGCCGGCTGTCCCGACGTCGAACCGACGCGATCCTCCAGTGATCGGCCCAGGGACAAAATGCAGATGGGAAGAGCCCAGCTCCGCCCCATGCACCTCGGCACCCGTGATCTCGGCAAGCGCCTTGACACAGGAAAGGTGCTGCGGTTGTAGGCCAGGATTCTTTCGACCGGCCCGAATCTTGACAAGCTCTACGGGCCTGCCAAGGACGGCAGATAGGGCCAAGGCCGTCCTGAGAATCTGCCCGCCCCCCTCACCGTATGATCCATCGATCCTTAGAACGCCACTCGCCACTACGCTCCTACCGTCCTCGCCATTGCGAGGCCTGCCCCGCATCTGATAGGGTATTATTTGCCCGCTAGCGGAAACTGTCAAGGGAACTCTTAGATGGCGGATCCAACAGCTTTACTCACGAGGCCCCCGCCCCTCCCACCTTTTTTCCAGCCTTCTCGTGGAAGCGCGTGAGGTCAACAATGACCCGCTCGTGCTGACACTCGGCAATCTTCTCCACCTCGTCGAAGGCCTCGATCCAGAAAGTGAGACGCCGTCCATCAATCTGCGTCAGTGTCGCCACCACTTTCACCATCAGTCCGATCGGAGTCGGCGCCAGGTGCGTCATCTTCACGACACTGCCGACTGTGCCCTGCCCTTCCGACAGGTGCGGCTGCACACCGGCTGTCGCCACCTCCTCCATCCACTCGACCACAACCGGCGTGGTGAGGACATGGACGAACGGGTTGCCATGCCGGTCGGCCGCCTCGGCCCCGGTCACTCTCCAGGCCCTCTCACACGTCATCCCTTCATACAGGCTCATCGGCTCCTCCCATCTCGGGCGCATTGTGTCGGTTGTCTCTGGATGCGTAATTACTCTGGTGTTGAGGATGTAGGCTGAAGGCTGTTCGTCGTTGCGCTTGGACCGAATCAAGACGCCCAGAACCTTTTCGGTCTCCATCATGTTCGCGTCGCATTCAGAAAACGCCTGGCTCGTCCACGCGCGTTCCTACAGTCTACAGGACTACAGTCTCTCTACCTTGTAGCTACCTGTGCGCAATAATACTTGACATGCTCATGGAGAGTGACTAGATTGAGCCGGTTTTGCTGAACTCCATGCCCTGTGTGCTCCATGCTAGCATACGAACAGACCTGTGAGAGCGAAGGTCTTCATTGCGCCCTCCAACTTGACGAAATACGCTGACCGGGATAGCATCCTTACAGGCGTGTTGGCGCCAAGGCGGCCAATCACCCTCGCTGATCCTAGCATGCTGTACCGTGAGGTAATCTGTGTCTACAATCGAGGAAGAGAGCGAAACGACCATCAGGCGGCGGACCGCCGAATACCAGCCGCCTCGCTCGTGGCGAAGCTGGCTGATCGGGCGTCCACTCCGGACCGCCGATGCCCCTGATCAGGCTATTGGCAAGACGGTCGGCTTGGCTGTCTTCGCCTCCGACGCGCTGTCATCGACCGCATACGCGACCGACGAGATTCTGTTCGTCCTGGCCGCTGCCGGGGCTGCCGCGTTCGTCTACGCCCTTCCGATCTCGCTGGCCATCGTGGCGCTGCTGGCCGTTGTCACGCTCTCGTATTTGCAGACGATCCATGCCTATCCAGGAGGCGGCGGAGCCTACATTGTGGCCCGTGATAACCTGGGAGAATTCCCAGCCCAGATAGCCGGCGCGTCGCTACTTACCGACTATATCCTCACCGTGGCCGTGTCAGTCGCTTCGGGCGTGGCCCAACTGACCTCAGCGTATCCGTCCATTTTTCCTTACCGAGTGCCATTAGCCATCGGGATGGTACTGGTCATGATGGTCGTCAACCTGCGCGGCGTGAAAGAATCCGGCGCAATCCTCGCCATTCCCAGCTATTTCTTCTTGGGTATGATGCTTCTGACCGTAGGCAGCGGCTTCAGTCAGTACCTGATGGGGAGCCTTCATACCGTGGTGAACCCGCCGCCGGGAAGGGAACATGTCGCGCAATCGATCTCACTCTTCCTGCTTCTCCATGCCTTTTCCAATGGCACGACAGCCCTTACCGGAGTGGAGGCTATCTCTAACGGCGTCCCTGCGTTTAAGGAGCCACGCAGCCGCAATGCAGGCATCACGCTGATCTGGATGTCTGCCATTCTGGGTACGCTGTTCCTGGGCGTGACCTTCCTGGCCGGCAAAATGGGTGCGACGCCTTCGGAGACAGAAACGGTGATGTCGCAACTGGCGCGCACGGCCCATGAGGGACGGGGCTACCTGTACATCTCCACCATCGCCGCCACAACCCTTATCCTGATCATGGCGGCCAATACGGCCTATGCCGGATTCCCGCGATTGAGCGCCCTGCTGGCGGCGGATGGCTTTTTGCCCCGGCCGCTCACGTACCGAGGAAGTCGACTCGTCTACTCGCGAGGCATTGTGGCGCTGGCCCTCATCGCCTCACTCCTGATCTGGCTGTTTCAGGCCAGCGTCAACGCGCTGATCCCGCTCTATGCCATTGGCGTCTTCCTCTCCTTCACGCTTGCCCAGGCCGGCATGGCGCACCGCTGGTGGAAGGCCGGACATCTCTCGCCAGAGCAGGAAGCCCAAGAGCATGGCTCAATACTCCGTCACGACACGCGCTGGGCGCTGAAGATGGTGATCAACGGCTTTGGCGCGCTCTGTACGGCCGGGGTCATGCTGATCTTTACCGTCACAAAGTTTCGCGATGGGGCGTGGCTCGTGATCCTGTTGGTGCCGATTCTCGTGGCGATCTTCTCTGCCATCCATTCCCATTACCGGGACTTAGCCGCCCACCTTTCATTAGAACAGTATGGTGGGCCGCCTCGAATCTCGCGTCAGCGTGTGATTCTGGCAGTTAGTGGCGTCCATCGCGGGACGCTGGCGGCGCTCCGCTATGCCCGAACACTGTCCGATGACATTACGGCCGTGCATATCTGCACCGAACCCGCCGAGGCTGAGACGGTGAACCGGAAATGGGAATCGTGGGGCGATGGAATCCGCCTGGTCGTGCTTGATTCCCCTTACCGATTGTTCCTGGAACCCTTATTGGGCTATATTGAGGAGGTTGCCGCGCGGCGCCAGCCGAACGAGATCATCACCATCATCGTGCCGCAGTTTGTCCCCCGCCGCTGGTGGCACAACCTCCTGCACAACCAGACCGCAGTGCTGCTGCGGCTGATGCTGTTGTTTAAGCCCGGGATCGTGATTATTGACGTACCCTATCAGATAGAGTAAAAGTAAGCGTTCAGCAATCAGCCGTCAGCTTTCAGCAACAACAAGGAAAGAAGGAAAATGGCCGACCATTTCCAAATCAAAGGCTTGGACCTCTGTGGTTATTTTGCCTCATCTTGCTGATGGCTGAGCGCTGACCGCTGAATGCTATTTTCGGAGGAGCAGAACACGCTATGCATATCATTATCGTGGGGTGTGGGCGGGTAGGCACAGAGCTGGCCTATCGGCTATTCCAGAAGGGACATCAGGTGGCGGTGATCGACCAGGTGGCTGCCTCCCTGAGTAACCTGCCGGCGGACTTCCGTGGACATACGGTGCAAGGTGAAGCGCTGGCCACGGATGTGCTGCGCCGAGCGGGCATTGAGCAAGCCGATGGTCTCGCCGCCGTCACCAACTCCGACTCGCTTAACGCGGTGGTCGCACACGTGGCGCGGACCGTCTATCACGTGCCCCAGGTCGTCGTCCGCAACTATCATCCACGCTGGCGAACCTTACACGAGGCCTTTGGCCTCCAAGTGGTCAGCTCGACCAGCTGGGGCGCACAACGCCTTGAAGAGCTTCTGTACCCCACGGTCGCTCGGAGCGTGTTGTCGGCCGGCAATGGCGAAGTCGAGATCTACGAGCTGGTCGTGCCTGAGGCTTGGCACGGCCGGTCCCTCCAGGATCTCCTTCCCGCAGGCGAGTGCCTGGCCGTGGCGTTGTCCCGCGTCGGCAAAGCCATCCTCCCCTCTTCCGACGACCGTCTCGAGGCTGGCGATATCGTACACCTGAGCGCCACCATGGCAGGGATCGACACGTTGCGTGAGCGGCTGCAGACGCCGCAAGGGGGGTAACATGTTTGTGCTGATCGCCGGCGGAGGCCGAACTGCTTCACACCTGGCCACCCTCTTGCTGGCTCGCCAGCACGAGGTCCGACTCATCGAGCACCGACGGGACGTCCTCTCACGCCTTCACCACGAGTTGCCCACCGAGGTGATCTACGAAGGCAACCCCATCGATCCACAGGTATTGGAACAGGCCGATATCCGTCGGGCGAAGGTGTTAGCTGCGTGTACTTCTTCCGATGAAGATAATCTCGCGCTCTGCTTCTTTGCCCGCACCCGCTATCAGGTACCCCGTACGATCGGCTGGATCAACAATCCTCGCGCCGCTTGGCTCTTCGACGAGAAGTTCCACGTAGACGTGGCCCTCAACCAGGCGCAGATCTTTAGCAGTCTGATCGAAGAAGAGATGTCGCTCGGTGATATGGTGACATTGCTCAAATTGCGGAGGGGCCGCTATTCCCTGGTAGAGGAGAAGATCCCCCCGGGAGCCCGCGCGCTGGGCATCGCGATCAAGGACCTGCGCCTGCCGCCGGATTCGGTGATCGCCACCATCATCCGCGACGGGCAGCTCCTCATTCCGCGCGGGGATACTCGATTTGAAGTTGGGGATGAGGTGCTCGCGATTGCAGATCATGAAGGTACCGAAGAGCTGGCCGGCCTATTCGGCCGACCGGATGCACAACAGAAGACGTAACACTTAGGCGTTTAGACTGAAGGATGAAGGTTTTTTACATTAGCTCGCAAGGCACGAGTCACGCCAATGAACTACCCCGCAGCAAGCTGCATGGTATCGTCTTCTGTTCTGGCCCGTCATTCCGTGCTTGACACGGAATCCAGTCGGGCCCTCTGGATACCGGCTTCCGCCGGTATGACGAACTCGCGGCACGCCGCGGGGAATGAACCCCCAGTGGATTCAGGACCTTTCTGGAGTTTTGCGTGATCACGCATGACTTACACCTCACAGCCTTCAGCCTTCAGCCTATCTACCTGAATAGTTACCAAAAGACGTCTTAACAGCCTAGTCGATCAAGGAAGGCTTCAATGCCTCCGCTCACCTCGTCCGGCTGCTCCATCATGACCATATGGCCAGCAGCAGGAACGAGCTGAAGCTGCGATCCGTTGATCTGGCGATGCAGATACTCGGCGTATTTGGGTGGCGTCACCAAGTCGTCGGTCCCGCAGATCACCAGCGCGGGAAGGGTGATCGCCTTCACCTGCTCCATGAGATCAAAGGCATCGCACGCCAGAAGGTCTCCCTCGATCACTGGGATCGAGGTGCGTAGCATCGCGTCGGCGTCCTGCTTCAGCACCTCCGCCGGGGTGCCTGGCGCGTGCACCAATTTGATGATCATGTCGACCGCTCGCCCTGCGTCGTCTCGAAGTCCCGCGAGGATCTGCGGCTGCACGCGCAGCCTTACTCCGGTCCCTACCAGCACAATCGCCGCAAGCAGCTCAGGGTAGGCCAAGGCAATACTCTGGGTAATCGCCCCGCCCATCGAGTGGCCCACCATGACGATCCGGTCAAGACCCAAGGCCGCGATACACCCCTTGACGATGTCGCGGTAGGCCTCGATCCTATCGGCTCCGCTCCCGTTCGAATCGCCATGCCCAGGGAGGTCCACGGCGATGGCCTTCCGCCGCCGCCCCAATGACCTGAGCTGCTGGAGCCACACCTGATGGCTCCCACCCGCCCCGTGGATGAAGACGATCGGTGACAGATGGCTCGCCAGACTTGGACCTTGTTCAACGAAGTGGATTCGAGTGCGCCCGACCTGCACGTACGGCAATGTCCCGCCTCTATGCCTCTTCAGATTTCAACGTCCTGCCCAGGAGACTCACCACCGCCTCTCGGGGCGATCGATGCTCGAAGAATACGGCGTAGCTTTCCTGGCAGATCGGCATGTCGACGGAGAAGCGCTTGGCAAGCTCGACCGCAGCCTTCGAGGCATTGACCCCCTCCTTCACTGTCGGGCTGTGCTGTAGCAGCTCGGAGAGCGCCGCACCCTTACCCAGCGCCAAACCAAGTTGCCGGTTTCGCGAGAGGTCCCCGGTGCATGTCAGCACGAGGTCCCCAAGCCCCGCCAGCCCGGCGAATGTCTCGGCGCGCGCGCCCATCGCGACGCCCAGCCTGGTCATTTCGCGTAACCCCCTTGTGATAAGAGCGGCCACCGCATTGTGCCCCAGTCCAAGACCGTCCACGATCCCAGCGGCGATGGCAATCACGTTCTTGATCGCTCCCCCCAACTCCACGCCCAACGGATCGCTTCCGGCATACACGCGAAAGGTTGGCGTGCTCAGCAAGTCCTGAACCCGTAAGGCTGCCGCCGCCTCCTCAGACGCCGCGACCGCCGCCGTTGGCAGTCCTCCGCTCACCTCCTTCGCGAAGGTGGGACCTGAGAGTACGGCCACCGTCCTCACGTGAGGAGCAACATCATGCATGACCTGAGATATAGTCATGCAACTATTTGGTTCTAGCCCCTTTGTAGCGCTTACCACAACTGTAGATGGCTCAACGAACGGAAGTAGGTTTGTAAACACCGAACGGAACACATGAGAAGGGGTGACCAGCAGAATAGCCGAGCAGCCTCGGGCGACCTCAGTGAGTGAGGTCGTGATCTCAATCGCCGCTGGCAGTTCGACCCCCGGCAGATAGAGACTGTTCTCCCGCTCCCTCGCCATTGTCACGGCGAGATCACGCTCCCACACCCAGAGGCTAACCGAGTGTCCTTTCTCGGCTAA
>Ga0315281_10012096_pt1 | contig 11781 bp, 13 predicted proteins | sample YL17G07_0_MG_FD_204540 | JGI IMG/M metagenome (GOLD analysis project Ga0315281, IMG submission 204540) | Sediment microbial communities from Yellowstone Lake, YNP, Wyoming, USA - YL17G07_0 | ecosystem: Environmental > Aquatic > Freshwater > Lake > Sediment | place: USA: Wyoming | collected... | reverse complement strand
TCGCCCGTCTGATCCTCTTCGCCATTTTCCCTGACGCTATGCTGCAATACTTCTTGATCTTTCAAAAAATTTTCTATATGATTTGCTCAGTTACGTTGGACGAAGAAGTATGATCCCGCGCTGGGAAGGAATGAACCGGTGACCGATAAGAATAGGGCGGGGGGATGAGAGAAGATTCTGGAGGTGAGAACATGGTGGTGAATGAAAAAGTGTTCAGAAAAATTATTAGGGAAAGCATCAGGGATGCTCTGCGGGAAGAAAGGTTGAATTTGTATGAAATTTTAATCCCTTATGTTTCAAAAAAGGAGTTGAAAGAAATCGAGGAGAGATACGGGGCTCCATCGGATTATGATGAGAGGGAATTTAAAGATATGACCGATTGGGTGATGAAATGAAGGTAACCTTCAGCAGCCACTCTATGAAGTTTCTCTCATCGTGTGACGAGCGAAACCAGGAGAGGATAAGAGCAAAAATCAAAGAACTGATCATTTCCATCGATCAAAAAGGAATCATTCCTTTCCGCGAACTTCAAATCAAAATGCTGGCTGGAAAATGGAAAGGTTTCATGAGGATGAGAATCGGTAAGACTCGAATCATCTTTAGAATCGAGAAGGAAAAGCAAGAACTGCTGGTTTATACGATTGACTTCCGGGGGGAGGTTTATCGATAAATAAGAATCATGTATCTGGCAGCTCTGGTTCTTGGTCTGTCGGCCATTCAAGACCTCGCTGCCAAGGTAGATTAAAAAGATCATCGGCTTCTTCTGGAGCTAAATTTTCTCCTTGGCCTTTTCCGGACCCTTAACGGAGGGTTAAATGGAATGCAGAAACAAAACCCCAATTCTCAAAGAGAGATGGGGTTTTGTTTTATGAAGACATAAAACCTGGTGATTGGCGGAAAAAGAGGCGGAAAGATTGGTTTGTAAAGATTAAGGGCAAAGGGGGAAGCCCTTCAATAATTAAATTGATCTAGAGATTATTGTAGAAAGGCTTGCGGATATTTGCAGGGTATGGGGGCGGAGGTTTTTTGATCGGCGTCCCATTAGCGGCGGCTTGTAATCAGCTCTGCTGACTCATACTAAACCTGACAGACAGTTCAAAATCCAATCATGATCCGCAGTTTTGTTCAAAGCCACGACCGGGATTAATCACCCCTCCCCCGACACCCCATACACCATTGTGTTTCGGACTTGAATTCCAATTAGGATTGAGTTAAAAGAATTTATGAAAAAGCCATTGGATCAGTTCCTGATTCGGAAGGCCCTGAGACATCTGGAATCCTCGGATCGGGCTCTTTCAGGCTTGATTACTAAACATGGCCCCTGCACGATTACGCCGGCACTGGACAACCCTTTTCACGCCCTGGCTTCTTCAATCATCAGTCAACAGATTTCAGCTCATGCTGCCAGAGCCATAAAGGGCAGGCTTTTTGATTTGATCGGCCCTCAAACCTTTACTCCCCAAAATGTTTTAAGAATTTCGGCTAAGAATTCCAAAGCCGCAGGATTATCACGGCCGAAATTTGAGTACCTTCGCGGGTTAGCCTTGGCCGTTAGAAACGGGGACCTTGATTTTTCCTCTATCGCCAAATGGGAAGACGAAGAGGTTATTACTAAACTCATCACCTTTTCGGGAATTGGAAGATGGACCGCGGAGATGTTTCTCATATTCGGACTCGGAAGGCCGGATGTTCTGTCGGTCAATGATGCGGGTCTCAAAAGGGGATTCAAGTTGGCTTATAATCTCCAGCAGGGGCCATCGGCAGATGAAATGATTTCCATCAGCGAACCGTGGAGGCCTTATCGGAGTGTAGGGAGCTGGTATCTTTGGAGGGTGGTTGACTGAACCTTTGTTCCAATCAGCAAAAATCTTATTGGGACGCGGATGAACACGGATGAACGCGGGAAAAAATTAAAGACTTCAAGCCATTTTATTGTTTGGGACACAGATGAACCCAGCGCGGCGCAGCCGCAACCAAAATCAGGTCATCTTTCTGCAAGAGTTTTGCTCAGGGTTACGGGTGATCCCAGAAATCCCCCCTCCGCCCCCCTTTTCTAAAGGGGGATTGGGGGGATTTCAGAGGCCCGTTTCCTAACCAAAAATTCTTTCCAAAATTTGGAGAGTCTGCACGTTAGTAGTACAGATAAACACAGATAAAAATTCAGGGTGAAAAACCTTTACAAAAACAAGCTCTGAAACTAAATGCGGAGGCGGGACATGCGAAAGCGTCAGTTCACACGGCGCACCTTTATCAAAGGGGCCGGGTTGGTGGCCGTGGCGGCAGCCGGTAGATTCAGCATTCCTGGAAGCATTGCGGAGGCTTCTTCAACGGAGCACAAGGTGCCCCATTCCTCCGGAACCGAGGCGCCGAAGCTCAAGGCGCCGGCGAATGCGTGCGACTGTCACCTTCATATCTATGATGAGCGCTTTCCGCCCCCCGGGCCGGTCGCGCGGCTGGTGAAGGGCGCGGGCGTGGAGCAGTACCGGCTTCTCCAGAAGCGGATCGGGACGACGCGGGCGGTGATTGTCACCCCCAGCGCCTACGCCACGGCTAATGCCGTCACCGTGGACGGCATTTCCCAGCTCGGCCTGGCCAACGCGCGGGGAGTCGCGGTGGTCCGCACTGAAGTCACCGATGGCGAGCTGAAGAAAATGGCGGACGGGGGGATCCGCGGGATTCGATTTACCCTCTTCGACCCCAAAACCGCAGTCACCAGCTTCGAAATGATCGAGCCGCTGGCCAAACGGGCGAACGACCTCGGCTGGCACGTGCAGCTCCATTTCCGGGGGGACCAGATTGTTGAAAGAGAAGACCTGCTGAAGCGCATCGCCGCGCCGATCGTGTTCGATCACATGGGGAGAATCCCGCACCCGGCGGGCGTTAAACACCCCGCCTTCCAGATCATCTGCCGGCTCATCGACAAGGGCCGGACCTGGGTCAAGCTGTCAGGGGTGTACCAGGACACCAAGGTTGGGCCGCCTACTTATGCGGACGTGACCACGCTCGCCCGGGCGTACCTGAAGGCGGCACCAGAGCGGATGGTGTGGGGGAGCGACTGGCCCCACCCGACCGAGAGAGAACACAAGCCGAACGACGCCGTGCTCTTCGACCTGCTGACCGAGTGGGCGCCGGATGAGGCCCTGCGGAAAAAGGTTCTGGTCGAAAATCCGGCGGTTCTGTATGGGTTTTCGAATAGGTAGGTGGCCGGTTATTTGGTTATAAACGGTTGCCAGGCCTATTTCTGATCAAGATCGCCCAGGATTTGTTCGATCAGAGGATTAACGGCAGGAATACGATCCTTGACGGCGATCCAGACAGCCTCCCGGTTCACGCCGAAATAGAAGTGAATCACTTTGTCCCTCATCCCAGCCATTTCCTTCCAGGGGACGGAGGGGTATTTTGAGCGGACTTCTTCGGGAACATTCTTTGCCGCCTCGCCGATAACCTCAAGGGAGCGCACAACGGCATTAAAAGTCTTTTTGTCCGCCACGAATTTCTCGTAGGACATTCCTCGGATAAAATCCTGCGCATCCTGCATATTCTGGAGAATATCTTTGATGTATAAGAGGATGTTGCGGGTCATATGCCGACGGCCTCTCTGAGAATCGTTTCTTTCAATTCCTCCCGCACATCGCGCTTTGGAATCAGATCCACCTTTATGCCGAGAATTTCGCTGAGGTAGATTTCGGCCCCGATGACCTCGAAGAGGCTTACGGGACGAAGTATTTCCGCAAGGAGATCGATATCACTTCCCGGCTTGGGGTCCTGCCGAGCATAGGAACCGAAGAGCCCTACGACTTCCACACCATAGCGATCGGCGAGAATATTCTGATGCTGCTTGATAAGTGAGCGAATTTCGTCTCGTGATTTCATGCCTGCTAACTCCATACGGGCGACCAGCCGGTCGCCCCTACAAACCCCGAACTCCGAACTAAATCGCTCCGCACTTCATTACGGATAAACGGGTACGATATCCAGCCCCAGGGATTCTTCGAGGCCGAGCATCACGTTCATGTTCTGCACGGCCTGACCCGAGGCCCCTTTTACCAGGTTGTCGATGGCCGAGAGGATGATGAGGCGGTTGATCCGCTTGTCCACCTTCACCGCAATATCGCAGTAATTCGACCCGAAGACATCGGCGGTGCTGGGGAGAAGGTCCGAGGGGCGGACGCGGATGAACCTCTCCTTTCCGTAGAAATCCAGGTACATCTCGTAGATTTCTTTTTCGGAGAGGGGTTTGGCCAGGGTGGCGTAAATGGTGGAGAGGATTCCCCTCTTCATGGGCACCAGGTGAGGGGTAAAGGTGAGGATGACCTTTTCCCCGGCCACCCGGCTCAGTTCCTGCTCCATCTCCGGGGTGTGCCGGTGTTCGGTCACCTTGTAGGCCTTGAAGTTCTCGCTCACCTCGGCAAACATGGAAGAGAGGACGGCGGACCGGCCGGCCCCGCTGACCCCCGATTTGGAATCGGCAATGAGGGTGCGGATATCGACGACCTTGTGTTTCAGGACCGGGGCCAGGGCCAGAATTACGCTGGTGGGGTAGCAACCGGGGTTGGCGACCAGCCTGGCTTTTTTGATTTCCTCACGGTGCAGTTCAGGAATGCCGTAAACCGCCTCCTTCAAAAGCCCCGGCGCGGTGTGGGGTTCGTACCATTGCTCGTAAACCTTCGGATCGGCCAGGCGGAAATCCGCGCTCAGGTCAACAACCTTGATTCCTCTTTCCAGGAAGCCCGGCGCTACATCCATGACCGCCTTATGGGGCAGGGCGGTAAAGACGAAGTCACAGGCCCTGGATAAAGGCTCCACTTCCAGGGGCTGGCAGACCAGGTCAACCTCTTTCAGAATGGACGGGAAAAGCTTCCAGATCGGCTGACCGACGTTTTTCTCGGCCGTCAGCGCGGTCAATTGAACCTTGGGGTGCCTGGAAAGCAACCGCACCAGCTCGATCCCGGTATAGCCCGTTGCTCCGATCACGCCCACTCGGATCATGGCGTTCCTCCTTCATTAGTCCCAGAACGTTACCGCCCGCTTATCCCCCTCACCCCGGCCCTCTCCCGCCAGGGGAGAGGGAGTTTTCGGGTGAAAGCCAACCCATTTGGGCAGTAAAAAGGGAAGGCCGGAAGACCTTCCCTTGATTTTTACCCCAATCCGGATTACCGTTTGGAGTATTGGAATCTCTTCCGGGCGCCTTTCTGGCCGTATTTTTTACGCTCTTTCTTCCGGGGGTCCCGGGTGATGAGGCCGGCCTTCTTCAGCGATTCCCGGAACTCGTCTTTTACCGCGAGGAGGCCGCGGGTGATCCCATGACGAATGGCTCCGGCCTGTCCTTTCATCCCCCCGCCCAGAACCGTGATGTCGATGTCGAACTGGCCCAGCGTGCCGGTCAGCTCCAGGGGCTGGAAGATGATCATCTTAGCCGTGTCCAGCTTGAAGTACTGGTTCAGCTCCTGGTCATTTACCGTGACTTTTCCGTCGCCGGGCTTCATCCAGACCCGGGCGATCGAAGTCTTCCTCTTCCCAGTGGCATAGTAAACTTTTTCGGGCATATGTCCTTCCTTTATAGGGTATAAGCTTCAGGTTGTTGGGCTTCGTGGGGATGGGTGTCTCCGGCATAGACTTTGAGCTTCTTGATCAGTTTTTTCCCCAGTTTGGTCTTGGGCAGCATTCCCTGGACGGCCATGGTGATGAGGCGCTCGGGCTTCTTGTCCCTGATTTTCTCGGCGCTGGCCTCTTTTAGCCCGCCGGGGTATCCGGAGTGATGAAAATAGATCTTCTCTTTCCATTTTTTCCCGGTCAGGGCCACTTTCTTCGCATTGATGACCACCACGAAATCACCCGTGTCCTGATGAGGGGCAAAGATCGGCTTGTTCTTCCCCCGCAGCAGGATTGCAACCCGTGTGGCCAGCCGTCCCAGAATCCTCCCATCGGCATCCACCAAGTGCCATTTGGGCTTGATATTCTCGTTTTTCACTAGAGGAGTTTTCATAGACGAACCTCAGTCGTAAATTAAATCCAGATTATATAGACTTAAGCATACCTTTGCAATTAAAAAATGTATAGGGAAAAATCGTTTGGGCGTTCCCCCCAGCCCATTTTCCATTTTAATCCCAATTTCCCAAAAATTCTTGTTGAATCAAAGGGTTTTAAATCGCATCATAAATAACATGAATGATAAAAACATGAGTGAACCCAAAAACTTATCTTTACCCATCCAGGGGATGACCTGCGCTTCCTGCGTGGCCCGGATCGAAAAATCCCTCCGGGCCGTCGGAGGGGTTCGAGAGGCCAGTGTCAATTTAGCCACCGAAAAGGCCAATATCGTCTATGATCCCAGCCTTGTTGAACCAGAGAATATAAAAAAGGCCGTCGAAGACCTTGGCTACGGTGTCCCCCAGGAGCTGAGCAAAGAAGAAAAAATCACTATCGCCATCGGCGGCATGACCTGTGCCGCGTGCGTGAACCGGATTGAAAAGGGTCTGCGCAAAATTGAAGGAGTGACCGAAGCCCAGGTCAACCTGGCCACCGAAAGAGCCACGGTCCTATATTATCCCGAAAAAGTGGGAACGTCCGAGTTTCGGAAGACGGTCGAGGACCTGGGGTACGAAGTCAGGGGATTCGAGGAAGAAGCTTCGGCCGACCGGGAAGCTGAAGCCAGAAGCCGGGAGATCCGGCTGCAGAAGCGAAAGTTCGTAGTCAGCGCCGTTCTCTCGGCGGCCATTTTCTTCGGAAGTATGCCTGAATGGTTTCCCTGGTGGCCCACGATCCTGCAAAACCATCTGACCCTTTTTCTGCTGACCACCCCCGTTCAATTCTGGGCGGGCTGGCAGTTTTACCGGGGTTTCTGGCTGGCCCTGAAGCACCGGACTTCGGACATGAACACCCTCATCGCGGTGGGAACTTCCGCGGCCTACATCTACAGCACGGTGATAACCTTCTTCCCCAAATCGTTCCGGGCCGGGGGATTGGACCTGGGAGTTTACTTTGACACCTCGGCCATGATCATCACCCTGATCCTCTTGGGGAAACTTCTGGAAGCCATCGCCAAAGGTCAAACCTCCTCGGCCATAAGACGGCTCATGGGCCTTCAGGCCAAGACGGCCAGGGTGGTCCGGAACGGGCAGGAGATAGATATCCCGGTGGAAGAGGTACGCAAAGGGGATGGGGTGATCGTTCGTCCCGGGGAGAAAATCGCCGTCGATGGAATGGTCCGGGAAGGCTGGTCGGCGGTGGATGAGTCGATGCTCACCGGAGAGAGCATCCCCGTGGAGAAGCATGCCGGGGATCCGGTTATGGGGGGAACCATCAATAAGACCGGATCGTTTCAGTTTGAGGCCACCAAGGTGGGCAAGGAGACGGCCCTGGCGCAGATCATCAGGCTGGTGGAAGAAGCCCAAGGTTCCAAGGCACCGATTCAGAGGCTGGCGGACCGGGTGGCGAGTGTATTCGTGCCCACGGTCATATCGATTGCCCTGCTTACTTTTGCCGTCTGGATGATTTTCGGCCCCAGGCCGGCTTTCACTCTGGCCCTTCTTAATTTCGTAGCGGTTTTGATTATTGCCTGCCCCTGCGCTCTGGGACTGGCGACGCCCACCGCCATTATGGTGGGAACCGGCCGGGGGGCGGAGAACGGAATTCTTATCAAGGGGGGAGAAAGTCTGGAAACCATCCACCGGGTGAATTCTATTCTATTTGATAAGACCGGGACCCTCACTCAGGGGAAACCCTCGGTCACCGACATCGTCGTCGGAAATAAATTTAAAGAAGAGCAGGTCCTCCGATGGGCCGCCTCGGCGGAAAAGGGATCAGAGCATCCCCTGGGGGAGGCCATCGTCCGCGCGGCCGAAGAAAAGGGGCTGGGGCTCAGTCCAGCGGAAGGATTTGAAGCCATTCCCGGACAGGGGATCAAGGCCCAAATCGATGGGGAACCGATTCTCCTCGGAAACCTCAGGCTCATGGAGGAGAAAGGGATTGACCTGAGTGGCCTCCGGGGGGAGATGGAGCGCCTGGCCAGTGAAGGCAAAACCCCCATGGTGGTGGCAAGAAATCATTCCGCGGCCGGGGTTGTGGCCGTGGCTGACACTCTCAAGCCCCATTCCCGGGAGGCGGTGGAAGCCCTGCAGCGGATGGGCCTGGAAGTGATCATGATCACCGGCGACAATGAACGCACGGGCAAAGCCGTGGCCGGTCAAATGGGAATCAAACGAGTCCTGGCCGAAGTTCTTCCCTGGGAAAAGAGCCGGCAGGTCAAGAAATTGCAGGAAGAGGGGAAGGTGGTGGCCATGGTCGGAGACGGAATCAACGACGCCCCGGCCCTGGCCCAGGCTGATGTGGGAATCGCCATCGGCACCGGGACCGACGTGGCTATGGAATCTTCCGATATCACCCTGATCACCGGAGACCTGCGGGCGGTGGTGACCGCCATCCAGCTCAGCAAAAGGACGATCCGTACGATCCGGCAGAATCTTTTCTGGGCCTTTATTTATAACATCCTGGGAATCCCGATCGCCGCCGGAATCCTCTACCCCTTCTGGGGAATCCTCCTCAACCCCATGATCGCCTCCGCAGCCATGGCCATGAGTTCCGTGTCCGTGGTCAGCAACTCGCTGCGGCTGCGGCGGTTCCGGCCGAAAATTTAAAGAAATCAATATTTAACCGGGGATATCCAGGGCAATCTTCAAGGCTTGATTTAGAGCTTCAATCTGCTTGGGCGGAAGGGTACCGATAAAGTTAGTCAATGCTGATTTGGGCAAGCTGACTAATTCATCGCAATGGATGCTGCTATCGTGCCTCAATCCTTCATCCTGGCCGACAGGAACCTGGGTCGCCAATCCGTCATATGCAGTGTATATGGGCGCGCATATCACGGTTGAAAAGCGCGAGTCAATCAGGACTTGACGGCTGACGATGACAAATACGCGAAATTTCTTGGGGTCGCGTGAGGGATGGGCCACACGATACAGTTCACCGCGTTTCATAGGGGGATTTGATAGGCAAGAACTTCGGCGGCTTCTTGGTTAAGATAATCCGCCCGACGGTTGAGAATTTCAAGATCTCGGGCGTTCTTCTCGTCGCGTATCATCTGGTCGATAAAGGCCAAGACGGCTGCTTCAATGAAGTCTGATCGGTTCTTCTTATATTGCTTCGCTCGCTTATCCACGACTTTGAGCAATTCCTCAGAGATGGTAATGGAGGTCTTGACTTTCATACTACTAATATATTCCTATCAGAATACATTGTCAATCGCTTTTTCAGGCGTTGAAATTATTGTTTCTGACTCCAGCCTTGACCCGCTCATATCTTTCTGATAAAAGAATTACTCATCATCCAGTATCCAAAATCCAGCATCCGGTTGAGGGAGGGAAAAATGGAGATCCTTTTCAGGAACGGCAACATCCTGACCATGGAGCCGGCCGCATCGAAAGCGGAAGCTCTGGGCGTCCAGTTTGGGAAAATCTTTAAGATCGGGGGAAACGAGGAGATGCAGAGATTGGCCACCCCCGCCACCACGGTGATCGACCTGCAAGGGCAGACTGTGCTCCCCGGCTTCATCGACACCCACAGCCATTTCTGCCTCTACGCTCTCCTGACCGACCAGGCGGACTGCCGCCCGGCGGCCGGGTGCCGGAAGGGAGAGGATGTGGTGGAGGCCCTCCGGGCCCAGGCAAAGAAAACCAAGCCGGGAAAATGGATCATGGGGTGGGGCTATGCCCCTTATCTCCTCGACGATCAGAAAGACCTGACCCGGGAAGACCTGGACCGGGCCTCCAAGAAGCATCCCATCTGCCTGGTGCACGTCTCCGTCCACGGATGCGTGGTCAACTCCCTCGCGCTGAAGGAGCTGGGCTTCACCATGAAGACCCCCAACTCACCCGGGGGGGTGATACACCGGGATGGGAAAGGCTATCCCAACGGAATCCTTAGCGAGTCTGCATTCATGGCGCCTCTTTTCTTCGCCACCCCTTCCATCTATTCCAAGATGGTATCCGAGTATGACCAGGAGGGGAAAGTGGAGATGGTGGCCCGCTGCGCTTCCCGGTTCCACCGCCTGGGACTCGTAGGCGCCCATGACCCCTTTGTCGATGCGGCTACCCTTCGAACTTACCAGGATGCGGAAGTAGCGGGGAAATTCCACTTCCGTCTTTACGCCTTCATCCTGAATCAGTGGGCGGACCCCCTCCTGGCCGCGGGCATCAAACGGGGATTCGGAACGGAGTGGGTAAAGGTGGGGGCGATCAAGATCTTCATGGACGGGGGTATGAGCAGCCGCACGGCGGCGGTATCGAAGGCCTATGAATTTCCCCCCGGAGCCGGCCGGGGAATCCTGAACTACGACCAGAAGGGGATCAACCGGGAGATCGAGAAATTCGACCGGGCGGGGTACCAGATCGCCGTCCATGCCCAAGGGGACCGGGCGCTGGAAATGCTTATCAAAGCCTTCGAGAGAACCATGGATAAAGAAAATCCCCTGCGCCACCAGATCGTCCATGCGGGAAACCTCACGGCCGGGCAGATCGACCGGGTGGCCAAGCTGAGTCTGTATATTTGCAGCCAGGCCAACTTCTTCTCCCTTCTGGGCGATGGCTTCATGGAGGCCTACGGGCCGGTTCGATCCCGCGAACTCTATCGCTTCAAGACCCTCTTGCAGAAGGGCGTCCGATTAGGTTTTTCTTCGGATTGCCCGGTGGCCGACCCCAACCCGCTGATCGGCCTGCGGGACGCCATATGCCGGAAAACGGGCAAGGGGCAGGATTTCGCCCCGGCGGAATGCCTGACGGCTGAGCAGGCCGTATCCCTTTACACCCGCGAGGCCGCCTATTTTTCCTTCGAAGAAGGAGAGAGAGGAACGCTGAAAGAGGGGAAAGCAGCCGACCTGGTTGTGCTGGACAGGGATCCTCTGCAGACCTCGCCCGAGGCGATTCCCGAGATCAAAGTGAAAATGACCCTGGTGGGGGGGAGAATCGTTTACGATGCCCGGTAATGCCAACCTTTCTGCCCCCGTTGTTTTCGCCGACCGTTTTTACATGTCGGAAAGAGCACTGGCCGAGATCTCATCCCTGGGGGGATATGCCTGGGCTGGGGCGAAAGACGGGGTTGATCTGGCGGATAAAATCGGCGGGTCGTCGGCGGTGAAGGTCATTGTCTCAGAGTATGTACCGGTGAATCTTCAGGTGCTCGGCCGCGCCCCGGGGCTGAAAGGAGTCATTGCCTACGGGGCAGGGTATGACCATATTGACGCCACCGCCTTAAGCCAGAGCGGAATAAAAGTCTGCAACTGCCGGGGTGAAAATGCCCAGGCAGTGGCGGAGCTTGCCTTCGGCCTTCTCCTTTCCCTGCTGCGACGGATTCATAGGGCCGACCCATGGGTCAGGGCAGGGGATTGGGTTAAGGCGGGTAGGGCCCTGCCGGAATGGACTTCCGGGCAGGAATTATGGAGGAAAACTCTGGGGGTCATCGGGCTGGGGCAGATTGGGGCCAGGGTGGCCAAGATTGCCAAAGGATTCGACATGGAAATAATCGGTTATGACCCATTTATTAATCCTGCGCTTTATGGTCGACTGGGGGTGGAATCAGCATCCTTCAGCGAAATTTTGTCTCAGTCTGATATTATTACCCTGCATGTCCCCATAACTCCAAAGACGGAAAAAATACTTGACTCCTGCGCCCTGGCCGCCATGAAACCGGGGATGGTCCTGGTAAACACTTCCCGCGGGAGGGTGATCGAGGAGAAGGCGTTAATCGAAGCCCTCCAAACAGGGCGGATCAAGGGGGCCGCTTTGGATG